>Ga0316204_10000813_pt1 | contig 101086 bp, 83 predicted proteins | sample 6monrhotite_MG_2_FD_205661 | JGI IMG/M metagenome (GOLD analysis project Ga0316204, IMG submission 205661) | Microbial mat bacterial communities from mineral coupon in-situ incubated in ocean water Damariscotta River, Maine, United States -... | ecosystem: Environmental > Aquatic > Marine >... | reverse complement strand
GAGAAACGGGTGCCTTAAGTGCTTTTGAAGTAGCTGCTTAAGCGCCGAGTGCACGGCGTGCACATGCGCTTTGCGCACACTGTGCCCGCCTGAAGCCCGAATCGACCGCAGGGCAGGGCTTAGCTCAGGCCAACGAGTTGCACACGCCAACTACGGAAGAGTAGGAAGGAACCCGAGAGTGCACACCTATCGCGTCGCGTTCATGAGCGCGACCATCGTTTCCCTGGCGGGCCTAGTGACCGGCTGTGGAGGGCACGCCCCTTCACGGACCAGCGCCAGCACCGCGGCTGCTGCCACCAGCGCCGCGGGGCCGACCCTCCCGACCCCCCAGCCCTTGGAGGTGACTCACGTCACCCAAAGCGGGGAGTTGGTCTGGATTCACTTCAGCGCCGAGCTCGAGCCCCAGACCGCAGCTCGAGGGCTCCGAGTCCATGAGGACGCGGACCTTGATCCAGGCGGCGACTTTCGTGGGGGGAGCGTCACGCCTTGGCTCGATCCGAGCGGCCGGGTCCTCTTGGTCCGGGCCAGCTCTCGCTTCCCGAACGAGGTGCGCCTTCAGCTCACCGACGAGGTCCGCGCCAAGGACGGTCGCGCTCTGAGCGGCGGACAATTCTCTGACGCGATCTCGTTTTCAGACTCGAAGGCCGAGGTGGTGTTCGAGCACCGCTTCCGCCCCGCCCCTGAGAGCGCCCCGGTCGGATCCGGCTCGCTGGCGGCGAACACCGGCGACGACCACGGAGACGACCAGGCTGGCGCGAGCCCCCTCCTCCAGGCAGCGGACGGGGCGATCGAGGTCGAGGCCGACCGAGACTGGTTCGTCCTCGACCTGATCGGAGGCCACCCCGTCACGGTTCGGACCGAGACCAGCGGCGACACGATCCTGACCCTCTATGACGGCAACAACAGTCCGCTCGCGACGAACGACGACGATCCCGACGGAGGCCGGCACTCGGTCGTCCGCTACGACGTGCCGACGAGCGGTCGCTACTACGCGGAGGTCCGCGGCTACTCGACCTCGACTCCGACCTACCGGGTCTTGGTCGACGGCCCGGGAGCCCGTCGGGAGGCGGGCGACGAGCCGAGCTCGGCCCTGGAGGTTCAGCTCGGCGAGAGCGTCCAAGAGGCCCTCGGGCGCGGCGACCGAGATCACTTCGCGATCCTCCTCAGCGCAGGGACCCCGCTCCGAGTCGCGGCGGATCACGCTGACGTGAACCTGATCGCCCTCGACGCCAACGGGCAGGCCTTCGCTGAGCCCACCCACACCGTGGCTCCTGGCGAGACCTTGGGTCGGATCGCGAGCCAATACGGGATCGACTACACCGAGCTGGCGCGGCTGAACGGGATCAGCGATCCGAACCGGATCGCCGTCGGGCAACAGATCCACGTCCCGAGCCGCGATCCTTTGGCCCTCGACGCGCCGGGCGGCCAGTTCTACGTGCTGGCCTTTGGCTTCGAGGCCGCCACCCCGAATTACACCATCGGCTTCCGCGGCGCGGCTACGGTTCCGGCCCCTCCGACCCCCCGGAGCGACGACCACGGGGACGGCTCGGCCAGCGCGTCTGCGCTGACCCTCGGCGTGGACGCCAGCGGGATCCTGGAGGAGCGCGGCGACGTGGACTGGTTCGGCGTCGACCTGCGCGAAGGCAAGACCTACACCTTGGGCACGGTCACCTCAGGCGACTCGATCCTGCGCGTCCTGGACGGGAGCGGCGCGGAGCTGGCCAAGAACGACGACGACCCAGCCGGCGGCCGCCACTCGGCGCTGACCTTCCGCGCGGCGACGAGCGGGCGCTACTACCTGGAGGTCTCAGGCTATGGCCAGGCGACCTTCGGCTACACCCTCCAGGCGGCCCTCCGGGCCCCGAGCGCGCTCCCGAACCCGGCGCGCTTTCGCCCCCGGGCCGGGACCGACGTGTGGCACATCGACTTCCGCCTCCGGGCGGACCTCTGGGCCCAGGACTTGGCCAGCCATGGCTTGTCGTCGGGGGACGGAGTAACGGATCGCCTGATGCGCGAGCGCGTCGAGGACGAGCTCCTCTCCTTCCTGAGTCAGAAATACAAGCTGAGCGGCGACGGAGCCCCGATCCGCGGTCGGAGCTGGAAGATCAGCTTCACCTCGACCAAGCCCAGCGGAACGCCCGGGCGGAGCTATTCGCGCGAGGTCGTGGGCGGGAGCCACGAGGACGGGAGCCGAACCCTCGGCGTCAGCTACCTCGACCCCGGGAACCGGCGACGCGAGGACAACGACGACCTCGGGAGGCTGGGGATCTTCTCAGCCTCGATCGACGGCCGGAACTCGACCTTGCGGCCGGCCCTGCGGGCCTCGGACCGGCGCTACCTGGACGGGAGCTACCTCCTGGGCGACGGAAGCAGCTCGGACGACAGCCGCTTTCGGCGGATCCGCCAGGTCGCCAGCGACTGGGCTCACGCTCTCTCGGTGGTGACCGCCCACGAGGCCGGCCACTCGGTCGGTCTCGAGCACGACGAGAGCAACCCGCGGGGGATCATGAAGGCTGCGCTCAGCCGGACGCTCCTCTCGGATCACGCCACGCGCTTCGCGGACCCCAGCGCCCTGACCCTCGACGCCAACCTGGACCAGGACTAAGCCATGAAGACCTCCTTCGCAGGCGCCGCCCTGGCGCTCTCCTTCGTGGTCGTGGCTCCGGCCGCGGCCAGCGTCGTGGCTCGCGAGCGCGTGACCCTCGGACAACTCAGCGACAACAGCGACCTGATCGTGGTCGCCGAGGTCAGCGCGATCTCGCCCCGTTGGGCGCTCCAGGTCAGCGCGACCCTCAAGGGGAACCTGAGCGGTCAGCTCGAGCTCGACCCCAGCCGCTACGTGCGAATGCGCGTCGGCCAGCGCGCGCTCTTCTTCCTCCGCGGGCGGGCCGGAACGTTCCGTCCGCTCGTGACGGAATACCAGCGCGTCCTCCTCAACGATCCGGCGCGCGAGGCTGAGCTCCTGGCTGTAGTCCGGGGGCGGATCCCGACGCTCCACGGCAGCGCCGGCGCTCTGGCAGACGGGCTCTTCACGCAGCTCGGCTCGGGGCAGGGACGGATCCGAGAGGACGCGGCCTGGGACCTGCTGCGCCTAAAGCGTCACCAGCCGACGACCTCTCAGCGAGCGCTCCTGGTGGCCGCGCTCCAGCGAGCGCCGAGCGTGCCCCTCCTCCGCCTCTGCGAGCGCTATCCCGAGCCCGCCATGCTCCAGCCGACCCTGGCCGTGGCGCGCCAGAACCCAGGCGAGCTTCGCGAGGAGGCCGGGCACGCGCTCCAGGCTATAGACCCCGGGGCGGCCCTCAACGCCCTCGAGCAGGATCTCCGGCTCGGGACGCGCGTCTCGGGGCTTCAGGCCACGGGCGTGGCGCGGGCCCTGACCGATCGCGGCGCAGGTCAGCTCCTGGCCCAGGCGCTCGGGCACCAGGTGGAGGAGGTCCGCTACGAGGCGGTCCGAGGCCTGGCCGGGCGTGACCTGGACTCGGTTCAGCTCGCGAGCCTCGAGCTGGCGGTCTGGACGCCCAACAGTCGGCGCGTCTCGAGCGCGGCCTGCGCGGCGCTGGCCCTGACGGGGCCGGGGCGCGTCTTGAAGCGGATCGCCGATCACCACCCGGACCCCGAGATCAAGCGTCTGGCTCAGGCCCTCCGGCGGGACCCGGTCCGGGTCGGGCGCCCCTTCCTGCGCTAGCTCGAAAGTCCGCGTCGGACGTCTTTGCTAGAATCCCACCCAAAAAGCAATAGGGGGGCTGGGGGGCGCTTGGTGCAAGGCGCAGGCCTGCTCCGAATCCCATGGGCACCAGCGGCTTAGCCAGGCAGTTCTGGCTCTGGAGTTCGAGAGCCTTGGGGCGCGCCGAGGAAGAGGCTGGTGCGGGCTAGCGCTTGTCCACCTGGGTTGCCTCGACGCTCGCCAGGATTCCCCGGGTGTTGACGACTTGGAGCTGGAGCGTCGTGGTGATCGTCCTCCCCTCGGCCCTTCTGACCTCTTCGCTGCCGATGGTGCTCGTCACCAGCCAGGGGGCGTCGTCTCGCTCGACGATCACGAGGCCCTCGACCTCGAGGAGCTGAGCCGTCAGCTCGTGCTCGAGCTGACGGGTGTCCAGCAGTTCGCGGGTCCGATTGGAGGGCTTTCCGATCCGGAGCTCCTTGAGCGGCTTCGGGAGGGCTTTGACAGCGGCCACGAGCTTCCCGGCACCCCTCTCGAAGAGCGATTGGTATGAGGGCGAGACGTCCCGCTCAGCAGCGTTCGACTCCTGCGACGCCTTCGGCTCGGATTGACAACCGAGGCTCAAGGCGCACGCCAGGGTCAGGGCAAGGACTCGCTTCATGGGGCCTCCGGGGACCTCAAGATACCTGCGGGAGAAGCCCCCGGAGAGGCCGCAGCCCCTCGGCCAGCGAAGTCACTCGCCCTAGGGGAGCGAGGCTCGATCCGCGGAGGGAGAGCCAGAAACAGGGCCCTCAGAAAATGCCTTGACGGTGAACGGTCGTTCGTTCATATTGCGCCCTTGATCTGGAGGAAGCCCGATGCACGCAGGCGCACCCTTGGCTTGGACACTCTTCGCTCTCTACCTCGCTGGCACCTTCTGGCTGGCTTGGCTGGGGCACAAGAAGACGAAGAACTTCAGCGACTTCGCCGTCGGCGGCCGCAGCATGGGGCCGATCATGGCGGGCCTGACCCTCGGGGCCTGCCTCGCGAGCACGATGACCTTCGTGCTCAACCCTGGTTTCGTCTACGCCTACGGGCTGCCTGCGCTCTTCACCCTCACGATCCCGCTCTTCTTGGGCGTGTTCGCGGGCTTGGCCGTCCTGGGACCTGGCTTTCGCAAGCACGGCGCGACGGCCACGACCCTCCCGCTCTGGCTCGGCGAGCGTTACGGGAGCGAGGGCCTGCGGGCCTGGTTCGCGGCCCTGACCCTGTTCCACGTGTTCTACGTGGTCGCCATCGTGGTCGGCGCCGCGGTGGTCATGGAGGCCACGATGGGCGTCAGCTATCCCGTCGCGGTCGGGATCGTGGTCGCGGTGGTGTTCTCCTACACCTTCCTCGGCGGAACCTACGCCCACGCCTACACCAACACCGCCCAGGGGATCGTGATGCTCTTCACGGCGGTCGTGATCTTCGCCTTCGCCGCGCGCTCGATCGGCAACCCCCTCGACGCCTTGGCCACGCTCAAGCTCGAAGACGCCAACATGGTCGGGCTGCTCCACCCCGAGAGCCCCTTCTACCGCCACTGGTTCGAGGTCCTGGTCTGCCCCTTCGTGATCGGGTTCGCCCTCGTCGCTCAGCCCCACCTCTTGGTCAAGACCCTCTACCTCAAGCGGGCTCGTGACATGGCGACCTTCGGAGCCACGGGCCTAGCCTGCTTCATCGTGTTCTCCCTGGTCCTCTTCGCAGGCCTCGCGGCGCGGATGGACCTGGGCCCGGGCCTGGCGCAGAACGCGGCCAGCTCGATCTGGATCGCCAAGACCCTCCCCCCGGCCCTGGGAGCCGTCGTGAGCGTCGCGATCCTGGCTGCCGCCATGAGCACCCTCGACGGGCTCCTGGTCGCGGTCTCGGCCATCGTCGGCTCAGACCTCGCGGCGCACCCCGACCTCCTCCAGAAGCTCGGCAAGGACGGGAGCCCCGAGGCCCGGGGCAAGATCGCGCTCCAAGGCGGACGGGCGGCGGTCGTGGGGATCGGCCTGGTGGCCTTCGTGGTCGCCCTCGGCCGCCCGGCTGTGGTCGCGATCTTCGGCTCCGTCGGCGCCTACGCCCTCCTCTGCGCGAGCCTGCCCGCCGTCCTCTACGGCGTCCTCGCCAAGCGTCCCCCCAGCGCCGCGAGCGTGTTCGTGGCCAGCCTGATCGGGATGGGCGTCCACCTCGCGCTCTACCTCGGCGTGACCGTCAACACCGGACTTACCGCCACGGTCGGACTCCTGGTCGCGCTCCCGATCCCGGCGATCTTCAACGCCTTCCGCGCGCCGGCGCCCGAGGCCGACCTGGCCGCCATTGCCGGGATCGATCAGGAGCTCGTCGACGCCAGCGCCCTCGAGCCGGCCATGCCGCTGGTGAGCGCCTCGGGGCGCTTGCTCCCCGTCGAGTAGGCAGCCCCGAAGGGCGCGGCCGTGTCAGCGCTCTGTCACTCTAGGAATCGCGGGAACCATCCCTCGCGCTCTGGGGTGGAGAAGGTGTTCGGCCGCAGAGCAACACGCGAAGGGCCGCGCCGGAGGGCCCGTGTCGACCGCGCTTCAGCTCCAGCCTCGTTCAGCCTCCGCGCGCTGCGTGCTCTGCCACGACGACCTCGAGCAGGTCGCGGTGACCTGTCCCGACTGCGGGACCCTCGTCCACGAAGAGTGCCAGCTGGATCGCTGCCCGACCTTGGGCTGCGCGTCCGAGAACCCTTGGGAGTGGGTCCACCTGCCCGCAGAGCCTTGGGCCGCGCGCAGCCCCTGGCGCCAGCCCTTGATCCTCCTGAACGTGATCCTCTTGGGCCTGATCGTGTTCGGCGTCACGGCGGAGTGGGCCTTGGAAGCCTGTGCGCTCGAGTCCGGTCGGCCCTGGGTTCAGACCTTCTCGAGGCCGGACATGCATCCTTCGCTCCTCGATTCGCGACCGCCTTGCGAGTTCGGAGAGGAGTGGGAGCCAGTCGAGGGACACAGAGCGTGCGGCTGCAGTCACTGGGCCCCGCCAGAGCGGCGGTTGCGCTATCGGATCGAGGCCCACGAGCTGCGTAGGGGCAGCCCTGGGTGCGGTTGTCAGGACGAGCACTGGGCACTTCGCCAGGGGATCGCGAACGAGGTCTTCGGCGCGGCGGACGAGGGCAGCGAGACCTATCTCCTGACGAGGTCCGGTCACGCCTGGGTTCGCGAGGTCGTGAGAATTCCAGGCTGCGGGATTCGCTTCCAGGGCCCAGAGGCGATCGAGGAGGTCCACACGCCAGCCGGTTCCTTCGAGTGCACCTATGAGCACACGTCAACGGGAGAGGGCGACTCCCGCGTCGACCTCGAGACCTGGACGGCGCCGGGGGTCCCTCTCCCCGTCGTGACTCAGGTCACTTGGCGCACCCCGGGGGCACCGGGCGGGTTCCCGAACGTCCGTCGGAGCGTCCTGCAGCGGATCGACCCTCCCCCCAACGGGAAGTAGCTCGCAGGCGGTCTCGCGGACACGCGTCGGAAGGAGACACTTCGCTCTCGCCCTCGACCCAGGCGTCCATGCTCCGCCAGGCCTCCCACAAGAAGGCCTGCACGCCTTCGGGCGAGCGAGGGACCTGCTCGGCGGGGACGCGCTCGATTCGGACTCGGAGCTCGCGACCGATGAGGTGCCCGCGCCAGAAGCTGGCCAGGGTCTGGGTCCCCTCGAGCCCGGTGTGGCCAATCAGGACGACGTCGGCAGCCGGGCAGGCCGCCAGTAGCGCTTGGGCTCCGGCCCAGCGCGGAGGAAGGAGGTGGCGCAGCACCGAAGCTCGCGAGTGGAGCTCGGTCTCTCCCTTGCGCTCCAGGCCAGCCAAGACCTGGCTTCGCTTTTCGGGGGTGAAGCGCGTCCCCTCGGGGAAGATCACGACGCCCTCGGCGGGAGCGAGTCCACTCGCAAGGGCCCCGAGCTTGGCGAGCTGGGCCTGGGTGTCGCCTCCGCGCTGAACGAACGCGTTAGGAAGTCGTTGGCCGACGACGTCAAGGCAGGGATCCCAGAGCAGCTCGCGCTTGAGGACGTAGCGGAGCGCGCTGCCCTCGAGCAGGAGGAGCGGGAGCAGAGTGTCGACGAGGCTCGTGTGGCGCGAGAGGACGATCACCGGTCGTTCGCTGACGCCCGCCTCTCCCTCCAGCACGAGGGGAGTTCGGTAGATGAGCCGGAGAGACCCGAAGAGGGCCCTGACCCAACGGCCTTGGAGGGCGCGATTCCAACGCGTCCAGGTCGCTTGACTCGTCAGCGGTCGGGTGAGCCAGATCAACCCGGCCGCGCCGAGGCCGAGGCCTTCGCAGGTCAGGACGACGTAGACCACGAGGAGGGCCCGCGTCCGAGCCCAGGCGGCGCCCGTCAGGGCGTCGGTTAGGAGGAACAGAGGCCCCAGGATCGCGAGCGCCAGGGTGGCGAGGACCCAGGCCAGCGCCAGGACGGTGAAGGAGAGCGAGCGCCGGGTCCACCGCGTGAGGCGCGACTCGGGGGGTCCCGGTGCTGGAGGAGGCGGGTTCACGAGGCGGCTCCGTGCAGGGAGGTGGCCTGGCTGCAGAGCTCCCAGAGGGCGGCCCGATCCTCTGAGCTGGAGCCGGTGCCTGGCAGGAGGGTCGTCGAGCGCACCTGGCGGTCGAACCAGAACTCGCCCGTGCTCTCAGCCGGCCTGGCCGCAGCGGCGAGCCAGACCACGGTGTCCGCTCCCTCCTTGGGCGTCCGGAGGCGATCTTTGGTGAACTCCCAGAAGCGCGGGAGGGAGGTCTGGACGCCGGGGGTCTCGACCCAGCCGGGGTGCATGGCGTGGAAGCGGACGGGCTCGCTCCAGCGCTCGGCGAAGAGCTCGCTGAGCACGACCTGCATCCGCTTGGTTTGGGCGTAGGCGGCCACGCCGTCGTAGTCTCGCTGGCTCCAGTTCAGGTCTTCGAGGGACAAGGCCTTGGAGTACATTCCGCCGGAGCTGACCCAGACCACGCGCGGGTCGGAGGAAGCCTCCAGCCGCTCGCGGAGGAGCTGCGTCATGAGGAAGGGGCCGAGGACGTGGGTCGCGAAGGTGATCTCGTGGCCGGCAGAGGTCAGGGCGCGCTCACGGGGCAAGAGGCCCGCGTTGTGGACGAGGACGTCGATCCGCTCAGGCTCGAGGGCGGCGACCCAGGTCCGGATCGCGTCCAGGTCCGAGAGGTCGAGGAGCGAGAGGTGAAGGGCTTCGCTGCCCGTTTCGGCCTGGAGAGAGGCGAGGGCCGCGGCCCCGCGCTCCGCGTTCCGGCACACCAGCCAGACCTCGGCGCCGCGAGCGGCCAAGCCTGCCGCCGTGGCGTAGCCGATCCCCGAGTTGGCGCCGGTCACGAAGCAACGGCGCCCTGAGAGATCGCGCTCGAGGTCCTGTGCCTGAAACGATCTGGCGTGGCGACGATAGCCAGACTGATCGAAGGAGAAGTAGATGCTCGAGTCGAGGAGCAGGTTCCATGGACCGCGCATAGCAGCCTCCAGTGTCCAGAATGGTAAGGACAATCGGCGGTCGTGTCTAGTTATTGTTCTGAAAAGGTGACCTAGACCTTGCGCCCTCTTGAGTCTTCGGGGATCCTTGTTCGCTGGTGAGATTGGGGCCAGCCTTGGCAGGCCTCCTTGAAACGGCACAAAATCTAATCAAACGGACGTAGCATGAACTCCGCCCCCCTCGACCTCCTCTGTCAAGACCCCGACGAGGCTCGCCGCCTCATCGAGGGGGCCGTCCTGCAGCAGGATCCGCTGCGTCTCTTGGACCGAGTTGTCGCACAAGGACCGAACTGGATAGAGACCGAGTGGCGCGTCCCCGAAGACGGATCACTCTGCCGCGGTGACGATCGCGCCCGGATCCTCCCTGGCACGATCTGCACCGAGCACGTGGTCCAAGGCGGAGAGCTCTTGATCTATGCGCTGCGTGGGGAGACGACTCCGGAAGAGGGCGTGCCCGTGCTGACGCGGATCCGTCGCGCCAAATTCCGCGGAATGGTGCAGCCCGGCGATCTGCTCCAGACTCGAGTCGAGTTGACCGAGTCCCTCGGACCTGTGTATCGAGTTCAGGCGAGCGTGCGAGTCCGCGAGGCGCGTGTCTTGGACGTCAGCCTCGACTTCGCCGCGACGACGGCTCTCTCCAAGAGCACGGCCTAGCGAGCCTCATGGGGATCGCCAGGGAGGCCAAGGACACAAGATTCAGGACAAGGCAGGGCGGCCGCTGCCCCTGACCGCGCGAGCATTGAATGAGGCCGCGAGTTGGCAGCGGGAACAAGGCTCCACAACGCCTCTCGTCAGGTTCCATGAGGTCTAGATAGGACATTAAGGGGCTCAGGCCTGTCTCAGTCGTCGCCCCAAAAGCAGCTGGGGCCGCACAGCGGGAGGCAAGGCCAGTTGGGTCTCGAGGGTGAGAGCTCAGGCGGAGCTCAGACTGTGGTCGGAGTCACGCTGCACACCTCGTCTTGGCAGCGTCCGGTGAGTCGGAGCCGGTTCTTGGCGAAGTAGCGGTAGCCGAGGTCTGCCGCATGAGAGATCCCGGGGATCCGACTCAGGGCGACCAGAGGTCCCATGCCGACAGCTGCGTAGAGCTGGCGGAAGACTTCGACTCCTTCGATCCAAGCGCCGTCGGGGAGTCGGCCATGCATCTTCGCCATGAACTCGTCGTGGGTCTTGCCGTAGTTGCTGGCGTCGAAACCAGCCTCAGCAATGTCGGTCCAGCGAATCCGCTGCTTGCGGTCGAGCTTGCGGAGCAGCTGGACCTCCTTGAGGCAGAGCGGGCAGTCACCGTCAAAGAACGCTTCCACAGTCCAGTTCATATCGTTTCCTCCAGGCCTCTTGTCCAGGTATCTAGTTCATGTTCAGGTTACATGCGAACACTACCTGGACAAGTCAGAGGGAGCGTCTACTCTGTGCACGTGAAACAATCGGGCCGCGGCCTCTACAAGATGAACACTGTGTCCGAGCGCACGGGCTTCTCCCCTGCTCTGCTCAGGGCTTGGGAGCGCCGTCACGGTCTCCTGGTCCCGGAGCGGACGGTCGGAGGGCACAGGCTCTACACGGATGACGACCTCCGAGTTCTGGCTCGCGTCAAGGACCTCCTTAGCGCGGGTCGGGCCATCGGTGAGATCGCCAGCATGGGTCGAGACTCGCTCCTGCGGGAGACCGTCGATCGAACTCACCCAGACCCCTCAGAGCTGACAAGCGAACTCGAGGGCTGGAGCCAAGCGCTCGTTCAGTCCGCCGTCCGCGTTGATCAGCGAGGCGCGAGCGAGGCCTTGGATCGCGCGTTCGGGGTCCTGAGCCCAGAGGCGGCCCTGGAGAGCGTGGTGTTCCCGGCCCTGGTCACGATCGGGGAGCTCTGGGCTGAGGGTCGCTGTACGATCTCCGGTGAGCACCTCCTCTCTTCGATGATCGTTGGGCGGCTGCTGCGCCTCCTCGAGGTCGCCAATCCGAGCGCTGCGAGCGGGGCCAAGCCAGCGATCTGCGCTTGCCTGCCTGAGGAGCGCCACGAGATCGGGGCCCTCGTGACAGCCTTCAACTTGGCCAAGCATCACTATCGGATCGTGTATCTCGGTCCAGCGCTGCCCTTTGAAGATCTCGAGCGAACCTGTCACATCTTGGCGCCGGAAGTGATCTGCCTCTCAGTGTCTCGACCCTCGCTGCTGGCTACCCATACCCCTCGCTTGAACGAGCTCGTCCGGCGACTGCCGCCTGCGACTCGGGTTCTCCTGGGCGGTCGTGGGGTCAAGGACTGCGATCGGAGCCTGGCCGCGTCTGGGGTCATGATCCTTGACCAGGATGCCCCAATGGCCGAGAGCCTTGGGAGTGCCCTGGTGCGCAAGCGCAAGAAGGGCAAGAAGTAGCCCCTCGAAGCTGCTGAACGCGCAGCCAGCCGTCGCGCCGCCCTCTTCGGAACGAGGGAGCGACTTTGGCTTCTGCGCAGGCCCTGCGCGTGTCGGCAGGGCGCCCTCCCAGGCGTCTGTTTCTGTCCAGCTTGGGCCACAGGCAGCGCGACCTAGAAAGAATCGATACAAAAGCTAAACAAGAAACTGGACAACGGGGGCTGGGAGACCTATTGTTCGCGCAGCACTGCAACGGACCCAGGAGATTTCCCATGCGACCTGCTTCAACTCACCTCTCGCTCACGACCGCCTTCCTCGTGGGTTCACTCTGCTGCGGCGTCGCCGCTGCCGACGACAAGACCTTGATGGACTTCGAGCAAGTCCAGGGGCCAGCCTGGCAGACCGTCAACGACGGCGTCATGGGAGGACTCTCGCGAGGTAGCTTCGAGCTCACCGATCGTGGAACTCTGGTCTTTAGCGGCGAGATCTCCCTCGACAACAACGGCGGCTTCTCCAGCATTCGCACACGACGGAGCGCCCTCGCCGTTGAGGGCAGTGACGGCCTCGAGTTCCGAGTCAAGGGCGACGGACGGGGCTACAAGGTCTCGCTCCGAACCGCAGGCGTCCCGGGGATGATCGCCTATTGGGCTGAGCTGAAGACGACGCCTGGAGTTTGGACGCGGGTTCGGATCCCCTTCTCGGAGTGGGTCCCGACCTCATTCGGCCGCAAGCTCCCTGGGCCGGCCCTGCGAGTGAGCAAGATCAACTCTGTGGGGTTCATGCTCTACGACAAGAAGGCGGGCCCCTTCTCGCTCGAGGTCGACCGGATCTCGGCCTATCGGGGTCAGGCGACTGCCCCGGCGAGCGACGCTCCAGCGACCATCGCAGCGACCGCAGCGCGCGCCGGGACCTTCAAGACCCTCCTGGCAGCTGCCAAGGCCGCGGGTCTCGTCGGCGCCCTGAGCGGTGACGCTCCCCTGACCGTCTTCGCTCCAAGCGACGCGGCCTTCGCGGCGCTTCCCGAAGGGACCGTCGCCGATCTCCTCAAGCCCGAGAACAAGGAGCGCCTCCGCGCGCTCCTTAGCTATCACGTCGTCTCAGGACGCGTCGCCCTAGCGGACCTCGTCGCAGAGGGGCGCGCCACGACCCTCAACGGTCAGCGAATTCAGGTCGGGATCGAGGGTGGAGCCCTGCGAGTCTCGGGTGCAACCATTCAGAGCGCAGACCTCGCCTGCAGCAACGGGTTGATTCACGTCGTAGACGCGGTCTTGCTCCCTGAGCTGGAGACCGTCGTCGGAGTCGCCGCACGCGCCAAGACCTTCAACACGCTCCTGGCTGCAGCCAAGGCCGCCGGTCTGGCCCCGGCGCTGGCTGGCAAGGGACCCTGGACAGTGTTCGCTCCCAGCGACGAGGCCTTCGCGGCCCTCCCCGAGGGCACGGTGGAGCACCTCCTCCAGCCTGCCCAGCGAGAGACCTTGGTCACCCTCCTCAAGCACCACGTGGTGTCGGGGCGCGTGTTCGCAGCGCAGGCTCTCTCGGCCGGGAAGGCCAAGACCCTGGCAGGGACGACGCTCTCTTTTGGCTACGAGAAGGGCGCGCTGCGTGTCTCTGGGACCAAGCTCAGCGCGCTAGACCTGTCTGCCTCCAATGGCGTGATCCACGTCGTCGACAGCGTCCTCTTGCCGCCGCAGATCGCCGCCAAGCCCAGCTTGACCCCGGCCTCGGCGCGGCGAGTGATCGAGGAGGCCGTGCGCCGCGGCGTCCCGCTCTACAACGGTGGGGACGAAGCCGGTTGCCGTGACGTCTACGAGGGAGCGGTCAAGCGGCTCTTGAGCAACGAGAGCCTGTTCTCGGCGCGGGTCGTGCGCTCGCTCCGACAGTCCTTGAGTCGGTCTGGCTCGGACGCAGCTCGTCAGGCCTGGACACTCCGCTACGCACTAGACGCAGCCTACGAGGCCCTCGCCAACCAAGCCGCTCACTCCTCCCGCTGATCTCGCAGGAAAACGACTCATGACTCGCAGCCTCTGTCTGACTCTTGTCCTCCTCGCTTGCTCGGCGAGCGCGAGGGCTCAAGAATCTCCGGCAGGGGCTGCCGGCACGTCAGTGAAGGACGAGGGGTCGACCCTCGAAGCGGAGCCCTCCGGCGACGAGTCAGAGGGCGCGGCCTCCCTGCCCGAGGGGGAGCCCAAGAAGAAGAAGAAGGGCCCACCTTGGGCGGGACCTCAGGAGATCGAGTTCAGCGTCGAGACGCGCCTGACCTGGATCGCGGCGACGGATCTCCGAGAGGGGCGGTCACGTCTGGGCGTGGGCCGGGCCGGGGTCAAGGTCGGGGCGAGCCGCTTCCTGGGGCCCGTCAAGCTCAGCCTGAGCGGCGGTTTCGAGCGCTCGCGCTACGACTTCCGCGAGCCGGACGATCTCCCCGGCGACTTCTCGCCCGGGAGGGGTGAGCCCTTCGACGACCTCTCGATCCTGCGGCTTCAGCTAGGAGCCCTGTCCTTCCTCAGCCGATCCTGGTCGGCCTCGCTCTTCGTGAGCGCGCGGGCTGGCTTCGAGACCGGGGCTGACATTGATCGCTCGATCTCCTTGGCCATGTTTCTCAGCGCCGGCTACTCCTTCAGCCGGGAGTTCACCCTGACTTTCGGCGTCGGGGTCCTAACGCGGATCGAGGACGACGCGCTCGTGATCCCAGCGATCGGCTTTCGCTGGACTCCTACGAAGTGGCTCAGGGTTGAAGCCCGCGGGCCCCAGCTCATCGTGAGCGCGGATTTCGAGGAGTGGTCGGCGACCTTCCTCGTCGGGTTCGACAACCGCCAGTTTCGCTTGGACGATCGCCGCAGCGCCCTCGCGAAGCACGTCGTCGAAGACCAGAGGGTCTCGGCAAGCCTGGAGTTGGCTTGGCGCCCAAGCGAGTGGCTAGTCCTCGGCGTGACCGGCGGCGTGGCCCTCTACCAAGAGCTCAGGATTCGCGACTCGCGAGGTCGCTCTGTCGAGACCCTCCGAGCCGACCCGGCGCCCTTCGCAGGACTGCGGGTCGAGCTCGTGTTCTGAGGCGACTAAGTCACTGCTAAGAAAGCCCTTGTGGCTTTATCGCCCTGGCTCGGTAACGAAGCCCTGGGCTCCCCCCAAGAGGTATCTGAAAGCGGATCGCGGATTCGCTCTTCAAACTCAATCGAAGCGTCAAGTGAGGAGCGTCCTTCGCCACGGTGGTGAAGCGACGCTCTTTGCTTTGGTTTTGGAGAGGTTTGGAGAGGGGCAGAGCGCCGAAGAGCGCGGAGACGCGGACCGGCCTCCGCGTCCCTGCGATCAACTCTTCCTGGGCTCGAGGCTGCCGCCGCCAGTTCTAGGTGGCAAGGCCCGCCAAGGGGCCGAAGCCCAAGCTCGGGTGAGCCAGGACCTCCGAAGGTCTTGCGCAGCAAGGGCCGCCGCCTCTCAAGAGAGCGCGCGGACAGCTCTGAGGACTTCCTCCAAGGGCGGATGATCTCCGGCGAACTTGCTGACATGTCGGTAGTGAACGACACCCGCGCGATCGGTCAGGAGCGTCCCTCCGAGTTGCCAAGGGTCGCCAGCCAAGGAGCCCTGCCTGTGTCCGCTCTTCATGGCCCTGAGTCCGCTCTTGACCGTGCGGAAGGTCGCCGTGAGCGAGACACCGCGTGGGAGCCCCAAGGCTGCATAGGCCCGGCGGCCGGGATCAGTCAGAAGAGGGCTCACGATCTGGAACTCCTCGCGGAATGAATCCGCCATGGCAGGCGTTCCATTTCCAATGAGGATCAGTTGAACGCCAGCGCTCGACAACTCGGCTTGGTGGGCGCAGACCTGCGCCGCTTGCTCACGGCAGAACATTCAGCCGAAGTGCCGCAGGAAGACCCAGAGCGTTGGGCTCGCAGCGCAGAGCTCGCCGAGGGCGACTTCGCCTCCTCGCGTGTCCAGGAGGGTGAGGGAATCGAATGGGGGCTTGGTGTTCACCCACCTAGGGTAACTCCTCCAGGCAGCCATCGCGGAAACTGTACAGGTTCTTGTTCAGGTGGGGCTGGCGCCCGAACGTGGACACGCAAGGCATTAGGGCAGCTCCTGTTATGCGTTGCGAGCATTTCTGCCTACCGAAGCTTGACAGCCGTATAGGATTTGTTCACAATAAGCCCATGATCAACATGCCCCGCGTAATTGAGATTCCCGATCTGGCCCCAGAGCAGCGCATTCCTCGCCCGCGTTGCACCATCGCTGACTGCGACCAGCCAACCCACGAGAAGAAGCCCTACTGCACGGACCACGTCGAGCTGCACCCCTATGCGCTCAAGGTCCTGGCCGAGATCGAGGCCCGCAGCCTCGAACAACAGCAGGTGAAGGCCCGAGGTTGGCGCGCCGTGGACCTGACCAGCAGCACCTCGCGGGACCTGCTCCTCGAGCTGCGCCTGCGGGGCAAGCGGACCACACCCCGACTCTCGCGAGACCTGGTGCTCCCCGAGAGCGTGGTCAGCGCATACATGACGGCCTTCGCCCGCAAGGGTTGGGTCGTGGTCGGCGAGACGGCCCGGGGGATCACCTTGGTCTGCCCCGAGGCCATTCCCTCCGACGCGGACCTGGCCGAGGCAGCCGCCGCGCCTAGCGTTGGCAAGAATCGCCGGCGCCGAGTCGCGAGGACTGGGAAGACTGCCGCGTCTCGGAGCGCTTCAGACAGCGCAGCCTAGACCGGACGCAACACCTCTCTGGGCCTAAGCAACGAGGTAGGCCCAGAGGGTCTGGGTTCTCGTCTGTCACGAATCGCCTGCAGGTGAGCAGGCTAGACTCGCCGAATGAGAGTCCTCTACGTCGAGAACCACGTGGTGTTCGCAGAGCAGGTTCGCAAGACCTTCCTCGCAGGCTGCGAGGTGGTGATCGTCCCCAGCCTAGCCTCGGCCAGAGCGTCCTTGGTGGACGGTCCATTTGACCTCGTGTTGGTGGACTACGACCTCGACGACGGCAAGGGCTCGACCTTCGTGCGCGAGCTGAAGGCGGTCGACTACGACGGCTGGGTGGTTGGCGCCTCCGCGCGGCCCACGGGCAATGAAGAGCTCGAGGCTGCCGGGGCCGACGCGATCTGCTCGAAGGGCCAGCTGGCCTCCTTGGGAGAGGTCCTAGCCGAGCTGGGCCTTCAGCTCCCAGGGAGCTAGCCACTACCTGATCGAGGGCGCCCTCTCTTCTCGAGAGCCGGAGCGAGGGGGTCGCCTGGGTCACGCTGCCACTCGATCTCCACTTGGCCCGGAGATAACCGAGACTCGTTCCATGGGTCCATTGGGGAGTCTCTTGAGCGAACGGACGCTGGGTCCAGGGGTTCAGCGAACCTTGCTGGGCCTGCGCCCCTTTCTGGAGCGCTTCGCGCAGCGCTCCTACTTCGGGATCCACGGCCCCTTTCCCGCGCGGAGTCCCAAACGGATCTTGCTCCTGGCGGGTCATTGGGTAGGCGACACGTTCTGGGCCGCCCAGACCCTAGGCCCCCTCCAAGCGCGATTCCCAGAGAGCGAGGTCTGGGTCGCGACCCGGTCCCGAGCGGCGCTGCTCTGGCGAGGTCAGGTCCCGGCTGAGCGAATCCTCGACTGCCCCGACCTCGTGAGCGACCGCAGGCGCGAGCCCTTCAGCTGGTCTGGATTCCGAACGCTGGTCGGTGAGCTGCGCGAGGGCCAGCCGGACCTCGTGCTGGACTTGATGGGCAACGCCTACAGCGCGCTGGCGTCCTTCCTGATTCGTCCTCAGAGGGCCTACGGGTGCGCTCCGAACGCCCTCGCGGCCCTCTACTCGCGTCCGCCGCGAGCACAAGCTCCAGGAGCTCACCTCGCGGAGCGCCCCTTCGTGGCGCTCGACAGGCTCGGGATTGCTGTCCCGCAGCGACCTCACCCTCTCCCCCTCGCGCTGCCCCCGCCCGAAGCGGTTCGGCGGCGCTACGAGCTCCCGGCGCGGAAGCCGATCGTCGTCCTAGCCCCTGGGGCGGGCTGGGCCAGCAAGCGCTGGCCTCCTGAGCGCTACGCTCAGCTCGCGGCTTCCCTCGAAGAGCTGGGCCTACTCCCCATCGTCTTGGGAAGCGCCGCCGAGCGCGAGCTCTTGGAGGGAGTCGCGGGGGCGACGGCCTACGGTCGCGCGCTGCCGGGCCTCTCGCTCCCCTCGAGCCTCTCGCTCTTGAGGCAAGCGCGGCTCTTGGTGGCCAACGACTCGGGCCTCGGTCACCTGGCCGCAGCCGAGGGGACGCCCGTGGTCTCGCTCTTCTCTCCGACCAACCCGGGCCGCTATCGCCCCCTGGGTCCACGAGTTCAGGTCCTACGGGCGGGCTGTGATAAGCGTCCAGAGGGGACGAAGGAGCACTGCCACGACCAGGCTGCCTACCCCTGCCCCCGGAGCTGTTGGGACGCCTTGGGCGTGTCCGAGGTCCTCTCGGCCTGCCGGCGGGAGCTCTTGCGCTAGCGCTCTACTCGGGCAGAGACTGGCAACGCGCGAGGGCGGCTTCGGCCTCGCTCAGGGCCTTGGCTACGCCGAGGACCTCAACGGCCTTCTTGCCGAACTCGTCGCCGCCCCCGTCGCTGAGTCGGTTGCGTTGCGTGCGGAAGAAGCTGATCGCCTTGCGGGCGCTCTTGACGGCCCTGCTCTTGTCGCCGGCGCCCTCGAAGCTGGCGGACCAGTTCCGATAGGCCTGTCCGACCTGGCCAAGGTACTGGGCGTAGTAGATCCGGGCGCGCTCGATGGCGAGGCTGTTCTTGGCGGCCTCGGCTTCCTTGAGCCGCTTCTTGGCGACCTTGAGCCGAGGGATCAACTCGTGCTTGAGGCTCAGCTCGATCCGGCCGGCTGAGTCTTCGTAGAGCCGACGCGCGCTGTCGCGGTCGATGATCTCAGTGGCTCGGGCTCTCCCGAGGTAGTCGTTGGCCTCTTCGAAAGCCTTGGCGGCTTCGCGGTGGCGCTTGAGCTTGAGGAGCAGGCGGCCGCGCTCGGCGGCGTAGGTCGAGCCAGCTGCGCTCAGGATCGTGAGGGCCTCGTCATGCTTGCCGAGCTTGGCCAGGCTCCGGGCCTCGCCCAGGGCGTATTTGACCGCCTTCGAGACCACCAGCGCCTCGCGGTGATAGCGGGCGTCTTTCATGGACAAGAGGGTCTCGACCTCGTGGGGGACGTCCTTGATCTTTCGATAGATCAGGACGGCTCGATAGGGCCGACCCATGACCAGATAGAGCTGGGCGAGCTCGAGGGCCACGGTCCTGCGGTGAACGGACTCTGGCTTGAGCCGGCCCAAGACCTCCTCGAAGGCGAGTCCAGCGGCGGCCAACTTCCCTGCGCGCCGGAGCCCGAACGCCGTCTTGAGGACGTTGCTCAGCTTGGCTTTCGTCGGTTTGTCAGGCTCAGCGTTGCCCGTCGCCGCGAGGGCGACCACGAGCGCTGTAGCGATGGCAAGTCGGCGCATTGAGCAGACCTCCTTCAGGTAGGGATTGTGGTCTCCCTAGGGCGTCGGGGCAACCCGCTCGGAGATTCGAGTTTTGAGTCACTGCTCAGAGGACCTCAGCGCGAGGTCCCTGGGCGCTCTGGGGTGGGGTGTCGCGTAGACTCGGGCCATGGCCTCCCTCGATTCCCTCCGCGCTCTCTGGATCGCCGCTGCGCGCGAGCTGGTCGACGCCTTCGACGAGGCGGCCCCAGCGCGGGAGCTGGGCGGGATCTTGGGGCGCGCCTCCGAACTCCTCGAGGCGCTGGCCGACAACCTCGATCGCTTCGCGGAGGTCCCCCTCGAAGGACCCGACCAGGACCTGGAGGCCATCGAGGAGTGCCTGATGGGCGCCCGACGCATTCCGCGCTGCGTTCTGGCCTTCTCCTCCGAGTTGGAGCGCGCCGAAGAGGACCGGGCCTGGACTGGACTCCGCGATCGCGCCGCGCTCCTGCGCCTCGCCCTGCGCGGCTTCCAACACGTGATCCTGCTCCGGGAGTTGGGCGTCGACTTGGCTCCCTCCCTCCCTGAGCCTCGGCTGACCTCCCTGGCTCGCCTGGGGCGAGCCGCGAAGCTCGAGCAGCTGGGTCCGATCTTGGGAGCTGAGGAGGAAGAGCTCGGCGAGGAAGACTGAGAGCCTAGGCTCCCTCATCTCCCGACCCCTGCTACGCAGGATCGGTTCCGCCACCTGCAAGTGTGAGCGCTCCCTTGCTTCGCTACTGCCCCTCGGACTCAGAGGCGGACTCCTGGGAGGTCCCTTCTGCCTCGGGGAGAGGCTGGCTGACGTCGGGGTCCTCGTCGCCTGCGAGGGTCAGGCCGAGGGGGCGGAGCTCGATCCCGAGGTCACGTCCGAGGACGTAGAGGGCCCACTGGATCGGGATCGCGAAGCCCACTCCGTCGGCCTCTGCCAAGCGGGAGCACACGATCCCCAGGACATGTCCGCTGAGGTCAACGAGGGGCCCGCCTGAGTTGCCCGGGTTGATAGCGGCCTCGGTCTGAAAGAGCCCCGGCGGCTGGCTGACCTCGGGCGGCCGCTGAAGGGGCTGGATCTGGACGTTCCAAGAGCTGAGGACGCCGAGGCTCACGCTGGGGTGGGGCGGGGTGTTGGCGTCGCCGCGGAGGGGGTAGCCCACGACCATGGTCCAGCGCCCGATCTCTGGGCGGGCCGTCGCCAGCGGGAGGGGAGCGGCCTGGGACCCTGCCAGGGGCGCTCGGAGCAGGGCCAGGTCGACGCGGCGATCCAGCCAGAGCAGCTCCGCCTCGGCCGACTCCTCTTGGGCTGCGCCGTGAAAACGGACCCGAACTCCTGTCGCGCGTTGACCGAGGACGTGGGCGTTGGTCATGACGTAGCCCTGGCCTTCGTGGGTCGCGACCAAGGCGCCGCTGCCCTGGAGCACCACGCCTTGAGTGTCGAGCCAACCCGTGGCGAGGGTCCAGGGCAGGTTGAGGAGCTCACCCAGGTCCGGGAACTCGACGAGGAAGCTCCAGCCAGCTCCCCCGACCTCGTCTAGGTAGGCGCCGAAGGTCGCGGCCTGGGGGGTCTCGATCAGGACGACCCCGCGACGGACGCGATCGACGAGCTCGACGAGGTCTTCGGCCGGCTCCCCCGAGGCAGGGCGCTGATCCTCGAAGGTCAGCCGCAGGGCCTGGCGCTGGTCTTGGGAGAGAGCCCCTTGGGGAAGAGGGGCGACGCAGCCCGCGCAGGTCAGAGCTAGGACGGGAATGAGGAGGCGGAGCATCCGTGGCATGGCGCGGATCCTAAGGCTTCGCTCCCGGTTCCGGAGCCGGGTTGTAAACCAGACCTGCACCCTCTCGGCTGCTGCAGGGCAGCTGAACACTGCAAGCTGGCTTACCGCTTCTGGAGGGCTAAGTCCTTTGGGGTCGCAAGAAATCCTGGTCTCTCGATTGCCCAGGGAACAAGTGAGATCCCTGAACCGTGGTGGAGGTGACCGGTGATCAATTCGACACTGATCAGTGACAATGACCTGATGGTGGCTTTGGGCCAAGGCGATGATGACGGGCTGACTGAGCTCGTTCGCCGGCACCAAGGTCCCCTCGTGGGTTACCTGACCGGAATCGTCAACGATGCGGAACGCGCTAGAGACCTGTCCCAGGAGACCTTCCTGCGCGTCTTCCGACACGCGACGCGCTATCGGACGCACTCGCGCTTCACGACCTGGCTCTATCACATCGCCCGGAACGTGGCTCGCGACGAGCTCCGCACTCGGCAACGTCGCCCCCAGCTCTGCAGCTCGGAGCAAGGCATGGCTCGCGCCGAGGCCGGCGGCCAAGAGCTCGACGAACAGCTCGCCCGTAAAGAGCTCGTCATGCGGGCCCTGGAGAAGCTCTCGGAGCGCGACCGCAGCCTCGTCGTCCTCCGCGACGTCGAGTCGCGCAGCTACGAGGAGATCGCCAAGCTCCTCGAGATGCAGCTCGGGACCGTCAAGTCTGGCCTCAGCCGCGCCCGTCAACGCTTCGCTCAGCACTTCGCCGCGATCTCCTAAGCCCTCCTCGAGGGGGACTGGCACCTCCCCAAGAGGGATTGGGCCGCGCGCGATTGCTATGGTGAAGGAGGAGCGACAGTGACTTCTCCTTCAACCCCTGAGTGCGTGCGCAGCCGCAACCTCCTTGATCGGCGGTTGGAGGAAGAGCTGCCCGTCGACGAGGACGTCTTCCTCCAAGGACACCTCGAGCGCTGCGTTCCCTGTCGCCGAAGCGCCGACGACCTGGCGCGCGCCTTCGCCGCCCTGACCAGCCTCTCGCCAGAAGACACAGCCCAGCTCAGCTCCCCCCTCGCCGAGCTGGAGCGGGAGCGAACCCGCTCCCTGCGGGTCGCGCTCGCCGTGGCGGGGATCGCCGCCCTCCTCGTGGTCGGCCTCGGCCTGTTCCTCTTCTTGCGCGGGCCCGACTCCGCGCCTCAGCCAGACCTGGCGTCGGCTGGAGCGCAGCCGCCGGCCATGGCCCTGCCCGAAGTGGGCGGCGGAATGGGCGTCGAGACCGATCCGGACTACGTCACGATCCGGCCCGAGGTGGTCGAGGCCGAGCCGGTGGCCATAGCCGCCCGGCCCGAGCCCGCGGTGGCGCCAGCACCCAAGGCGCAGCCCAAGCCCGTCGCCAAGAAGGCGCCGCCTCGCCCTCAGCCGCCTCGTCCCAAGGCGCAGCCCAAGCCGAAGCCCGCGGCACCTAAGCCCGCACCCAAGACCCCCCTGCCCGACTCGACCCAGGGCGCCCTGGCTCGACTCCAGGTCGCGACGGGCCTCCGCTATCGCGGCGTGACCCTGTTCTTCGTGCGGGACCCCAACCAGCGCAAGAAGCTCAGCTCCAGCAAGTCCTCGCGCCCTGCGACGGCGTCCGAGCCTCGCCCACGCGACCCGAAGCGGGTCGTGGTCCGGCCCCCGGCTGGCCGCTCTGGCGCCCACCTCTTGCTGGGCGAGCTCCTCGACGCTCCCTTCGGCCTGCGCGCCGCGCCCACCACGCGCAGGCTCGCCTCGCGCTCGACCCTCCCGGTGGTCCCGGTTCGCTACGAGCCCCTAGCTCGCAAGCGCCCCAAGCCTCTCCTCAAGGGGGCGGTCCTGCTCCCGAGCACGGCTCGTCTGGCTCAGGCCACCCGCTCCAAGCAGAGTCCGGTCGCGGTCTTCCTGACCCTCCTCGACGACCCGAACCTCGACGCTATGGATCGTCTCCGCCTCGAGCTCGGTGAGCTGGAGTCCGAGGCCGTCGACCTCGAGCGAAGGGTCCGCGCCATCGTGCGCTCCACCCGCGGCCTGGTCGGCCTCGGCCTGAGCGTCGGCGGCCAGCCGCGCTCCCTGGATGTGTTTGGGGACCCGCGCCTCTTGGCCGAGTCGCTCCCGAAGTTGATCCGGACAGCCCTCCTGGAGGATCGCCTCGGCAAGCCCTACAACCGCGACGGCCTCGTAGATCCCCGCTCCACGCGAATCGAGCGAGGCGTCAACGAGGGACGTCAAGCCCAGCGCGACCTAGTGACGCTCCTCGCGACGGCCGTCGAGGCTCCCCTCGAGCCCGCAGGCTCTGGACGCAGGATCAACGCTCGCTACCAGGCCTCAGCGCCGGACCGCCGAGGCGGGGTCGTCCTCTGCCAAGGCGAGCGTCTGGTCCACGCCCTAGCCGTCGTCCCGACCTCGGTCGTGGCCACCAAGCGCTAGCTAGCGAGTCATGCGCGCGACGAGGGGCAGGAGCTCCTGGAGCGGAGCGACCTCGATCCGGGCTGGCGGCAAGCTCTCGAGGAAGGCTCGCCCGTAGTGACGTGTCACGAGCCGACGATCTAGGATGATCACCGCGCCGCGGTCGGCGTGATTTCGAATCAGCCGGCCGAAGCCTTGCTTGAGCTTGAGGACAGCTTGGGGGAGGGCCAGCTCTGCGAAGGCGCTCCCGCCGCGCTTCTCGACGGCCTCGGCCCGAGCTAGCTGGAGGGGTTCAGAGGGGACGCCGAAGGGGAGCTTGGCGATCACGACCAGGACCAGCGCGTCGCCGGGGACGTCGACCCCTTCCCAGAAGGAGTCGGTCCCGAAGAGGACCGCGCCGCGGGTTGCTTTGAAGCGCTCGAGGAGCGCTTGGCGATCCTCGCTGCCCTGGCAGAGGGGCAGCATTCCGCGGGCCTCGAGGTCTGGGGCCAGGTCGCGGAAGGCGCGTTGGAGCGCCGAGAAGCTGGTGAAGAGCGCGAAGGCCCTTCCTCGCGTCGTGATCAAGAGCTCTCGCAGGGCGGCCGTCGTGGCCTGGCCGAAGCCGCTCTCGGTCGGGAGCGGGAGGTCGCTCGGGATCCCGAGCAGGGCTTGGCGCGAGTAGTCAAAGGGGGAGGGGATTCGGGCCTCGCGCAGGCGTCGGTTGGGGTGCTCCTCTCGCCAAGCGTGGAGGCCGAGCTGACTCTGGAGGAAGTCTGTGCCCCGACCCGTGACGAGGGTCGCTGAGGTCAGGACGACGCTCTTGGCCGGCGAGAAGAGGGCGGGCACGATGTGCGGTCCGACCTCGAGGGGGGCCCCCCGGAGGCGGATTCGATCCTGCTTGCGCCGAGTCCGGTAGAGCTCGACCCAGCGCACGAGCTCGCCAGGAAGCTCCTTGTCTTCGGACGAGGAGGTGTCCTGCTGCGGCTCAGGGCCCTCTGAATCGTGCGGGGCTTCTGGGGTCGCGGGGGCGATCGCTCCGCCGGGGAGGATCGGGCCGACCCGACAGCCGACTCCGCCCAGGAACTCCTCCATGCTCGTGGCGCCGCGCTCGAGGCGCTTGAGGCAGGCCCGGATCTGCAGGCGGAGGGAGCGGGTCAGGTCCTCGTCTTTGGGCTCGAAGATCGCCTCGGCTTCGTCGAGGAGGCGACCGGTCCGGCTCACGAAGAGGACTAGGCTGGCCCGAGCGTCCTCGAGGGGCGCGAAGAGCTCAGCGTGCTCCTCCCCGACCCGGAACTTGAGCTCGCGCGCGTCCGAGTCACCCGGGGCCCCGTGGCGGACCAAGCTCGTCACGAGGGCGAAGGCGTCCTCCACGTTTCGGCGGGTGTCCTTCCGAAGCGGTCGGAGGCGCTCTTCGAGGGTCCGCGCCAGGCGCCCGAGGTTGGGGCCCCGGAGGTGGGTTTGGAAGGCAGGCAGGAGGCCGCGGCCAGGGCGGCGTTCGAGCTCGAGCTGACCCAAGGGCCGCGTCAGGGCGAACTCAGTCAGGTCGAGGCCGAAGTACTCAGACGCTATGTCCTGAATGTGGTGGGCCTCGTCGAGGACGACCCGCTTGAAGGGCGGGAGGACGGCGGCGCGCTCGAAGCCGCTCCCGAGCTTGATGGCGAGGTCGGCGAAGAGGAGGTGGTGATTGGCGACCAGGATGTGCGCTTGGTGCGCGGCCCGGCGCTGAGCGAAGAAGTGGCAGTCGCGGAAGCGCGGGCATTCGCGACCGAGGCAGTTGTCGCTGGTCGAGACCACGTGCTCCCAGGCGTCCCAGGTCGGGGGCGGCGAGAGCTCGGACTTGTCACCGGTCGGCGAGTCCTTGGCCCAGGCCGCGAGGCGCTTGACCTCGTCTTGTTCGCCTTGGCCCTCGAAGGCGATCTGGGTCTGCTGGGCGGCTTCGCTCGCACGTCGCAGGCTGACGAAGTTGGAGCGGCCCTTGACGACGGTGACCTTGAGGGGCGCGTCCTCAGGAAGGGCTAGGGCCTTGGCCAGGGCGGGGACGTCCTTTTGGGTCAACTGGCTCTGAAGGTTCTTGGTCGCGGTCGAGACGAGGACCTTCTCCCCGGTCCGGAGGGCTTGGAGCGCTGCAGGCACGAGGTAGGCGAAGGTCTTGCCGGTCCCGGTCCCTGCCTCGTAGAGCCCGACCCCCTCTTCGCGAAAGGAGAGCGCGACGGACTCGGCGAGCTGAACCTGAGCCGGGCGGGGCTCGTAGCCCGCGCCGAGGACGCCAGCTAGGGGGCCGTCCGTGCGAAAGAAGGCCGCGACCTCGGCTGGATCGAGGGGTTGGGGGCCCTGGGGGCGTCGCTGGGCTGGCGGGCGTGCGCGTGGGACGGGGACGGCCTCGTAGGCCCGCTCGACGGGGTCGTCCACGATCAGGAACCCGACCCCGAAGCTAGCCAGGAGCGCGGCCGCGCGGAGGTCGCTGGCGGTCGGCGTCAGGTCGCCCGAGGGGTGGTTGTGGATCGCGGCCTGGAAGCCCGCAGCGCGCGCCAGGAGCGCGGGCACGGCTGAGCGGTTTCCTCGCGCCGCGACCTCGACCTCGATCACGACCCCTGCGGGGTCGCAGCGACCGAGGAAGAACACTTCGCTCCCCGACGCGGCTTCGATCTCGCGGCGGAGGGTCGCTTGAACGTCGGGGCTCAAGATCGCCGCGAGGGGAGGGCTCACCGAGCGCTCACAGCTCGAGGCGGACCTCGTCGCCAGAGACGGCGACGGAGTAGCAAGCGACGCGGATCTGGGCGTCGCGCTCGCACACGCCCGTCGTGACGTCGAACTGCCAATTGTGCCAGGGGCAGGCCACCAGGGTTCCGGTCAGGTCGCCCTCGCCGAGGGGGCCCTTCACGTGGGGGCAGGTGTTGTCTATGGCGTGGACGGCGTCGCCGCGGCGAAAGAGCGCGATGGTCTTGTCACCAACGGACACGACCTTGCCGCGGCCGTCGCGGAGCTCGCTGAGCTTGGCGACGAGGGTTCCACTGGCTCCGGTGGCTTCCGGGGAGGAGCCCGCGGGGGAAGGGGACTCGGCTTCGCTCACGGGTTCTTGCGCTTGTTCTTGACCCGAGGATCGCTCTCGTCGAGGACCTTGATCGCGAACACGCTCTGGTAGCGGTTTCCGCGCTTGATCCCGAACTCGCTCACGAGGGCCAACACGTCGTCTTGGATCACGTTGATCTGGACCTTGTAGTCGCCGCCCTTCTGGAACTTGACGACGTAGGTCGAGTCGGCCCCGATCTTGAAGTTGTGGCTGTTCCGTCCCCGAATCACGACGTGCATCTTGGCTTGGGACTGGTTGACGATCTCCCACTCGAGGCGCTTGCCCGGCAGCTCTGAGATGATCTTCGGCTGGGGGAAGGTGATGGGGTCGCCCTTCTTGCGCGGCTTGCGCTTCTTACGGACCTTCTTGGTCTTGCTCGGACCGCCCTCTTTCTTGGCCTGGCGCTCCTTGCTCCGCGGGTCGTAGACCTCTACGGGGAGGCGGTCGGTGGACTGGATCTCGAGGATCCGGTGGTCCGCGGTCATGACCTTGATGAACTCGCGCTCGGCTTCGCTCTCGTCACCCGTGGGGGGAGCGTGGGCGCCGACCTTGAACATTTTGACCTGGGTCTCGAAGTCGCCCACGATGTCGGAGCCCGCGATCAGCTCCTTGTGCTTGGCCTTGATCGCGAGGGACCGCGTCCACTCTTCGCGGATCTCGCGATACTGGTGGTAGTAGATCTTGGCGACGGAGCCGCTGACCCAGGTCAGGTCGACGTAGAAGTCGTCGAGGGCCTCGTGGGGACCGGCCACGCCGGACATTTGGCCCTCGCCAGCGCTGACCTTGTAGTAGGCGATGGTGCGAGGGAGGAGGGCTCGGTCGAGGTAGCTCTGGCCGCTCACGACCTTGAGCGCGCGCCACTCGCCCTTGCTGCCCAGCTTGCGCCAGACCGTGAAGCTGGTCCCAGGCAGCTCCCAGCTCAGCTGAAGCTCGCGCGGCTTCTTGCGCACGACCGTCGGCGCGGGCGACGAGGGCGGCGCCTCGGTGGCTCCCGCCGGCGCCCCTTCTTGGGCTTGGGCCAGGTCGACCCCTCCCAGGAGGAGGAGCAGGCTAGCGAGACCCACGAGAGCTATCCGCTGGGGTGGGCGCGAAGACGAGGGGGTGGCCACAGGTGCCTCCTTCTGGGCGCAGTCTAGGGTAACGCCTGACGCCCAGGCCGTGCTAGTCCAGCGAGGGCCGGTGTTGGGCCTCAGGCAGGTTCGCTGAGGCGGACCTCGGGCTCGGGCGCGTTGTGCTTGAGCCAGCGCTCGAGCTCCGTGGCCAGGAGCTCAGGGTTCTTCCAGCGCTTCTCGGGGTCGAAGTCGAGGGAGCGGAGGCAGGCGGCCTCCAGGACTGGGTCCAGGTCGGGGACGTAGTGGCGGGGGCTCAGGACCTGCTCACCGTTCATGATCGCGCGCAGAGCCTCGACCACGTTCTTGCCCTTCATGGGGAGCTTCTTGGTCAGGCTGGCGTAGAGGGTCGCGCCGAGGGCGTAGACGTCGGCGGCCGGTCCAACGGACTTGGCGTCGCGGATCTGCTCGGGCGCCATGTAGCCTGGGGTCCCGAGCATGATCCCCGTCATCGTGCGACCTCCACCGGCGTCGAGGGCGCGCGCGATCCCGAAGTCGGTCAGGCGAACCTGGCCCTTGTTCGTGATCATGATGTTGCCGGGCTTGATGTCGCGGTGGAGGACGCCTTGGGCGTGGGCGTAGGCCGTGGCGCGCGCCGCTCGGGCCACGATCCTCACGGCCTCGGCGCGCTCGAGGCCGCTCTTCATGAGCTGGAGGAGGCTCTTGCCGTCTACGAACTCCATCACGCAGAAGAGCTCACCCGAGCCGAGCACGACGCCCAAGTCGTAGATCTTCACGATCCCCGGGTACTCGCCCATCCGGCCCTGGAGCTCGGCCTCTTGGTGGAAGCGACCGATGTGCTCGGCGTCGGCCTTGCCGCCCTCGCGGAGCCACTTGACCGCGCAGCGCTGCTGACGCTGCTCGTCCCAAGAGTCGTAGACCACGCCCATTCCGCCGCGGCCGACTTCGCGCAGGAGAATGATGTGCGCGCCCAGGCGCTGGGGCGGCTCTGGCTCGTCGAGGTCGGCTTGGCTGGCCTCGGCGTCGAGGAGACCCACGACGCGAATGTCGTAGCTCGTGCCCAGGGTCAGGATCTGGCTGGCCTTGGCCTTGGCCGTCCCGGGCACTGGCGTCCCGTTGACCGCGGTCCCGAACTGGCTCATGTCTTGGACGTCGAGTCCGCCGTCGACTCGCCCGCGGACCTTGCAGTGGGCGCGGGAGACGTGCTGGTCCTTGCATACGATGTCGCTCTTGCGACCCGAGCGCCCCATCGTCAGCCAGCGGCCGACGGGGCAAAAGCTGACGCGCCCGTTCTCGAGCTCTTGGACCAGGACCCACTTCATGCAGAGAGGGTAATCGGGCTCGGCCGGACCCGGTAGGGATTGGATTACAGGGGCCCTGCCAGGAAGGTCACCGACTCGCTGCCGCCCTGGAGGATCAGCCCCCCCTCTACGCCGTAGCCGCGGATCCCCTCGGGCCCGCCGACCCGCCGCCCGTCGAAGGTCTGGCTGAGGTCTAGGACCTCGGGAGCTCTGCCCGGACGAAACACCCGGACCTCTTGGCCGGGACCCAAGAGCCAGGCGCAGCCCTGGTAGGGGATCAGGTCGAAGTCAGCTCTGCTCGCGTTGCGGGTCGCCTCGCTCAGCTCCGTCCAGCGCTCGCTACCGCAGGAGAGGTCTCCGCGCTCGGGGTTCAGGGTCCAGTCCTCGTCGCCGCGGGACACCTTTTGGAGGAGGATCTCCTCCAGGGCGCCGGGCTCTTCGAGGTCGACGACGTCGTCTCGCTCTGGGAAGTGACTCCAGGGGATGGGGTCCACGCGGGGGCTCGGCTCGAGGCGGAGCTCGAAGGCGTGGCCCTCGCCGCGCTCCTGCTCGAGGGTTCGGATCGCGAAGCGCGGCTCGCGCGGGTCGAGCTCGAGCTCGTAGAGCGAGTCGTCCCAGTTCGCGAGGCGGAGGTCGCCGTCGCAGAGCCCCTCTTCCCCGCCGGCCCCTTCGCTGAGGACCGAGGGCTCTTGGGTCCAGTCGCCCTCGGAGCGGGCTAGCTGAAGTCGCAGCCAGATCCCTGCCTCGAGGCGATCGACCGGGGCCCGCTCGGTGACTCGCCCCAGCTCGGAGTGGTAGCGGCCTCGGCGGCGGTAGGTCAGGGGAGCGTCGAACTCGGCCACGAGCTCGACCGCGCCCCAGGGCGCGAGGGCCCAGCCGACGCGCTCGCGACGCCCCTCCTCCGGGGAGAGGGGCTCGGCGCCGCTCAGGAGCCCCGGGACTCGCCACAGGACGCGGCCGCTCTGGAGCTCGTGGGCGACGAGGGCTCCTCCGGCGTCCTCCAGGAGCACGACCCCGTGGGTCAAGCCCAGAAGTGTCCCCGGAAGACTCCAGCGGGGTCTGGCGGCCTCGGGGGGGAGCGGGCCTAGGAGTCCGCTCCCGCAGAAGCGGAGGTGCCGCTGCTCTCGAGCCTCGAGGTTCTCCCAGGAGGCGGGGGCGAAGTAGCCCCCGATCAGGTCGTCGAGGACCCGAGCCCGATCGAGGGGGTCGGCGTGGTCGAGGGAGCTGCGGAGGGCCGCGGCTCGCTCGGGGTCACCCGGCTCCTGGAGCAGGTCGCGATAGCGGGTTCGGAGGCGGAGGTCCACAGGCGGATCCTAAGGCGTGGGCGCAAGGGAGCGCGGGTCGCTGCGGCGGCTCGGCACCCCAGAGCATGGAGGGCGAATCGCGCGGAGATGGTCTATGGATCGCGGAGCCAGGATCGACGGGGCGGAGCCCCCTTCTCTCTCCCGCCAAGCCGAGGCGCCAGGGGAGCGCCACCCCGCTCTGCGCGAACTCTCTGCGTCCTCTGTGTCTCTGCGGTCCACACCCGCCCTGGCTGCAAGAAACGCTCCCGCAGCGCGGCTCGAGCTGCAAGGCGCTCCGGCTGGGCGCTGCGTCTCGCGACAGCCCCGAGCCTCCGGCTGACAAGGAGTCCGGGTTGTCCCTCCACAGGTCCTGGCGTAGCCTCCCCCGCTTCGCGGCGGTGCTGCGAACAACCCTGGAGACGACCATGGGACTCCTCGACGGCAAGATCGCGATCATCACGGGCGCAGGCGGCGGAATCGGGCGCTGCTACGCCCTAGCCTTCGCCAAGGAGGGCGCCAAGGTCGTCGTGAATGACCTGGGCGGGACCCGGGACGGGACGGGGTCCGACCAGGCCATGGCCAGCCAGGTCGCGACGGAGATCGCGGCGATGGGGGGGAGGGCGGTCGCCAACTTCGACTCGGTCGCGACCTTCGAGGGTGTCAGCGGCCTGTTCAAGACCGCGATCGACGCCTACGGGCGCGTGGACATTCTGATCAACAACGCCGGGATCCTGCGCGACAAGACCCTCGTCAAGATGGAGGAAGGGATGTGGGACGCGGTGATCGCGGTCCACCTCAAGGGCAGCTTCCTCTGCAGCCAGGCCTTCGCGCGCCACGTCAAGGAGCGGGCCGAGGGCGGCGACAAGGGCGGCGTGATCGTCAACACCTCGAGCTACGCCGGCCTCATAGGCAACTACGGCCAGAGCAACTACGGCGCGGCCAAGGCTGGGATCGCCGGTCTGACGCGGGTCTCGGCCCTCGAGCTGGGCGGGAAGCTAGGGATCCGGGTCAACTGCATTGCGCCCATGGCCAAGACGCGAATGACCGAGGACATCTCGATGGTCCCGCAGGAGATGAAGGCGGAGCACGTCGCGCCCATGGCGCTCTTCCTCGCCAGCGAGCTGAGCAAGGACGTCACGGGCCGGGTGTTCGGAGTCCACGGGCTGCAGCTCCTCGAATACCGGAACCTGATGACCGAGGGCGTGACGAAGAAGAGCGACTGGACTCCGAGCGAGATCGCGAGCTCCCTCGAGCAGATCGCGGCCCTCTCCCACGAAGCCGCTCCCGCAGCTGCGCCGGCGCCCACGGGTCCGGGCGCCGTGATCGACGCGGCCTTCAGCCGGCTCCCGGAGCTCTTCTTGGCGCCCATGGCCAAGAACTGGAACGCGCGCCTGGTGTTCGACATCGAGGGCGCCGACCCCTGGTCCATCGTGGTCAAGGACAAGACCTGCATCACGAAGAAGGGCAAGGTCGACGACCCGACCTGCGTGATCACGACAGACGCCGAGACCTACGCCGCGGTCCTCAAGGGAGAGCTCAAGCCCGACAAGGCCTTCATGGGGGGCAAGATCAAGGCCACGAACCTGGGCGACGTGATGAAGTTCGCGACCTCCTTCGACATGAAGAAGGCCAAGGCCATAGTCAAAGAGGCCCTCGCCAAGGCCGCGGCGCCCGCGGCCCCTCCAGCGCCCGCGGCCAGCGGCCCCGGGGCCGTGATCGACAAGGCCTTCCAGCTCCTGCCCGAGGTGTTCCTCCCGGCCCGCGCCAAGGGCTGGAACGCGGCGATCCACTTCGACATTGGCGGCGCCGATCCCTGGACGGTCCTCGTCAAGGACGGGACCTGCAAGACGGTCCGCGGCAAGGAGGGCGAGGCGACCTGCGTCGTGACCGTGGACGCCGAGACCTACGCGGCCGTCATCAAGGGGGAGCTCAAGCCCGACAAGGCCTTCATGTCCGGCAAGATCAAGGCCACCAACCTCGGCGACATGATGAAGTTCGCGACGGCCTTCGACATGAAGAAGGCTCGCGAGGTCGCGGATCGGGTCAAGGCTGGCGCAGGCGTCGCTGCGGCTCCCGCTGCTAAGGCCGGCGCCGGGCCCCAAGAGCTGGTGGACATGGCCTTCCAGCGCCTGCCCTCGGTGTTCCGCGCCACGGCAGTCAGCGGCTGGAACGCCCGCGTCCACTTCGACCTCAAGGGCGGCGAGGGTTGGACGGTCCTGGTCGAGGGAGGGAAGTGCGAGACGAGCAAGGGCCTGAGCGGCGAGGCGACCTGCGTCGTGACCGTGTCCCTCGACGACTACTCTGCGGTGCTCCAAGGGAAGCTCCGGGCCGAGACGGCCTTCATGGAGAAGAAGATCAAGGCCAGCAACATGGGCGAGATGCTCAAGTTCGGGCGGGCCTTCGACCTCGTGAGCCTCCAGAGCGAGCTCAAGGCCAAGGCCCCAGCGGCGCCCGCGGCCGAGGAGGTCCCGCCCGGCCTGAACCGCGACCTGATCGGGGAGCGCTTCAAGGGTCGCGAGCCTCAGTTCGTGAAGCCAGAGCACATAGCCCTCTTCGCTGAGGCGACTCAGGACCTGCGTCCGGTCTACGGCGGCGAGGACGCAGTGGCCCCGCCGCTCCTTTCGGTCCGGCTCCTCAAGGACGTCCTGTTCCGCCTCGTCGGCAACGAGTCGCTCCGGGCCGACCTCCTGAACTTGGTCCACGGCGAGCAAGACATGGAGTTCCTCCGCCCCCTCCGGCCTTGGGACCTCTGCGCGACCCGGGCCTGGATCACGGGGATCGAGGACAAGGCCACGGGCCAGCTCCTCCGCGTCGAGGAGGAGCTCTGGGCGGGGGGCGAGCTCGCGGTTCGCGTCAAGGCCTCGATGTTCATTCGCGACCCCGCTCAGGGGAAGGGCGCCAAGGATAAGGCCCCCAAGAAGTCGGCTGGGGACGAAGGCGCCGAGCCAGTCCCGACCTTCCAGCGGAGCGTGACGATCCCTGCCGACGCGGGGCCGCGCTACGCCGAGGCCAGCTTGGACAACAACCCGATCCACACCGACGCCGAGGTCGCGACCATGGCTGGGTTCCCGGGGGTGATCCTCCAGGGCCTGTGCACCATGGCCATGGCCGGGGCCGCCATCGTGGACGAGGTCGCAGACGGGGACCCCCTTCGCCTCCGGCGCCTGAAGGTGCGCTTCAGCAAGCCGGTGCTGATGGGCGACACCCTGACCACCGAGGGCTGGCGCGAGGAGAGCGAAGGCGCCTTCGGTTTTCGCGTCGTAAACCAAGACGGCGTCGAGGTCGTCACGAGCGGGCGAGCAGAGATCGGCGCCTGAAGCGGTGGCCCCTCGGGGCTGGGCCAGCTATGACGTGGGTAGAGTCCCGGTGCCAGACGCCGAGGGGGAGTGCGTGTGGCCGGTGACATGATTCGCGTCGAGTGTGAGTGCGGGAAGGCTGCTCGGGTTCCCTCGCGCTACGCCGGCCGGCAGGTCAAGTGCAGCGGCTGCGGCGGGAAGCTCACGATCCCAGACGTCGGTGCGTCCGAGGGAGGATCCAGCGAGGGCACCTCGGGGGGAGCGGTAGGTGGGCCCGTCGGGGGCCCTGTCGGGAGCCAGATCGGCCGCGGCGGCGGGCCGGAGGTCGAGACCTATCGCCGGCCCGGGGCTCGGGGTGGGAGCGGCTCGGACCAGCGGCCTAGGAGCGACTCCTACGGGCGAGGCGGGGGAGAGTCCCGTCCGCGGGCAGGCCGCGACGATCGCGGCGGCGTCCCTAACTACGGGCTCGCGCCCAAGCGCCGGTCGAGCTCGAGTTCGGCTCACGACCCCTATGCGCCCCCGAGCGCGGATCTCGACCGAGCGCCGACCTACGGGCGAAGCGGTCGCGGTGGAGTGACTCGCTACCTCGACTTCGAGGCGCACATCGCGGCCATCGGCGTCTGGCAGCGGATCACGGGCGTTCTGATGGTCGTCTTCGGCGCGATCGGCCTCTTGGCCATGTTGGTAATGGTCGCGAGCAAGGGCGGTGCTGGAGGAGGAGGCCAGGCGGCAGTCGGCCTCGTACTGCTCGTCGTGTTCGGCGCGATCTTCTTGGGGTTCGCGGCGCTCTTCTACTTCATCGGCTCAGGGCTAATGAAATACAAGGGCTGGGCCCGAATCGTGATGACGATCTTGCTCGCTCTCAATCTCCTCCAGAACCTCCCTGGTCTCTTCTTGGGCGGCGTCAACCTCATCGTTGCCATGGGGGGGCTGCTCTATGGGGGAGCCCAGCTCTGGGCGCTATACAACAGCAAGGCGAAGGCCATCTTCTCTCCAGGCTATGCCGCAGCCGCCGAGGCGAACCCAGGCTTGGTTGCCTGGTGGAGGAGTCCCTTCTTCTGGCTCCCCTTCGTGATGGTGGGCTTGATGTTTTGCGTCGGGGCTTCTGCGGGCATCAGGTAACGCCTTCTAGGATCGAGTCGGATCGGCCCTTACTCAAGATGGCCCACGCGAGTAATCGGCAGACAACGCCGTTTACCCCCTGGTCCGAATTCAGGGCCGAAAGGGGATTCGTCTCGCCCTAAGTGCTTCCGCCGTGGTCGCCGACCCCGGAGCAAAGACTGCACAAGGCTTCTCACCAAGAAGGAGAGAGAAGTCATGGTCGCAACGATTGATTCCATTCGCGTCGAGTGTTCCTGCGGGAAGAAGGCCCGGGTCCCGGCCCGCTACGCCGGCCGCCGCGTCCGCTGCACCCGCTGCAAGAGCCAACTCAGGGTTCCCGGATCGGGCTCGAGCCTGGACGCTCTCGACCGGGAAGTCGCCCGGACCGCACCCCGGACCGGCTCGCCGCTTCGCAGCGAGCGCCGCAGCTCGCGCCCGGCGCCTGCCCACTCCCGGGCGACGAAGAGCAAGAGCACCGACCCCTACGCGCCGCCTAAGGCCGTCGTCGACGCCCCGCGCCGGATCGACCGCAACGCGGCCGCCGATCGCGACCTCGCGGCCGAAGGTCACATTCAGGCCATTGGCGTCTGGCACCGGATCTACGCCGTGATCATGGGCCTGGCTTGCCTCGCCATGATCGTGTTCGGCGGTCTCCGAGCGCTCCCCATAGCCGGAGTCGTGGGCGGACTCGCGGCCTTCTTCTACTTCCTCGGCAGCAGCCTGATCGCCTACAAGGGCTGGGCTCGGGTCGTGGTCGGCCTCTTCACCCTCTTGGGGGTCTTGGGCTGCGTGGCGGGGATCGTGGCGGCGCCCAACGCCGGCGGCATGTTCTCGAACATGATCTCGCTGGGCTGGAACTGCCTGACCCTGTGGGCGCTCTTCTCGACCCGAGCGGCGCGGGCCTTCAGCCCGGGCTACCGGATCGACAACCAGCGAGTCACCTGGTGGACGAGCCCCTTCTTCTACGTCCCCTTCGCCCTGATCGCCCTGAGCTTCGTGACGGCCTTCGCCGCAGGCGTCGCCGCGATCTAGGTCGGATCGGGATCAAGGACGCCGCGAGCAATAGCTCGCGGCGTCCCCTCCTTTCCGGAGAGCTGACACACAAGCCTTGCATGGTCAGGCTCCTTGCCTTCCGATAGCGCCCTATGCGGACCAAGATCAAGCGCAATGACCCCTGCCCCTGCGGGAGCGGGAAGAAGAACAAGAAGTGCTGCGGCCAGGGCAACCGGGCTGGCGCCCTTCCTCCCAAGCGCTCCAAGCGACGCTTCGGGATTCCGATCCTGGGTGAGGCCGAGCGGGAAGGAATGCGCGTGGCCGGCAAGGCCAACGCGACCCTCCTCGACCTCGTGCGTGAGCGCGTCGGTCCCGGGGTGACCTTGGTCGAGATCGACGACTTCGTTCGGACCTGGACCTACGATCAGGGCTACCTCCCCGCCTGCCTCGGCTACCGCGGCTTCCCCAAGAGCTGCTGCACGAGCGTCAACGAGGTCGTCTGCCACGGGATCCCCAGCGACTACGCCCTCAAGGAGGGCGACATCGTCAACATTGACCTCACGACCATCGTGGACGGCTGGTACGGCGATCAGTCCGAGACCTTCTTGATCGGTGACGTCAGCCCGCCCGCTCGCGGCGTGACCCAGTGCGCCTTCGACGCGCTCTACGCAGCCATTGACGCCATTGGCCCCGGGAGCCCGATCGCCGACATCGGCCACGCCATAGTCAAGCTGGCCCACGGACGGGGCTACTCCGTCGTCGAGGCCTTCCAGGGCCACGGCATCGGGCGCAAGTTCCACACCGACCCCGGGATCCCTCACTACCCCGAGTCCCAGTGGGGCCACGTCCTCCTCGAGCCCGGGATGTGCTTCACCATCGAGCCCATGATCAACGTGGGCGACAAGCGCGCCCCCATTGACGCCAGCGACGGCTGGACCGCGCGGACCAAGGACGGCTCGCTCTCCGCTCAGTTCGAGCACACCCTGCTCATGACCGAGACCGGGATCGAGCTCCTGACCTTGACCGAGAAGGGGCCCAAGCCCGGCCACAAGTTCTAGAGCTACTCCGCCTCTAGGTAGGGCAGGACGGCGGTCCAGTAGTCGTGCCCTCCGCCGCCCTCGGCCACCGCCTTCTTGCGGACCTCTTGGGCGCGCTCTTGGTCGCCGCTTTGGGCGTAGGCCTGGCAGAGCCAGGCCCGGGCTCCGTCGAGGCGCTCGGCGAAATCCTCGAGCTCGGACTTGGCTCCGGGGCTCGAGTTCTCGTAGTGATCGACGAGGGTCTTGGCCTCGACGAGGGCTTGTTTCGGCTGGCCCATTCCCAGGCTGAGCTGGATCGCGGCCTTGAAGAGGTAGGGCGAGGGCTGGCCCATGTTGGCCTGGTAGGTCTTGTGAACCTCGCGGACTCTCGCGAGGCAGCGAGGGAAGTCGATGTTCTGCAGCAGGAGGTAGTAGCTCTCGAGGAGGCCGCAGAGGTTCCGCTGGAGGTGATCGGGGCCGACGCCTTGGTCGAGCTGGCTGACGCTGGCCTCGGTCCTAGCAGACGTTCCCCCGAGGCTCTCGGAGAACACCAGGAAGGCCTCGATGCTCTGGTCGATGCAAGCGATCTGATCCGCTCGGACCTGGCGATACTCTTCCTCGCTGAAGGCGTCGCGGGCCTCTCGAAGGCGACGGGCGAGGGCGATCAGGACGTTGACTTGGTCGCCGAGGGGGATCAGGGCTCCTTGCTCGCGATACCAGGCTAGGCCCGCCAGGATCAGCGTCTTGTGCCGAGTCGAGAAGGTCTTGGCGTGGTGAGGCCGATTGACGTTGAGGTAGTGCTCGTAGTCCGCTAGGAGCCGAAACATGCGTGAGCGCGCGTAGGCCGCCCAGCGGGGGGGCGGCGGCTTGCTGGGGACGTCCACGGTGAGGTCAGGGAAGAGCGTGGGGTCGAAGCCCAGGGCGTCGGGTCCGAGGGCGCTCGCGTAGGAGGCCGCGATCTGGACCGTGATCTCCGGGTTGTCGCGGTCGACGTCTGTTTGTCGCGCGCGGAAATACAGGACGTCCCCGCGGAGGAGGTAGGCCGCGCCGGGGGCGCGCCCGTCTCGCTTGCAAGAGGTGATGAGGCGCTGAAGCTCGCTGGCGTAATGGTTCGGATCGATCTCCATGATCCTGTTGAGGTGCAGGCCCAGCCGGAGGCAGAGCACCAGCAACTCGACCGGCATGCTCCCCTGCTTGAGGTGGAAGGCTATGAGGTTCTCGAGGCTCCCGTTCCAGCCGTCCGCGCGGACCTTCGCGATCACGGCCTCCCAGTCGATGAGGTCGCCGAGCTGCGGAGTGCAGACCAGCTCCACGACCTTGTCCGAGCGACTCATGTCGTCTTTGCCCGTGGTCTTGAGGGCGTGGAGCGCCGCGACCCCGAGCTCGAGGAGGGTCTCGTCTATGGCGCGGGTCTCTACGGCGGGCGGGTCGCGGAGGTGAACGAGCCCTCGCTCGCAGATGTTGAGGACTTTGTGTCCGTCGACGACACCTCGCTTGGCGCTGGCGACGACCTCCCGGAGGTGAGCTTCGATGGTGGTCCGCTTGAGGGACTGACGTCGAGCGTTGATGAACTGGGACCAGGACTCGGGGCCGCCGATGTACTTGCAGAACGTGTTCAGGTCGTCCTTGAGGGCCTCCTCGCTCCAAGCTCCCGCCCGTGAGTTGAACACGTCGTCCCAGCCGTCGTTCTCGTAGGTCCTGAGCGCAGCTGCGATGCGCCTGAGCGTCTTGAGGAGGTCCTTGGCGCTCTTGGGGGCGCCAGGGGGCGCGTCTGGGATCGTGTGAAGGGAACCGAGCGGCTCGCCTCGGCCGTAGCCAGCCCTGCGCAGGAGATCGACGGTCGCCGCCTTGGCGTCGAGCTCGCTCGCGACGCTGCGCGGACGAGCCCCGAAGGCGATGTCCGCTCGCAAGGCGTAGGCCTCGAGGGTCGCGCGCAGCTCTGGATCCTCGATGAGGCCCTCTCGGTCGAGGAGGCTCCAGAGAGCCTCGTTGGGGCGCTCCATGTGCTCGGGCTCGACGCCGCGGACCTTGGCCAAGTTGCTCACGAGCTGCGTCGCCTCGTGGTTGAGGGGTCCGGCCCCCTTGCTGCGTGGATAGGCGATCGGTCCTGCCAGGACGTCTGAGACATGCCCCGAGAGCGCTTGGTGGACCTGGAAGCGCTCCCAGGGACGAAACTGGAACACCCCCAGGGCGAGCCCCAGGACGAGTCCGATGGGGAGCAGGATGCGGAGGCCGACGTAGGCCGCGATGGCGCGCTTGTCGCCCTGACGTCTCCGCCAGCGCTGGCGCTCGGCGCGGGTCGGGGGGCGAGCCTCAATGGGCTCCCCGCGCTGGAGGCGCTCGAGGTCGGAGGCGAAGGCCTCGGCGCTGGCGTAGCGGAGCTCGGGGTCCTTGGCCATAGCCTTCTGTTGGATCCGGGCCAGGTCGGGGGAGACCTCCGCACGCCGCTCGTGGAGGTCTCGAGGCTCGTCTAGGAGGACCTTCTTGATGATCGCCATGCCTTCGCCGCGGAAGGGGGCCTCTCCAGCGAGGAGCTCGTAGAGGATGGCACCGAGGCCGTAGACGTCGCTCCGGGCGTCCATTTGCTCCTTGTCGCCCTCAGCCTGCTCGGGCGGCATATAGGCCGGCGTGCCCATGACCTGCCCGGTTTGGGTCAGGCGCTCCGTCGAGTCCTCCGAGTCGTAGGCCAGGCCGAAGTCGGTCACGAAGGGCGCGCCGTCTGCGGTCCGGACCATGACGTTGGCGGGCTTGAGGTCTCGGTGCAGGATGTTGCGCTCGTGGCAGTGCTGGATCGCGCGCGCGACTTGGGCCGTGAGGCGGACAGCCTCTTCTATGGGGAGCGGGCCCTCGGCCTTGACTCGCTCGTGGAGGTCGCCGCCCTCGATGAGGTCCAGGGCGGCGTAGGGGAGGCCGCCCTGGCTCCCGTAGTCGCGAATCCGCACGATGCCCACGTGGTCGTCGACCTTGGCCAGGGCTTCTGCCTCGCGCTGGAAGCGGATCAGGGCCTGCTCGCCGGCGGCTCCCGGGAGCATGACCTTGAGGGCGACTTGGGTCCCGCGCTGGCGGTCGTCAGCCAGGTAGACCGCGCCCATTCCGCCTTGGCCCAGGACGCGCAGGATCCCATATCGTCCCGCCATGACGTCTCCCGGCTGGGGGAGACCTCCGGCGCCCGAGCTGGAGAGGCTGGGGGGCGCGCCGCCCATCAGCGTCGCCGCGTCCATGCTGCTGCCGGAGCTGCTCGGCCTGGGGGCCGGCCCCTGAGGAGGAAGGGTCGCGGTTCCGTCTTGGCCGAAGGCGGGCGGCGGCAGGGTCCCGCTGCCGGGTTGAGGGCTCCAGTGGGCGGTTCCCGACTGGCCGGGGGGACTCAGGGGGAGGGTCTGGCTGCCCTCGGTGGGATCCGGGCTCCAGTGGGCGGTCCCAGCCGGAGCGGGCGGACCGGCGGTGGGCAGGCCTGGGCCAGGGCCAGGGAGCTGGACCGTGGGGGTCGTGGGAGGGGGGAGGTGAAGCGTCGCGCTCGAGGGCGATGGGCTGAGCTCTTGGTAGAGCGCCTGGACTTGGGCCGCGTCGAGGAGCCCGTGCTGGGCGAGGGCTTCCGCCAGCGAGCGTTCAGGGGGCAGGCTCGCGTAGACGGACCTCAGCGCGGCAGGGTCTACCCAGCCGCGCTCCTGCGCCATGCGCCCGATCGCAATGTCATGTGGAGTACCCACGACCGTGGGCATCCTAGCGGGGAGAAGGGCGCGAGGCTCGCGCGCTCGGGCTGACGGTCCCAGGTCGCTGAGGTGGGCAGTAAGGTGGCGCCCGATGAGCAGCGCGCCCCCTCTCCCTCCTGGACCCCGCGGCTACCCCTTGGTCGGGGTGATGCCCAAGATCTGGCGCGATCCCCTCCGCTTCTTCAGCGAGGTGGCCTACGAGCACGGGCCCGTGGCGCGGGTCGGGCTCGGGAAGTTCACCCTCTTCCTGATCAGCCAGCCCGAGCCGATCCAGCGGGTCCTCCAGGACAACGCTCAGAACTACTGGAAGGGCGAGGGCCTGGCCGCCGCCAAGCCGCTCATGGGCGAGGGCCTCGCGACCAGCGAAGGCGAGCTCTGGAAGCGCCAGCGCCGCCTCTGCCAGCCGAGCTTTCAGCGCAAGCGCCTGGCAGAGCTGATCCCGACCCTCTCCGCCGCCCTGGCGCCGACGCTCCAGGCCTGGGAAGCGGCGGCCGCCAAGGGCGCCACCGTAGAGGCCACGGGTGACCTGAGCGCCTTGACCCAGCGCTTGATCTTCGGCGGGCTCTTCGGCGGTGACCTGTCACCGCAGGACCAACGGGACCTCTCGAGCGCCCTGGTCGAGGCCAATCGCTACGTCAACGCCGCGGCCTGGACCTTGATCCCGATCCCCGAGCGGGTCCCGACTCCGCGCCGAATCCGGTTTCGCAAGGCGCTCGCGACCCTCGACCGCGTGGTCTTCGGTCGCATTCAAGAGCGCCGGGGACGCGGCGCGCCGCCCGAGGGCGCTCCCCAAGACCTCCTGGATCGCCTCCTCTCGGCCGCAGACGAAGCCGGCGGGATGGGCGATCGCCAAGCCCGAGACGAGATCATGACCTCCTTCGTGGCCGGTCACGACACGACCGCCGGCGCCTTGGCCTGGACCCTGCTCCTCTTGGCCCAGCACCCCGAGGCCGCGGCCCGCGTGGCCGCTGAGGGCCAGTCTCTGGGGGACTCGCCGAGCGAGGACGAACTCTTGGGCCTGACCTACACCGAGCAGGTCCTCCGCGAGAGCATGCGGGTCTATCCGCCGGCCTGGGTCATCGTGCGCACGCCCTACACCGACGACGTCCTGTGCGGCTTCAGCGTCCCCAAGGACTCGCCGGTCTTGATCAGCCAATACGTCGTCCACAGACACCCTGCTCTGTGGACCGACCCGCTCCGCTTCGACCCCGAGCGCTGGGCGCCCGGCGCGCCGGCGCCGCGAAAGTTCAGCTACTTCCCCTACGGCGCGGGCCAGCGCCTCTGCATCGGCAAGCCCTTCGCCGACCTCTCGATCATGCTGACCTTGGCGCGGATCCTGGCCCGCTTCGAGCTCGAGCTCGTGGGCAAGGCGCCTAGCCCGCAGCCTCTGACGACCCTTCGCCCCAAGGGGCCCTTGCGCCTGCGCCTGCGATCGCGGAGCCGCTAGGGCCTCGCTGCTCGCTCGCCCTGAAGAGGGGCGTGTGGCGCGAGCGATCTGAACCGCAGAGACACTGAGGACGCAGAGGGCTCTCGCAGAGAGCGCTCTGGGTGCGCGGGGGTCTCGCGAGTAGGAGCTTCGGGGGCAGCTTGGCTCTGCTCGAGAGCGCGCACTGGTAAAGTCAGCCAGCGACAAATGGCAAACCTCACTCGTGTGTCCGGGTCCCGTCCCCGAGAACCGGGTTGTGGGCTGCGCTCTCTTGAATCACAGAGGACACGGAGATCCACGGAGGTCAGAGAGGTCGTCTCGCGGGAATCGAGGGCGCTCCGGAGTTGGAAGCGGCGGGGTCGGGTTGGCGAGTCGAAGACGAGGGAGGGAAAGCTCCGCCTGAGAAGGCCGGGTCGCTTCGGCTCGGTTTCGCAACAGTCTCCCGTGTTCGTGCCCGTGCCCGCCAAGGCCAAGGAGGAGTTCAGTGTCAGGCTTCGACTGCCGAGAGGCCTGAGGACGCCCCTGCTCTGGGCGGGTCTCCGGTTCGTTGCCCCTTCTCGAGGCGCTCGCGCAGTCGCGCGAGCCCTCCTAGTTCAGGATCAAGCCCACGATCAAGATGTAGACCGAGGCGATGCAGAGCTGGAGGATCGCGAAGGGCGCGGCTCGCTTGACGAAGCCGACGAAGCTCAAGGGGACCTTGTGCTTGGCCATGATCGTCACGGCCACGACCGTCGAGGCGCTCCCGATGGGGGTCAGGTTTCCGCCGAGGTTGGAGCCGAACACCACGGCCCACCACTGCATGGCCTTGTAGTTGGCGGGGACCTCAGGGTTGGCGGCCAGGATCTTGGCCAGCATGGCCGAGAGGGGAATGTTGTCGGTGACCGAGCTGAAGCCGGCGCTGGCCCAGAGGAGCGCCAGGGTCCCGCTCTTGTCGCCCATGGCTATGAGCTTGGCGACGAGGAGGCCGATCTTGGCCAGGACTTGGGCGTGCTCCATGACGTAGATCACGACGAAGAGGGTCGCGAAGAAGGCCAAGAGGTCCCAGTCGACCGAGGCGAAGAACTTGTCCACCTCGTGCTTGTAGATCAGGAGCATGACCGCGCCGAAGGAGAGGGCTATGAAGCCCATGTCCAGGTTCTTGGTGAGCGGATTGAGGTCCTTGGTCGCGAGCGCCAAGATGAAGAGCACGAAGGCGCCGGCGCTGAGCTTGAAGAACCAGGGCTTCTCGATGCCGTCGTTCTCGTCGAAGCCAGAGACCTTTTCCTTGGCGGCTTGCTTGGCCTCGTCGTCGGCGAGGCGAGAGATCCCCATCGTCTTCTTGGCCATGAAGAGCGTCGCGGCCGTGGTCACGACCACATAGGGCGCGGCGACCAGGAAGAACTGGACGAAGCTGATCTTGGCGGTCTGGCCCACGATGATGTTGGGGACCGAGCTGATAAGGGTCAGGAGGCCGCCGACGTTGGTCAGGAGGCCCTCGACGAGGAGGAACCCCAGGAGCTTGTCGCTCATCTCGAGACGTCGCAGGGAGACAGCCGTCAAGGAGCCCACGATGATCATCGCGGTCACGTTGTTGAGGAAGGCGCTGAACAGGACCGTCAAGACCCCGTAGGCGATCAGGAGCAAGAGCGGGTCGCCGCCGGTCTTCTTGGTCAGCTTGACGGCGATCCAGGTGAAGATGCCGCTCTTGGAGGTCACGTCCACGAAGAGGCTGGCGCCCAGGATGATCGCGATCACCTCCCACTCGATGCCGATCACCCAGTGCGGGAGGTGGAGCTCGTGGGTCCCGAGCATTGGATGCTCGTGGGGCATGATCCCCATGTTCACGGCCAGGAACACGCACACCATCGCGGCTATGCCCGTGATCACGCTCTTCTTGGCGTGCAGCTTCTCCTCGAGGGCCAAGCCCGCGATCATGGCCACGAGCAAGAGCCCGAACAGGACCGTCGTGCCCGTGCCGACGGCGGCGTCGCCTGAGGCGAGGAGGAGCGGGAGATCAGACATTGCTGGAGCCCCTAGAGGATCAGGATCGGAAGGTTGGTCAGCTCGACGGCCAAGGAGTAGGCCAGGCCGGACATGGCCACTTGGCTCTCGTCCTTGCCCTCGATCACGAGGAGGTCGACCTTGTGCTCAGCCACGAGGGTCGCGTAGTCGCGGACCCGGTGTCCTAGGCGGACGATCCCGTGGATCTGAAGCTCTGGCCGGGCCGTGCGAATGATCTCGGTGATCGAGGCTATGAACTCCCTCGGCTCCTTGAGGAGCTGGGCCTGGATCTCCTCGCGAGCGATGGCGGTGTTGAGCTCGGGGATCTTGCCGATCACCTCGAGGTAGCGTTCGAACTGGTGGTCGTCCTCGATGTGGCCGAGGAAGAGGTCCCCCTTGGCGCCGCGGACGAAGGGCAGGGCCCAGTTCACCAAGCGATCGTCGCCCGTGAGGTGCCCCGTCACGGCCAGGACCTGGGGGGTGCCCTGGGCCAGGTTCATGCTCTCGGGGTCCCTGGGGATGACGAGGATGGGAGCCACGATGCTCTGACTGAGGACGTCGAGGTAGGTCCCGAGGCTGTAGGTCTGGTCGCGCGTGATCTCCTTGAGGAGGCGGTAGGTCACGATCAAGTCGGGCTCGAGCTCGGCGATCTTGGCCAAGACCTCCGGGCCGTTGGCGTAGTGGGTCCCGCCGAGGGTACTCCATTCGGGCGCTTGGCTGCTCTCCTCGAGCACGACGAGGAAGGTCTTGAGCTGCTCGAGGTGGCGCTCGGTGGCCTCGTCGTCGAGGTCGGTCAGGAACAGGATCTTGCGAATCGGCTCGGGGGCGAGGTGAAACTGCACCTTGTCCGCGCGAGCGAAAGCCGATTCGAACTGGTCGAGGGTCGTCACGAGAGTCCTCCCCGGCGCCTGGGCCAGCGCTCTGGCGGGCGCGGATTGTAGCGGGGTCCCGATCTCGCGGCCCTCGTCGCGTCTAACTCTCACAACTCCTGGCAGGAGACCCAACAGTGGAGGGTGGGCACCCTCTGGGAACTTGCTACCGTCCCTGCGTGTACAGCGCATCGCGCGAGTTCCACGACTCCGACGTCCCTCCCGAGATCCTCTTGGAGGTCGTGTACGACGTCGAGTCCTACCCCGAGTTCGTCAAGGGGATCAAGTCGGTCTCGGTCAAGAACCGGGGGCCGCACAACGTCGTGGCCGAGTTCGACGGCGAAATGGGCGCGATGAGCTTTCGCTACACGCTCCTCGTCGAGCGCACGCCCGAGAGCGTGACCTGGCGCCGAATCGCCGGCGCCTTTCGCGCCAGCGAGGGCTCCATGGTCCACCTCGGCGGGGGGAAGTTCCGCTACAAGAACGCCATGGACCCGGGCTTCGCCGTGCCGGGCTTCGCCGTGCGCTTCGTGCTCGAGCGGACCCTGCCCCGCCTGATCAAGGAGCTCCGCGCTCGCGCTCGCGAGCGAGCCGCGCAGAGCTCTTGAGCCGCTCTGTGTCCAACCCCCAAGCCGGGAGATCCCCGAAGACCTCGGGTCGCCTCGCCCCCCGCGCCCTGGCGGAGGCCGCCGCTGGGAAGTTCCAGACCCGCGAGGCCCTCGCGCTCTGGCGTCCCTGGCTCCTCTCGGGCGGGACCTGGACTCGGGAGAGCGGCCTCGTGGACAGCGTCCAGTGGGTCGACCTCCCGGACTGCCCGGCCTGGGACCTCCAGAGCCTAGAGCGGCTCTACTTCGCCTGGGTCCCTCGTCTGGTAGCGGGGCACGTCCTGCCCCACTGGCACCCCAGCGACGGCTCGCTCCGCCTGGCCATAGAGCCCTTCGCCTGGCCCCCTGCGATCCGAATGGAGCCGGCCTTGGTCACGAGCGAGACCTGGCGCCGGCCGATCATTGGCGGCTGGCTGGCGACCCCGGGTGGCTCCTTGGACTTCGAGCTCCGCGCCCGAGACACGGGCCGACGCCTGGTCGTTGCTGTCCGTGGTCTCTCGCCTCGCCTGCCGAAGCCGCTCTACTACCGGATCCAGTCGCGCCTCCACGAGCGCTCGACCTACGCCTTCCTGCGCGAGATGCGTCGTCGCTGCCGCCTCTCCTCAGCGGCTCCGCGAGACGACCTCGTCTAGGAAAGCTCGAAGGTCGGGGAGGGACTTTGCGCCGCGGAGGCGCCCCAGGAGCTGACCGTCTTGGTCCAGGGCCAGGAGGACCGGCGTCCCGGGCCCTCCGGCGTGCTTCTTAGCGAGGGGGTCGCCCTCGACGACTCGGCGAAAGCTGCGCGCCTTGGCTAGGAGCTCCGCGAGGGAGGGATCGCCGAGGCGGTCCAGCTCGAGGATCGCGCAGAAGGGGCAGCCGGGGCGCGTCACGAGGACCAACTCAGGGCCCGCCTCGCCCGCCAGGGCCTCGAGCCGCGCTTGGCGCTGAGCGTCGTCTTGCTGGAGCCAGTGGCCGCGGCCGAAGGCGGCTCCAGAGGCGAGGCAGAGGGTCAGCGCCAAGACCCCCAGGAGCCAGCGACCCTCGCCCGGGGCGGTCAGGGAGCGGAGCGTGGCCAAGGCCGCGCCGAGGGCGGCCGTGGCGACGCCCAGGCACACCAAGCAGGGGACGCCGTTGACCTTGATCGCCAAGACCTGGGCCGCGACGGCGATCCCAGCTCCCAGAGCGGGCACGGCGAGCGCGGCGCGACGCAGGACGCGCGCCTTGGCGGGATAGAGGCGGAGGCCCACGAGGGCGATCAGGGTCAGGACGGCGCCGAGGGGCGCGAGCTGGCTGAGGTGCAGGGGGCCAATGCTCCCGAGGCGCTCCCGGAACAGGCCGCTGCAGTTGAAGGCGGCGCCGCCGGGGCAGAGGCCCTCGTTCTTGCTGAGGGTGATGACCCAGGCTGCGATGGCCAGCACGAGCTCGAGGCCCGCGAAGCCCAGCCCTAGCCAGGCCCAGGCAGGCCTCGGGGTAGGGACAGGCGCCTCTTCGTCGGCCGAGTTGGCGTCCTCAGGGGACTGCGGGTGCAGCTCGCTCAAGGTTCGCTCGGGGGGGACTTGCCCAGGGCGAGGTTGAGGTCTGGGTTGCTCCCGTCCATCTTCCAGAGCCAGCCGTCGAGGATGTAGTGGACGATCTGCGGCGTGGCCAAGAGCGCGACCACGAAGGAGAGCTGCTCGTGGGTCGGCTTCCAGCCCAGGTCCAGGCGGACGCCCCACACATAGCGCTCCCAGGCTCCTTCCTCGAGGACGGCCAGGGCTAAGAGGGGGAGATAGAAGAGCGCGGCGAGTCCGATCCAGCCCAGCTTGGAGCGAGGGCGCGACTCGCCGGTTCCTGAGAGGAGGGCCACGAAGCGCGAGCGGGCGCGGACCTCGGGGTCGCTCTGGGTCGCCCAGTAGCGGTGCAGTCGGACCCAGACCAGGGCCAGGAAGGGGATCCCGTGGAGGAGGTTTATGCAGGCCAAGGAGACCAGGGGGTGGTCGAGGCGATAGACCGCCAGGCTCCAGCTCCCCCAGACCGCGAGCATCCAGAGGTTCTTGCCCCAGTTGAAGCGCCCCGCGCGAGCGAGGGTGATCTGGCGGGTGAGGTAGAGGAAGGCGACCGCTGCCATCAGGAGGAGGATGTCTCCCCGGATCGAGGGCGGGAGGGTGTGGAGGAAGCGCTCGCCGTGGCCGAACCAGTCGAACTCGACGTCGAGGGTGTGCCAGTAGGCCACGGGCCCCAAGGCGCCAGTCCAGAGCGCGAGCTTGTCGAGGGCCTTGTCTAGGGGGTCGCGCTCTTGGTGGCGGAACTTGTAGAGGGCCACGAAGCCCCACTGCTGGCTCGCGAAGTGGTGGATCGCGACGTAGGCGATGAGGGTCCAGAACAGGGTCGGGTCCTGAACGTGGAGCCGATAGCTGAACCAGATCGTGAGCGGAATCGGGAGCGCCAAGAGCAGGCGTCGGCGGACGACGACGGCGGGGTTGGCGTAGGTCAGATAAAGGGTGGACCACACGTGGGCCACGTCGAAGGCCACGATCAAGAACAGGAAGGCCAGGAGCGAGACCCCGCCTTGCTGCGGGATCGGGAGGCAGAGGGCCAGGATCGTGAACGCGGCGGGGATCGCCAACAGAGCCAGATCGACCGGGCGGTTCACGATCCAGCGCCCCGGAGAGGCTGGGGCCGAGTCCGCTGGGGAATCGGGCGGGTTGGGGCTCGCTTCGCTCACGGGCTGATCCTACCGCCGGCTTGGGGAGCGAGCCTCACGGGCGAGCGCGTGGTCGTGACTTAGGAGCCTTCCGAGGCAGCTCGCTCTGCTGGGGCCAGCACCCCGACGCTGGAGGCTACTTCGCGGCCGGGCGGCCGTCGCCGCGGGGGTCCGCGACGCCGACGAGGCTCTCGCCCTGACGGACCACGAGCTGCGCCTCGCAGATCGCGCGCTTGGTGAAGTGGACGCGGTGGCCCTTGGCCGCCAGGTCGCGGCTGATGGACCGCAGCTCAGCCTCGAGGTAGACCTGGTCGGGCAGGTGCTGGTGGTGCATCCGGGGCGCGTTCATAGCGTCCTCGGGAGACTTCTTGAAGTCGACCAGGTTGCTCACGATCTGCAGCACGGTGGTGATGATCTTGGTTCCGCCGGCGGCGCCGACCACGATCTGGGGCTTGCCCTTGGCGTCGAACACGATGGTCGGCGACATGCTCGAGAGGGGACGCTTGAAGGGCCCCGGCAGGTTGAGGGTGCTCTGGATCGCGCCGAAAGCGTTGGGCTTGCCGGCCTCGGCCGTGAAGTCGTTCATCTCGTTGTTGAGGAGGACGCCGCTCTTGCCAGCCACGAAGCCCGAGCCCATGTGGGTGTTAATGGTCTGGGTTGAGGCGACCGCGTTCCCTTCGCCGTCGACGATCGAAATGTGCGTGGTGTGATCGCCACCCGGAAGCCCGCCTGCGACCTGCTTGGAGGGCGTAGCGCGCTCGAGGTCGATCTGCGCCACGAGCTCCTTGGCGTAGGCCGGGTCGATGAGGGTCTCGAGGCCAGCGCGCTGCTCGGCGTCGAGCGAGTCGGGATCAGCCAGGTATTGGTTGCGGTCGGCGTAGGCCCGACGCATGACCTCGGCCAAGAGATGGACGTGGTCGGCCGAGTTGTGCTCGAGGCGCGAGATCTCGACCTGGCCGAGCATGTTGAGCATCTCGACGAGGATCAAGCCACCCGAGCTGGGGGGCGGGAAGGAGGCCACGCGCTGGCCGCGGTAGGAGCCGATCACCGCCTCGCGAACCTTGGGGCGATAGTCGCGGAGGTCGCTCCGAGTCAGGTTGCCGCCGGCCTCGCGGGAGGAGTCGACGAGGGCCTTGGCGACCCGACCGTCGTAGAAGCCAGCAGCGCCGCGCTGCGCAATGGCCTCGAGGGTCTGAGCGAGGTCCTCTTGGCGCAGGATCTGACGCTCCTTAGGGGCCTCGCCGCCGGGGAGGAACACGCGGGCGCTGGAGGGGTAGCGGTTGAGGAGCTTGGTCTTGGCTGCGATGGCGCGGGCCAGGGTCCGCGAGACCGGGAAGCCCTCGCGGGCGTAGCCGATGGCGGGCTGGAGGAGGTGCTTCCAGGCCTGGGCCTTGCCGCCGTGCTTGGCGGCGTAGGACGCGCTGCCGTGCTCTTGGTGGAGCTGCCAGAGGGCCGCGACCAAGCCCGGCGTCCCCGCCGAGAGGGGGCCCGAGCGGTAGCCCGCGGCTCCATCGCCTTGATACATGTCTGGGGTGGCGGCGGCGGGAGCGGCCTCGCGACCGTCGAGGGCGCCGATCTTCTGAGTCGCGGCGTCGTAGTGGAGGACGAAGCCTCCACCTCCGATTCCGGTGCTCTGGGGCCTGACGACCGAGACCACGAAGCTGGCAGCGACGAGGGCGTCGTAGGCGTTGCCGCCCTCCGCGAGGACCTCGAGGGCAGCGTCGGAGGCCTGGGGAGCCGCGGTCGCGACCGCGAAGGTCTTGCCAGTCGCGACGCGCGAGGCCGAGTCCTGGGAGGCGACGTGCGGCGTGTCCGCGTGGCCAGCCGGCTTGCTCTGAGCGCTCGCGAAGATCCCGAGGCTAGCGACGGCGAGCGCGGCGACGAACGCCATCACGACGTTGCTCTCGGCCGCTTCGGCGGCGGGGACGGTGGGAGTGTCGTGGGTCTTTGAGTGGGCCATGGCCTCGAGTCCTCCTGGAGGGGCGGGGATTGTAAGGAGGGCTCGGGGTGAAGACACCCCTCAGGGGGCGGAGTGTTGGGATCCCTGCGTGCCATAAATGCGGCGGCGTTCGGGCCAAAAACGATTATCCTGCGCACAACTTGGCCTAGGAGGCCTCATGGCTGGCAAAGCACTCCCTCGACTTCCGCTCTTCGCCCTCACGGGCTTGCTCCTCGCGGCTCCGGTCTGCTTCGCCGCCCCTCAAAAGGCGCTCTCGGAGATCACCGTGGACGTGGAGGCCGAGGGACGCCCGGTCCTCGAGGTCCTGCGGAAGCTCGAGCGCGACCACGACCTCAACTACGTGGTCTCGGATCGAGTCCTGGAGCGAGCCGGCCTCGTCAACGTCCACCTCCGGCAGGTCTCCCTGGAGGACGCACTTCACGCCATCAGCGCCGGCTGCGGGCTCCGCCTCCAGATTCGCGGACGCATCGTGATCCTGCTCCCCGAGGCCACACGCGCAGCTGTCCCGGCGCCGGTCCGAGGTCGCCGTCCTGTCGAGCGGCGCCCAGAGCCCGAGGCGCCGACTCGCCGGGCTCGCCCCAAGGACTTCTCCTCGCGTCCCTCGGCACCGGAGCGCAACAAGAACCTAGCCCGCGCCGTGGGCGAGGTCCTTAGCGTGGACGTCAAGACGGGTCACCTTCAACTCGACAGCGACGGCCTCAAGGTCGATTTCTACGCCCCCACCGCCAAGGAGATCGGCGACGCCTCGCGAGCGGCGCGGATGCGCTCGACCCTGGCGCGGCTTCAAGTCGGCCACAAGGTGGCCCTCGAGTATCGCCGCCTCAAGTCTCGCCTGATCATTGAGAGCCTCGTCGGCGGAACCAAGGTCCGCGACAACGCCCTGGCCATGATCCGCCGCAAAGGCGACCCCAACGAGGGCGAGAAGAGCGAGCCAGCTCCCCGGCGGGGCAAGAAGCGTCGCGGCGTAACGGCTCCCCGCAATCCCCTCCAAGCGCCCGAGTCGACGACCGCGATCCCCGACGGCGTCCTGACGGGGACCTTCGTCGACTTCGCCGGTGATCAAGCGCGGGTCAAGCGAGGTGACGGCGAGATCGTCAACGCCTATGTGCCCAGCGACGACCCCGACCTGCGCGCCAAGATCGTGACCGTCCTCGAGCGACTCAAGCCAGGCGCCCGCGTGTTCTTCATGTATGAGGGCGTCGAGGGCAAGATGGTCCTCAAGTCGACGGGGATCACCGAGGTCAAGTCAGGCAAGAAGAAGTAGCCGAGGGGATCGAGGGTTAGTCGAGGGTTCTCGGCCTGGCTTGCTCACCCCCCCCCTCTGGCTGGACAATCGACGCGTGACTCCGGGTGACGACACAGGAATCGGCGTAGCCGTCAACGAACCTCTGGGCCAGGTCCTCGTGCGCCGAGGGCTCGTCGACGAGGCTCAGGTCCAAGAGGCCGTCTCGCTCCAATCCGCTCTCGCGGGGCGGGGGGTGTTCCTCCGCCTAGGTGAACTCCTCGTGGCCCGCGGCTTGGTCGACGAGGCGGGGATCGAGGAGGTCCTCAGGCTCCAGGGCACCGAGATCTTGGTGTGCCGCGGCTGCCTGGCTCAGTTCAACGTCCAAGGCTTCGAGGAGGGCGAGACCTACACCTGTCGGCGCTGTCACGAGACCCTCGCCAAACCCGACGCGGTCCAGGAGCTGTCCGTCGAGGACACCCTGGTCTCGGGGATCAGCCTCATCGAGCCCGACGTCGAGGAGCGCCGCTTCGGTCCCTACACGATCCTGGGCCAGATCTCCCGCGGCGGAATGGGGATCATCTACAAGGCGCGCCAGCTCGACCTCGATCGGATCGTGGCCATGAAGGTCCTCGCGGGCGAGGGCGACGACGTCCTCTCCCTTCGCGAGGCCTTCCAGAGCGAGGCGCGCGCCGTGGCGAGCTTGCGTCACCCCTACATCATTCCGATCCACCAAGTCGGCAGGATCGAGGGCGTCGACTACTTCACGATGCAATACATCGAGGGGCAGCAGATTCATCGGGGCGTGACCAGCGAGGGTCTCGACACGCGCGAGATCGTGGACGTGTTCCTTCAGGTCTGCGACGCGGTGGAGTATTCCCACAGCGAGGGCCTCCTCCATCGCGACATCAAGCCCGAGAACATCCTCCTCGACCGCAAGCGACGACCTGTCCTGATCGACTTCGGGATCGCCCGGGGCCATGACGAAGCAGAGGCCAAGGACTCGATCCAGGGGAGCCCGGCCTACCTCCCGCCTGAATACGTGGCGGGAGCAGAATACGACCGGCGGAGTGAGGTCTACGCCTTGGGCGCGACCCTCTACACCTTGCTCGCAGGCCGCCCCCCGCGCTCGGGCGTGGACACGGTGGCGGTCCTCAAGGACGTCGCGGCGCTGGAGCCGATCAAGCCGATTCGCCAGGTCCGACGGAGCCTGGACCGAGCCCTGGCTCAGATCGTGATGACCGCCCTGGCGGTCGACCCGGCCAATCGCTACCCCACGGTCCGGGACCTCGCGACGGACCTCGTGCGCTGGCAGGAGGGCGACGAGATCGCGGCCGCGGCGGGTCCGCTGGCGCGAGCTTGGGCGCGGATCCGCCCGCGAGTCGCGGCCACGATAGGGCTCGCGGTGGCCCTGATCCTGCCCCTCCTGACCGGGTTCTTGACCTGGCAACGGAACCAGGTCGAGAAGCGCCTCCAGGAGGCAGAGCAGAGCGCGAGCCGGGAGCGGGAGCAGTTCCTGATCGAGCTGGCCACGATCCGACTGGACCTCGCCGAGTCCTGCCTCGAGCGAGGCGAGACCTCGCGAGCGGCCGACCTCGTGCGACGCGTCCGAGGCCAAGGCCAGCTCCCAGCGGCCCTGGTCACCAGGCTGCAGGGCCTCGAGAAGAAGGTCCAGCAGGAGGAGTGAGCGCCCGCTCAGCGCGGCTGCGGAATTCGACCCTTGAGGACGCTTCCCAGGCGCGCAGAGAACACGCGAGCGCTGTGGCTCTCGAGGTGGGACCCGTCGGGGAGCTCGAGCTCGAGGTCGAGGGGGGCTTCACCCGTCCAGAGGCAGCGACGGGGGAAGGCCGCTACTAGCCGGTCCCAGTAGCGCGCCTTCGGGAAGACCTCAGCCTCTTGGGTCGCCCACCAGCCTCGGGAGGGGAAGCGAAGGAAGAGGACCTCGATCCCGGCCAGCTCGAGGGCGGCGACCTGACCGGCCAGCCGGCTCAGGAGGAGCCTCGTGTCCTCAGGGCTGAGGGGCTCGTATTCCCTGAACCAGACCTGGGGGCTGACGCGAGTGGTCGTGTCTTGGTGCGGGCGAAACTCCAGCCAGCCGTCGGGGTGGAGCCTGAGCGGCGGCTCGCGGAGGGGGTCGCGCGCCTTGCCCGCCCAATGACGCGCCAGCTCATGGCCCAAGACCTGGGGCCGGTTCTCGGGATTGCTCAGCCGCGTCCGCGAGCCCCAAGCTTGGCGGAGGGCGAGGTCGGGGGCTTCCCAAGGCGGGACCTGACGAAGCGCTGGGACCGGCTGGCGGACCTTGGCAAAGAAGTTACCGGGCATGACCTCGACCACGACCAGGCCCCGGGGCCAGCCTCGCGCCAGGAGATCGTCGAGGACAGGGAGGGGTGAGGTGTTGTCGATCCCGAGGTTGGCGACCGCCTCGGGTTGGAGGCCTGCGGTGGCCGCGACCTCGGCAGGGACGATCCCGCAGCGCGTGCGCGAGGTCCCCAGGAAGGTCAGGCGAGCCGGGAGCGCGCGAGCCGCGGCCTGGCGGGCCTGCCAGCGAGCGGGCTGGTGGGCGCGGGGCTCGAAGGGAGCCTGGTACGTCACGAGAAGACCTTCCCAGGCGGCGAGGAGGAGCGCGGCCGCGAGCAGGGTCAAGGCGACATGGCGGGGAGTCAGCGCGGGGGCGCGAGTCCGGACGGAGTCGGGCTCCGCGGGACTCGCAGCTTCGGGCGGGGTCACTGCCTGGGGCTCGTCAGAACTGGAAGTAGATGAACTCAGCGTTGCTCCCTCCTCCGGCCACGACGCAGCCGATCATGATCGCCAGCCCGAGCACCACAGGCCAGGCCCCCCAGCGCTCCAGGCAGGCGCTGACCCAGCCCTCGGCCGAGCCTCGGCTCCACGCGCCCCCCAGGCTCCGCTCTCGGCTCCAGGTGTGGACCGCCACGATCCCGGCCACGACCCCCAGGCCCAAGGCCGCCTCGAAGCGCCCCAGCACGAACTCTCCGTCCGCAGGGGCCCCGCCGGCCATGGCGCGGAAGAACTCCAGGGCTCGGGGAAAGTCACCGGCTCGGAACAGGACCCAGGCCAGGCACACCGCGTGGAAGGTCGCTATCCCTAGAGCTAGCCGGCCCAGGAGGCTCCCCTGGATCCGCTCCCAGAGCGGGCGCGTTCGGAGGGCGCGCTCGAGGGCGAGGTAGAGCCCGTGGAGGGCGCCCCAGGCCACGAAGGTCCAGGCGGCTCCGTGCCAGAGCCCTCCCAGGAGCATCGTCAGGGCGAGGTTGATCGCTGTCCGCACGGGACCTTTTCGGTTGCCGCCGAGGGGCACGTAGAGGTAGTCGCGGAGCCAGCTCGAGAGCGAGATGTGCCAGCGGCGCCAGAAGTCGGAGAACCCGAGGGCGCCGTAGGGCGCGCGGAAGTTGTCGGGGAGGGCGAAGCCGAGGGCCAGAGCTAGGGCTATGGCCATGTCCGAGTAGCCGCTGAAGTCGCAGTAGATCTGGCCGGCGAAGGCGTAGGTGCTGGTCCAAGCCTGCGCGCCGCTGACCGGGCCGCCGCTCTCGAAGCCGCGCTGCACCAGCCCAGCCAGGATCCCGTCGGCCAGGAACACCTTCTTGAACAGGCCGAGCACGAAGAGCCCCGCGGCCCAGCTCAGCTCGCGCGGGGTCGCTCGATGTTGGCTCAGGGTCTGGGGGAGGAACTCGCTGGCGCGAACGATGGGCCCCGCCACGAGCTGGGGGAAGAAGCTCACGAAGAGCGCGAAGTCGAGGGGATCCTGGGCTGGCTCAATGCGTCGTCGGTAGACGTCTATCGTGTAGCTCAGGGTCTGAAAGGTGTAGAAGCTGATCCCGACCGGGAGCACGATGCTGTAGGCCTCGTAGGGGAGCCCGCTCAGGGCCGCGAAGCTCTCGCCGAGGAAGTTGGCGTACTTGAAGCCCCCCAGGAGTCCGAGGTTGAGGCAGAGGCTGATCGCGAGCAGGACCTTCCGCTTGCTGCCCTCAGACCTCCCCAGGGCGCGCGCCGCCAGCCAGTCCACGAGCGTCGAGAGCCAGATCAAGGCCACGAAGGGCGGGTTCCAGGCCGCGTAGAAGAGGTAGCTCGCCAGGAGCAGGAGCGCCTTCTTGCCTCGCCAAGGCAAGGGAGCCCGCGTCCCCAGGAACACGAGCGCGAAGAAGATCAGGAATAGCGGGGAGTGGAAGAGCACCGTCGGCCTTCGGGTTCCGCGGGGATCGAGCGCAGCACCTTAGCCTCTGCCGCTTCGCCCCTGGGCAACAGGTCTGCGGGGCAGCCTTCGTTCACGCCACGGGTGCAGGCCCCTCGGGGCCAGGGAGTGCTGGCGCCGAGAAAGGAAGAATCAACCGCAGAGACGCGGAGGACGCAGAGGGGCGTCGCCGAGAGCACCTCGCGGGAGCGGGAGCATCTCGCGAGTTGGGCCTTCGGAGGCGGCTGGGGCAGCCCTGGCGGTGGGGGCGCTTCGCGCCTCGACTTCGTGCGGCATGAACAGAGCGGATCGATCTCGCCAGGCGGAAGACCCCCTGAAGTGACGCCTCCAGGCAACCTTCCAATCCCAGTCCCGCCCGGTCCGCCAGTCGCTGCCGAGCCTACTGCGGAGGACGCTTTGACCCTGCCGCGAGACGCTCTCTGCGACGCCCCTCTGTGTCCTCCGCGTCTCTGCGGTTCAAACAAAATCGCTCGCGCCAAGAGCGTGGGGTGGACAAGACCCGAAGCGAGAGCGAGTCGCCCTGGCCAGAGCCAGTCAACCCGTGCGAAGAGGGGCCCCCAGCTGCTTTCGCCCCTGGATCACCCAGCCCGCTGGCTCAGTCCGACGAAAGCAGCGTTAGGGCCCCGGGCCCAGAGCTTAGGGGTCTGGGGGAGCGCAGCATCCCCCAGTCAAAGCGTCTCGAGGATCGCGAAGGGCTTCAACTCCTCGTCGCCAGCGTCCTCGCTGACCTCGACCTTCTCGACCTTGGCCAAGGGCGGCCCGTCGGCGCACCACTTGAGGAAGGTCTCCACGGATTGGTCGTCACCGGACACAACCAGCTCGACTCGCTCGCCGCAGGACAGGTTGCGGATCCAGCCGTGGAGGTCGAGGCGCCAGGCGGCCTCTTGGGCGCACATCCGGAACGCGACCCCTTGGACCTTGCCGTGAACGAAGGCGTGCTTACGCGCCACGAGGTTTCTAGAGCCCGAGGCTCGGGGCCCAGAAGCCGCCGCCGGCGCGGGCCGCGTCCATCTTGCGGAGGACCTCGAAGGCCGCCAGGCCGGTCTCGATTGCCGCGGCTTCGGCGCGGTCCTTGAGGTCGGTGTCGACGAAGGTGTCGGCGTTGCGGTTGGCGTAGATCGCGCACACCGCGCCGGTCCGCTGACCCGAGAGGGTGCCCATCGTGAACAGGAGGCTGGCCTCCATCTCCATGTTGCAGACGCCGATCTGCCCGAGACGGGCCGGGCGCTCGGGGTCGCGGGGCAGGAAGCCGGGCACGTTGCGCCCTTGGGCCCCGTAGAACCCGCAGGCCGTGGCGGTCAGGCCGACATGAGCCTTGCGGTCCGTCAGGCCGCGGCTGGCCTCGATCAGGGCCAGCACGACCTCGTGGTGAGCCACCGCCGGGTATCCCTCGGGGACGAACTGGGTCGAGGTCGCCTCGAGACGGACGGCGCCGGTCGAGATCACGAGGTCCCCGAGGCCGATCCCGTCCTTGAGGGCGCCGGAGCTTCCGACGCGGAGGAAGGTCGCGTTCTCGACGCACTGGCTCAGCTCGACGAAGGCGATCTCGGTGTTGTCGGTCCCGATCCCGGTCGCGGTCACGGTCAGGGGCTCGCCCTTGTAGCTCCCGGTGATGGTCACGTACTCGCGGTTGGCGCGGCGAGCCGTGATGGAGTCGGGGTCGAAGCGGCTCGCGACCTTCTCGGCGCGGGCCGGGTCGCCCACGAGCATGATCCGCTGGGCGACGTCGCCAGGCGCCACGCCCACGTGATACTGCTTGCCAGTCGCCGTCTTGACGATCTGGGCCGACTGATAGCTCTCAGCCATGATGCCTCCGCTCTCTTGAGATCAGCCCGCAGGCTGCCGGGCTCTATGAGAGCCGCTCGGGGGGGCGCGAGCGCGTCCCCAGTTCTTGTTAGTAGCCGCCGCCGCTGCTGGCCGTAGCCTTGGCAGCCCCGCCGCCGAGCCCGCGCAGCTCGTGCATGATCTTGACGCCTGCGCTGGCGCCGATTCGGTTGGCGCCGCTCTCGATCATGCGGACCGCGTCCGCTTGGTTGCGCACCCCGCCCGAGGCCTTGACGCCCGTCCCGTCGCCCACGACCCGGCGCATCAGCGCCACGTCGGGCGCCGTGGCGCCGCCCGTCGAGAACCCGGTCGAGGTCTTGACGAAGTCGGCTCCCGCAGCCTGGCTGGCCTTGCAGCCGTTGATCTTCTCGGCGTCGCCCAGGAGGGCCGTCTCGAGGATCACCTTGAGGACCACGCCCGGGATCGCCTGGCGGACCGCGCGAATGTCCTCCTCGACCACGTCGAGCTGGCCGCTCTTGAGGGCGCCAATGTTGACGACCATGTCGATCTCAGTCGCGCCCTGCTCGACCGCCAGGCGAGCCTCGGCGGCCTTGATCGCGGGCTGGCTCGCTCCCAGGGGGAACCCGATGACGGTGCAGATCTCGACCGGGTGACCTCGGAGGGTCTCGGCGCAGAAAGGGACCCAGTAGGGGTTCACGCACACGCTCTTGAAGCCGTACTTGGCGGCCTCGGCGCAGAGCTCGAGGACCTGCTCCTTGGTCGAGTCGGCCTTGAGGAGGGTGTGGTCGATCATGGAGGCTATGTGCGCCTCGAGGGGGCCGACGCCAGGGAGGGCGCCGATTCGAGCGGCGCCGGCGTTGAGCACGCTCTGGGCCTCAGGGCCGCAGCGCTTGATGCAATGACCGCGGGTGTCGCAAACCGAGCAGAAGGGAGGGCCGACGCGCTTCTCGCCGGTCCCGACGATGGGGAGGTCGCGCGCGAAGCGGTTCGCGATCTCCTTGGCCACCTTCTCCAGGAGCTGGTTGTGGTCGATCCGAGAGAGATCCGTCACTCCGGCGTCCCTTCAGCGGCTGCTGCCGCGCGATTGAGTTCGAGGACCGAGCCTCCGACCAAGCTCTCCTCGTCATTGAGGGAGAGCCCGTCGACGACGGCCGTGATCACGGCCGCGAGGGGGATCTTGTCGTCCCCGTAGATGATCCGGACGCCGCCGCCCTCCTTGAGGGTCAAGACCAGGTCCGAGACGCCAGCTTGGACTTGGTCCAGGGCCAGGAAGGACGCGCCAATGGGCGTGTGTCCGTCCAGCTCGACAGGCTGGCACACGAGGATCTTGCCCCCGGCCAGCTTCTCGTTCTTGACCGTCGAGACGATGGTCCCCGTGACGCGGCAGAGCATCATGCGCCTGCCTCCCCGCGGTCAGAGCCGCCTAGGACGCTGGCCGACTCGTCTTGGATCGTGTCCACGATGCCGACGATGGCGCAGTCAATCGGGACCATGCTCAGCTCAGGGAAGGCCAGGGTCGCCTCGTATTGATCGACGGTGTAGACGATCTCGCCTGGGCCGGCGCCGACGGAGTCGCAGGCGATCCGAGTCCCACCCAGGGGCGTCCCGTCGCCGTTGAGCGGCTGGATCACCTGCATCTTGAGGCCTTCGAAGCCCTTCAGCTTCTGGCTGGCCCACACGGTTCCTATGACGCGGCCGAGGTTCATGAGCGGAGGAAGCTCCCCTCGATGGCTCGGATCTTGTCGACGCGGCGCGCGTGACGTCCCCCGCCGGTCGGGGTCTGGAGCCAGGCCTCGACGATGGCCTGGAGGCTGGCCTCGCTGAGGCCGACTGAGCCAAGGCAGAGCACGTTGGCTCCGTTGTGCTCCCGGCTGTTGGCGGCGGTCCGCGCGTCGTGGCAGGTCGCGGCCAGGACGCCTGGGACCTTGTTGGCTGCCATACAGGAGCCGATGCCGGCTCCGTCGATCAGGATCCCCCAGCTGGCGTCGCCCATGGCGACGGCTCGCGCCACGGCTGCGGCGAGGTCGGGGTAGTCGCAGGAGGCCTTGCTGTAGGTCCCCAGGTCTTGGACCGGGAGCCCGCGTCCCTCGAGCCACTCGCGGAGGGACTCCTTGAGGGGGAACCCGCCGTGGTCCGCTCCGAGGGCGATCACGCCGCCTGCGATCGGTGCCGGCCCAGCGCCCTTGTCCTCACCGGACGGCGTCGCGCCGCGCGGAGCGTCGCCGGCGATCACGATCTGGATCCCGGAGTCGACGGCGAGGTCATGGGCGAGGGGGGTCACGATGGTTCCGGCCGGCACGTTGAGGACGGTCTGGCCGGCCTGGCGCGCAGCCCGAATCTCTTCTTGGCTGATCAGCGAGCGCGAGAGCCCAGCGCGATCGGCGAGGGCCCGAGACGTGCTCGGGTCGCTGGCACCGGTCAGCTCGCGGAGGACGTCGCGAGCGACGCTCTTGATTTGCTCGTGGGTGGGGATGCTCAAGGGAGGCTCCAGCGCTTAGGCGCGCAGGGTCAGGGGGCCCTAGGACTCGGGTTGAGCCTCGAGGTGAGCGGCGAGAGCGTCGACACGAACCGCGTGCGCGGCCTGTAGCTCCTGCATTTGCGCGACCTGAAGGTCGTCGACGACGGCCATGATCAGGGCGTCTATCGGGCGCCCCTCCACGACCGGGCTCTGGCGGGCAGCGGAGCCCTGAGAGACCAGCACCACGTCACCCACGCCGGCTTGGACCACGTCGACCGCGATCACAAAGCGCTTCTGTGGCTGGAGCTCCGTGTCGAGCTCGCGCACGACTTGGAGGCTCAGGCCCTCGAGGCGAGGGTCCTTGCGGGTGGCCCAAACGGTCCCAATAACGCGACCCAGGAACATACGAATCCTCTTGAGTTAGAGCGCGACACTCTACGCCTGCGAGGACCTGCAAGCAACCGCCTCAGCGCCTCTAGCGTGGCTTTCGGGGCCCGTTGACAGGACCGGAGGTCCTCCCTATCTTCACGCCCTCGCGAGGCGCCAGAGCGCCGCAAAACCCTGGTCGGCGCAGAAGCGTGGCCTTCCCAACTGGAGATCCTGTGGGCGTGTTCGAGTCGATGGTCCGTGAAGAGGGCCACGAGCAGGTGATCTTCTGCCGCAACGAAGCAGCGGGTCTCAAGGCGATCATCGCCATTCACGACACCACCCTGGGCCCGGCCCTCGGCGGGTGCCGGATGTGGGACTACGCGACGGAGGAGGACGCCCTGACCGACGTCCTGCGCCTCTCGCGCGGCATGACCTACAAGGCAGCTGCCGCGGGTCTGAACCTCGGCGGCGGCAAGGCCGTGATCATTGGCAAGCGGGACCAGAAGTCCGAGGCCATGTTCCGCGTCTTCGGTCGCTTCATTGAGTCCCTCAACGGGCGCTACATCACGGCGGAGGACGTCGGCACCACGGTCCACGACATGGAGAACATCTTCATGGAGACCAAGTACGTGACCGGCGTCGCCCCGGCTCACGGCGGCTCGGGCGACCCCTCCCCGGTCACGGCTTTCGGCGTGTTCAAGGGCATGCAGGCTTCGGCCAAGGCGGCCTTCGGCTCGGAGTCCTTCGAGGGTAAGAAGGTCGCGATCCAAGGCCTCGGCAACGTCGGTAAGAACCTCCTCAAGCACCTCGCTGAGGACGGCGCCAAGCTCACGATCACTGATATCGATGAGGAGCGCTGCCAAGCGCTGGCCAAGGAATTCGGCTGCGAGACCGTCGCTCCCGACGACATCTACGACGTCGACTGCGACATCTTCTCGCCCAACGCCTTGGGAGCCGTGATCAACGACGAGACGATCAAGCGGCTCAAGTGCAAGGTCGTCTGCGGCGGCGCCAACAACCAGCTCAAGACTGACCAGCACGGGATTCAGCTCGGCGAAATGGGGATCCTCTACGCCCCTGACTACGTCGTTAACGCTGGCGGCCTGATCAACGTCTACGTCGAGATGGAAGGCTATGTCCGCGATCGCGCCCTCCGCATGGCGTCTGGCATCTACCAGAACACCGAGCGCGTGATCAACATCTCCCGCGAGCAGGGCATCCCGACCTACGAGGCCGCGGACCGCTTCGCCGAGGAGCGGATCGAGAAGATCGGTCAGATCAAGCGCGGGTTCTTCGGCGGGATCTAAGGCCTCCGATACGTCCTTGACGGACTCCGAGCCGCTGCGTCATTGGCGCAGCGGCTCGCTTCGTGTGGGCTCTTGCCTTGTGCGGAGATCTCGCAGAGTTCGTCTCGGGGCGAAGTCGCGTCTCAGTCAGACGCGCCCACCGAACTCGGCTCGGCGGGCGAAGCCTCCCCCGCCGTCGGACCGCCATGGCGACCTCGCTGCTGCCCTCGCCGGAGCGCTGGTGCAGTGCGAGACGATCTCTGCGACCTCTGCGAGATCTCGGCGGGCAATCCTCGATCACACGCGCCGAGCCACGCGAAATGGCCCTCCCCTCCGTACACAACAACTCCCGGGCCAACCGACCCGGGAGCACGTTGATCCGAACTGTGTCGCTCGCCTAGAGGCGCAGCGTCAGCGAGACGCCGCCGTGGAAGACCTCGTAGCTGTTCCGGCGCGAGGACGCGCGGGTGTAGCCCATTTGGCCGCCGAGCTCGACGTGCTCGATCCCGAACCAGGAGATGTTGAACTGGTAGCTGTGGACTCGCAGGTCCTGCTCACGGCGGGGCTGGCGAACCTGCCAGTTCGCTGAGGCCTGCATCTCGAGGTTGAAGGGGAGGCGCTGGCTGAAGGTTCCGCCGAAGGCCGTCGTGCGGCGCCAGGCGGCCTCAGGCGTCGCCTCGAGGCGGTGGCTTCCGTTGATCGAGAGGGTCGACCAGTCCTTGAGGATCGTCCAGGTCGCGTTGCCGCGGGCGATCAAGCCGTCGAGGCCGCCGAGTCCGTCGTCGATGCCGAGGTTGGTGTTGCTGCGGAAGTTGCGCCGCTTCTTGAGGTAGCCGTCCTCGATGCCGACCCGACCGCTGATCTCGAGGAACTCGGGGATCGAGTAGTTGATCCCGGCCATGACGTGGCCCAGGCTGATGTCGGGCTGAACGGCGCGCTCGTCAATGTAGTGCCACTCGCGGAAGCCGGCGCCGAAGAGGAGCTTGACGTCGTGCTCGGTGTTGGGCTGGATCGTGAGGAACGAGTCGTAGTCCCAGGAGGCGACGTTGGTCGACTTGAGGGCGCGCGGGAAGTTCTCGAAGGCCACGAAGGTGAACTCGTTGAGGAACCCGAAGGTCTCGGTGAACTGGTAGTCGGCCGAGGTGAAGCCGTTGCCCGAGAAGTTGTGGAAGCGGCCCGTGAACTGAGGGTCCGAGATCGAGATGCCCCAGGTCGCGTTGCCCCTGGCGGTCAGCTCGAGCTTGCCGACGGTCAGGCTCGAGTCGAGGCGGAGGCGGTGCTCGACGGTGTCGATCTCGCCGCCGTTCTTGGCCGCCAGGAGGAAGGTCGGGACATAGCCGAAGGCCAGGCGACCCGAGTCACCCTGAGCGATAATGTCGAGGCCCGGCATCGTCGCGAAGAGGACGTCGTTCTGCTTGCCCTTGATGCTTCGGTTGCCGACGAAGGGCACGAAGGTGTTGGTCCGGCCGGACTTGCTGCTCTGGAACAAGTTGGTCGTCGCATACATCGACTGGCGGAGGTAGGGCTTGAGCGTCAGCCAATCCGTCGCCTCGAAGCCGTCCGTCGATGAGTCGTCGAGGGGTGGCGGGTAGCGGAGGTCACTGATCGAGCCTCGAGGAGCGTCCTCCGCATCCTCTTCGGCGGCGTCGGCTGCCTTGGCGGCCTCCTCGACGTCAGCGCTCTCTGTGCTGGAGCGATCCTGGGCGACGGCTTGGCCACCTAGGAAGAGGGCAGCGGTGATGGCTGCCCAGAAAATAGTCCTGCTCACGGTTTTCCCCCCGAGAAGAGCGCCTGTTCTATCGCTGAGGTCGGACGATTGCAAGTTCCGCTCAGCGAGGACTTTCCGTCAGGAGCGCCCTTCGGCCCCAAAATGGCTTCGCCCCCGAAGCCCAGGGGGCGCCGGAGGCGAAGTTCGAAGTTGGGTCGGGCGAGCCTACTTCTTGAAGGGCTGGATCCCGCGGGCGCCGTCGGAGCCGATGACACCGAGGACGTCGGCCTTCCAGTCCATGAGCGCCTCGCCGTCCTTGTAGGCGTGGGGGAAGCGCGACATGTTGTAGTTGATCCGCCCGCCGGGGAGCTTCTCATAGCTGGGATAGGTCTTGCCCTTGAAGAAGGGGAGCTCGTAGGCCCCGAGGCCAGCCGCCTTGCGCGCGGCCATCACCTCGTCGGAGCTGAAGAAGCTCTTGCTGGTCATGCCCTTCCACTGGCTCCACTTGTCGACGTAGGCCTTGGGGAGCTTGGCGAGGAACTTGGGGCACTCGTGGACGTTGCCATCGTTGTCGTGCTCGAGCTCGTCCTCGAACTCATCCGCGTTGCAGACGCCGCTGCCGCCGGAGCCCGCGTCGCCCTTGGTGAAGCCGAAGAAGAGGTTGTCGTTGAGGGTCAGGGCATCAGCCCCAAACTTGGTCATGTAGCCCGTCTGAGCGCCGAAGGCCAAGACGTTCTTCTCGACGAGGACGGTGCCCTTGCCCTTTTGGGGGTCTAGCGAGAGCGCCCGACCCTCCATGGCCGAGCCGAAGGCGACGGTGTTGTTGCGGATCACATACTTGGGCGCGCCCCAGCCGCCGCCGGTGATCGCCTCGATGCCGCGACCCTGGTAGCTCAAGATGAGGTTGTTCTCGATGATCACCTCGCCCTTGCCGCCGGCCTTGACGCTGATCCCCCACCAGGGGTTGTTGACCATGATCATGTTTCGGACCGTGAAGCTGGTCTTGCCGAGGAGCTCGATGGCGGGGTCGGAGCCGCTCTTCTTCTTGTTTATGGCTTGGTAGCCCCAGCAAGAGGTGTCCTTGTAGCCGGCCTGCTTGTCGGTGCCGCCTTCGCCGTGGCCCGAGTAGTAGTTTCCGCAGCCGCGATCGATCAAGAACCCGTCGAGGACGATGGGGCCCTCGCACTTGTTGGGGTTGCTGGGGGCGTACTGAAACACCTCGCGGGTGTCGGCCTGGCGATCGGCGACGCCAGTAATGATCGTGAGGTGCTTGAAGGGGTCACGAGCGCTGAAGTCCGCCGTGTAGCCTCCGATGATGTGGACGTCACCGACGGGGATCACGGGCATCGTGCCCGACTTCTTCTTCCCGTTGTAGACGCCCTCCGCCACGTGGACTCGGTCGCCAGGAGCGAGCTTACCGATCACCTTCCAGAGGAGCTTCTGCGGCGCCTCCTTGGTGCCGGCGCCCTTGTTGCTGCCGGTGGTCTTGGAGACGTAAATGTCCTTGGCCATGGCAGGGCTTACGAAGAAGCCAGCCAGGAGGATCAGGGGAACGACGATACGAGTCACGAATCACTCTTCCTGCTGTGAGGGGCCGAGAAGATACGGCGTCGCCCAAGTCAGGACAACAGGACCGCTGGCCCAATCGAGCGACGAGAGAGACTGAGCGCTATTCAGGAGCCGCCGAGCGCTCAGTCCCTCTCGCTGCGCTTGCGGATGAGCGCGATCCCCGCTGCCGCTAGGACAGAGACCGTCGCCAGCCCCAACACGATCCCGAAGAAGGTGTCAGGGGTCGTGAACTCGAATCCCAGGGCAGAGATCGCCCACATGATTCCGGTCAGGAGGACTATCGCGGCGCCAGCCAGGAACACGCGACTTTGGGTGGTCCCGCTCTCGGCCATGCCACCGTCCAAGAGGCGTCGCCGACGACGCCGGCGGAGCCGCGCTCGCAGGGCGTGAAAGCGGCGCGGTCCTCGGGCTGGCTTCTCGTTGTTGCAGCCCAGGGTGGTGCATTGCTCTTGGAGCTCGTCGCGCCAGCACTCGAGGTGAAAGGGCGCCTCGCAGCCTTCACAGCTCCGGACCTCTTCGTCGGGGACGAAGGTGTCACGGCAGAAGCCACAGAGGGCCTCATGGTTCTGCCGAGGCTGGAGTCGGATCTGGGGCAAATCGCTCAACGTCCCTCCGAGTGGGGTCAGGACACAGCCTACTACGCCACTACTGGAGCGGATCGAGGGAGCGGACAGGGCGGAAGCCCGGCTGAGGGATACGTCCCGCGGGGACTTGGTAGCGTCCGTCGTCGGCTAGGGCGCAAGCCCACTCCTGCGAGTCCTGGCACCACTCTCGCGCCGCGTTCGCCAGGGGAAAGAGGACTCCGTAGGGCGAGCGCTCCAGCCCGCCGCCCGAGCCTAGGCCAGCGGGGCGGAGCCGATCTGGCTCGGGGTTAGGGACCCGAGCCCAGGTGTCGCCATCGAGGTAGAGGCCCCCACGCCAGCTCTTCTTCCACTCTAGGAAGGTTGGCAGACGCTCTCCCTCGCCCGCGGCGTGGGGCTGAAGTTTGCCGGGTCGGCTGGCCGACTGGAGCCGCGGCAGGGTCGAGATCAGGAAGGCGCCGACCTCGACCCGCGCCAGAGGCGCCCGCTCCCCTCCAGGACCGAGCGAGCTGCGGAAGGCTTGGGCGCCTTCGTCGAGGAAACCACCAGCGGGGATCAGGACGAAGCGCTCGCCCTGACTCGTTCGCCAGACCTCGCTTGGCGCTAGCCCGTCGAGCTCGAGCCCGAGGCGCGCGCCGAGGGTGGCGGCCGCTTCCTCGTGGAGAGCTGGATCGACTCCGCGGGCGCAGCCGAGAGCCAAGAGCGAGTGCCCGGCGCGGAGGTAGCCTCGCGCCAGCTCTAGGGCGGGCCCCGGTTCTTGGGGCATCTCGGCTGCCACCCTCTCGAGGCGGCGAAGCTCCGAGTCGAAGCTCAAGCCGGCCGGGACCCGCCCCGCGGGAAGGGCTCGGCCGCGCCGGCGATGTCGATTCGCTCTGCGACGTAGAGGAGGCAGTCGCTCTTCGCGGCGCGTCCGTCGTTGGTCATCATCACCGGGACTATGTCCTCGGAGAGGCGGATCCAGTCCGTGTCGTGCTCGAGGAAGCGCTTGGTCACGTCGCGTCCGAAGGCGTCGGTCACGAGGAGGCGCCCGCTGGGGCGAGCGCGCCGCGCGAGGCGAGTTCCGGCCCGCAGGAGCTCGAAGTTGTGGCGGTCGATTCCGGGGCGGATCGTGAGGTCGGCGTTGCTGGCGCTGCCGAACTCCAGGCTGACCTCTTGGGGGACGGTGACCCGGGCCACGCAGCGAAACACGGCGGCGTCTTCGAGGAACTCGCGGCTGGGGGCGAAGGGACGCTCGGCGGTGAGGAAACGGAGCGATCCGGCCAGGGCGCGGAGGTCAGCCTCGGGGTCCCCGGCCTGGCCGCACTCGATGACGACCCCGGGGCAGATCCGATCCAAGACCTCGAGGAAGGTCCCCATTTGGGCCCCGTCGTAGCGGACGTAGCGGTGAGTCCAGTGCCGAGCGAGGGCGATACGAGAGGGTGAGCCGTTGAGGATCACCGAGTAGATCGGGTTGAAGCCGGTGTTGTTGTGGAGGTCAACGACAGCCTCGATCCGTCGTCTCACCAGGTAGCGGAGGATCTCCGCGGCTGCCTGACGAAGCGGGGTATGAACGCCACCTGACCAGAGGCGATTCATGTCCTCCTCGCCGGTCGTCATCCGGTAGTAGAAGCCAGGTTCTTCGAGGGCTGCGCGGACGTTGCCCAGGATCAGGATCGTGTCCACGGGGAGGTCGGGCGGCTCCCGCAGGATGCTGTGGACCGCGAAGAAGCCCGAGGGCTCGTTCCCGTGGAGCCCCCCCGAGAGAACGCGACAGCGGCTCGAATCGCGACCCTTGAGATGGAAGATCGCCGGCCCTCCGACCCAACGGAGGAAGTCGGGGAGGTTCAGCTCCGCCTGTCGGGGGGCGCCGAAGAAGATTCGGAGGGGCTCGGCCAGAGGGGGGCTCCCGGGGAAAGGGCGGGGATTCTAACGACCTCACCTCCCGGAGCATCCCTCGTCGCATTTCTGAGGTCGCGCCCTGCACCCAACCAAGCGCGAAAAACTACCGAGCGTTGTGAGGGCCCCCCTCGACTCCGATACTCGCCTCATGGCGAATCGCCCCTGGATTACGGCTCGCGACCTCCACGCGAACCCCGACCTCGAGATCCCCGCCGACGCGACCCTGACGCCTTTGGCGCGGGATCTCGTGCGGGCCAGGGGTCAGGAGCCGCGGCGAGCGGACTCCGCAGGCGCCCGCCGGGAGGCTCTCGTCGTCGCCAACTGGAAGAGTCACAAGACTCGGGCCGAGGCGCGAGCCTTCGCAGCCGGCTTGGCCCAGGCCCAAGCGACCCATGGGGTGCAGCTCGTTGTGTGTCCGCCCTTTACGGCCCTAGACACCCTCGGTGCCGCCCTGGCTGAGGAGGGGCTGGCCGTCGAACTCGGGGCCCAAGACGTCTCGCCTCACGGTGAGGGGGCGCACACCGGAGAGGTCGCGGCTCGACATTTGGTCGAGGTCGGTTGCCGGTGGGTGATCGTGGGACACAGCGAGCGGCGCTACGCCGGCGAGGACGACGCGCTCGTCGCGCGCAAGCTCAGGGTCTCGCTAGACGCGGAGCTTCAACCGATCCTCTGCGTGGGGGAGACCCTCGAGGAGCGTAAGGCGGGCCGCGCTGAGTCCGTCGTGAGCCGTCAACTCGAGGTGGCGTTGGCGGGGGTCAGCGCAGGCGAAGTCGGGCGCCTCGCCCTGGCTTATGAGCCACGCTGGGCGATCGGGACGGGCTTGACTCCGACCGGGACCGAGGTGACCGAGCTCTTGCAACACATTCGGCGCCGCCTCGTGGCTCAACTCGGCGAGGGGGGCGCCGCTCCGGCCGTGCTCTACGGGGGGAGCGTCAAGCCAAAGAACGCGGCGGAGCTGATGGGCCTCCCGGGATGTGGCGGAGCCCTGATCGGCGGCGCGGCCCTAGACCCAGTCGCTTTCGCCGCCATCGCGGCTGCTTGTTGATCATGGCTGACCCGAGGACCCAACCCAGTCAGCGCAGCGGAGCCAGGACGTGAGCCTGAGCTGCCACGTCGTCTCTGCGACGCAGGGGCCGGCCCTGGCGGAGGCCTTGACCGACTTGGGAGAGGTCGTGGTCCACCCCCACGGAGTCGCTCTCTTGACAGCCTTGGCGCGCCTCGAACAGGCGCCCGCGCTGATCGTGCTCGGCGACGACGGCCCCGGCTTGGACCGCCTCGAGCAGCTCAGCGGCATCCAGGGGTTGTTCGGGGGCTCGGCTCCGCCGGTCTTGGTCCTGGTCGAAGCCGAGCGTGAAGACCTGATGGCGCGGGCCCTGGAGCGTGGTGCCGCTGACGTGGTCCTGCACCCCTTTCGGGCGCCTGATCTCCTGGCGCGGGCTCAAGCCCGGGCCACGGCCCCGAGTCAGTCGCCCCAGCCGCGCGTCCTCGACGCTCGCCTCCTCTACGACTCCCTGGCGCGGCCCGTGACCGCCCAGGGCGGCGCGCTCTTCGGGCTGCGCCTGATCGTGGCGGACCTCTCTCAGAGCAGCCTGACTCGAGTTCTCAAGGGGGTTCGCTTGGCTGACTCCCGCGGCTCGAGCGCTGGCGAACTGTGCGCGATCAAGGTCCTGGACCCAGAGGTCGCGGCCCAAGACGAGGACTGGGCCGCGCGCGTCGCGCGGGAGCAGAGCGTGCTCTTGGGCCTCGAACACCCAAACCTGGTCCCGATTCGGGACGCGGGGACCCTCGACGGCTTGGCCTTCCTCGACATGGACTACGTGCCCGGAGAGCCCCTGGACCAGGTCCTCGGCGAAGGTCCACTAGAGACACCTGCGGCCCTCGAGATCGCGATCGAGATCGCTCGCGCCCTCCAAGCCCTCCACGAGCGCGGGATCGTGCATCGCGACGTGAAGCCAGAGAACGTGATCCTCGACCCGACGGGGGCAGCGCGCCTCTGCGACTTTGGGCTGAGCAAGGCCCATGACGACTCGGGCCTGACGCGCGAGGGAGAGATCTTGGGGACGGCGGCCTTCATAGCTCCCGAGACCCTCTGCGGCTCTCCGCCGAGCTACGCCGGCGACGTCTACGCGCTCGGGATCACGCTCTACGAGCTGGTGACCGGAGAGGAGGCGATCTCGGGACCTTCGGACCGCGCATTTCGGGCGGCGGTCAGCGGAGAACCTCAGCGCCAAGCGCTGCGCACCCTCCCGAGTCGACTTCGCCCCGTCGTGGGTCGCATGCTGGCCGTAGATCCAGACGACCGCTACGCCCGACTGGCGGATCTCCTCACGGACCTCGAGGCCTGCAAGGCGGAATGAGCGAGGCGTCCGCGAGCGAAGTCCCGGCGATCCCTTGCGTAGTCGCCTTCAAGCAGAGCGGGCGTGAGGTCGAGGTCCCTGCTGGTCAGATCCTGTTGGAGGTCGCAGAGGCCGCGGGGATCCAGACCTCGAGCCTCTGTCGAGGTGGGTCCTGTGGGACTTGCCGGGCACGTCTCCTGGCGGGGACGCCTGTGATCGAGAGCAGCAAAGCTCTGAGGAAGTCACAGCGTGACGAAGGTTGGATCCTGACCTGTTGTGCGCGGACGGTCCCGGGGCAACGGATCGTTCTCGAGCTGTGAGGCTCTGGTGAGCGCTCCTGAGCCTGGGAGCTTCGTGGAGCTGGAGCGGGTCCTCGCGGCCCGGGTCGACTTCGAGCGGACGCCGCCCGCTCATGGGTTCGAGTTGGCTCGGGTCCGAGCCCTCGCTGAGGCGCTCGGGGATCCCGGCGCGGCCCTTCCCGCCGTGCACGTGGCAGGTACGACGGGCAAGGGGACGTTGACGGCCTTGGTGGCCTGCGCGGCGAGCCTGGCGGGATTAGAGACGGGCTGGACGACCTCACCTCACCTCTGCAACCTCCGAGAGCGGATCCGGGTCGGGCCCGGTCCTCTCTCAGACGCCGGCTGGTGTCGGGCCCTGGGGGAGGTCCTGAGGGCCGAGGAGCGCGCCCAGGAGGCTGGGAGCGGCCACGAGCCCGCGACCTTCTTCGAGCTCGTGATCCTGAGCGCGTTGGCAGCCTTTCGGGCAGCGGAGCTGGACCTGAGCGTGGTCGAGGTCGGCCTCGGCGGGCGCCTCGACGCGACTCGTGCCGTTCGCCCCAGCGTGTCGGTCATCACCCGGATTGGGCTGGACCACCGCGAGCTCTTGGGCGACGACGAGGCGAGTGTGGCGCGGGAAAAGGCTGGGATCCTGGTCCCGGGCGTGCCTCTCGTGGCGGGTCCAGATCACGCGGAGGCCGAGGCGGCGATCTCCGCACGCGCAGAGGCCCTCGGCTGCCCGACCTGGTGGTTGGGGCGTGAGCTTGACGTCGTTGGGGGACGATTGAGGGTCCCGGGGCGCGAGCTGGTGTTGCCGGACCTCTCCGGGAATCCGGTCCGGCGCCCTGCCGCAGCCTTGGCCGGCGGCGTCTTGCTCCGGCTCGAGCAGTTGACCGGTCGGAGGGACCTCCTCTCAGCCCTCCCGGAAGCCCTCGAGCGTTTGCGTTGGCGTGGCCGCTGCGAGTGGATCGCTGGCAACCCGCCCCTCCTCCTAGACGGTGCCCACGACGGCCCTTCGGCTCAGGCCTTGAGCCAGGCCTACCGAGCGCGAGCAGGAGAGACGTCTGGAGGGCTCCTGCTGGCCGTCGCCCGGGGGAAGGACCTCGACGGGATAGTCCAGGCCCTGAGCCCCCTGGCAGAGCGAGCTTGGGCCTGCGCCGCCCATGGGCCTAGCCGCGCTCTCGATCCCCAGGTGTTGGCGGCGAAGCTGGAGAGCGCGGGCGTCGCGACGGAGGTCTGCTCGTCACCCGTGGCTGCCCTGGAGCGCGCTCGGGCGTGGGCAGAGGCCTGCGGACGCCCGCTCGTCGCGAGCGGATCCCTCTATCTGGTGGGCGCTGTCTTGGGCGCCTTGGGCCTCGACGCTGACGCAGCTTGGTGAGCGAGTCGAGGGGAGTTGACCGAAGGTCGCTTTCGTCGAGTTCGGCGTCTCGGCAGGCGAGTTCCTCCGCCCAGGGGGGGGTGGCGCGGAGGGGCCTCATGGTGGATTCTGCTCGCGGGAGATCTTGGGGTCACTGAGGGCACATGAGCGCGACCGACACGGACGCCGCTAAGGATCCACTTAAGGACGTTAGCCGCATCGCCGAAGCCCTAGAGGCCGCCGGCGAAGCAGTGCGTGCCTACCAAGCTGGGGCGGAAGCGAAGCAGGCGCTGAGCGAGCAACTCGAGGCCGCGCGGGCAGAGGGCGTGGCCTTAGGTGACGCCGCCAAGGTCGCGATCGAGGAGAGCCTCGCCGCCAGCAAGGCACCTCTCAAGGCGGCTCGCAAGGCTCTCCGCGAGCTTCAAGGCGGGGCTGGCGAGCAAGCCCTCGAGAAGCTGCGCAAAGAAGTCGACGCGCGACGTGCGGCCCTAGAGGGGTTGCGGGGAGCGCTCGAGCCCTTGGCCGAGACCGCTGGCGCCGCCGAAGGGAACCTCGCCGACGGCAAGGAAATGCTCGAGCTGGGCGAGGCTGAGCTCAAAGAGCTGGGCGCCGAGGTGACCAAGCTCCAGGCCGCAGAGGCCGAGGCGCGGGCAGCTTGGGAGAAGGCTCGCGACGAGGCCGAGGCCTTCAACGAGACCGCCCGTCAGGCGCGCGAGGCGTCGAAGCTCGCCGCCGCGAAGCTCGTGGCGTCCGAGGCCAGCGTCGAGGCGCGACGGCGACGGATCGAAGAGGCAAAGTCCGCGCGCGACGAGGCGAAGAGCGCGCTCGCAGTGGAGGAACAAGCCGCAGCAGAGGGCCGCGAAGAGGTCTCGGTCGCAGAGGACGAACTCGGCGTGGCTAAGGCGGCGCTCAAGGCAGCTCGCAAGGCGCAGCTCGAGTCGAGTCAGGCCTTGTCTCGTGTCGAGACGCAGGACGAAGAAGAGGAAGCGGAGGAAGCTGCCAGCGCAGCCCTGAGCTACGTCGCCTTGGCTCGCAGCGCGCGCAACGAAGCAGAAGAAGAGCTCGCAGGCAAGCAGGCCGTGGTCGCCGCCGCCGAGGCCAAGGTCGCCGACGCCGAGGCCGCCCTAGCAGAGGCAGAGGCCGCCATCACCAAGGCGGAGACGGCGGCCGCCAAGGCTGAGGCCAAGCTGGAGGACCAGAAGTCCGCGGCGGGCCTCGAGGAGGCTCAAGCCGCAGGGGCAAACGCACACTCCGCCGCCGAAATGGCCGATCTCTTGAAGGCGACGCTCAAGGGCGTTCGGAAGCAGCTCGAGACGGCGCTCGACAAGGTCAGCGAGCTCGAGCAAGAGCAGGAGGAGCTGCAGCAAGCCAACAAGGGGAACGAAGCCTTCGTCGCGGCGCAGCTAGAAGAACTCGCCCGCGCCAAGAGCGACGTGGACGCGGCCCAACGGGCTCTCGACGAGAGCGAGGCCAAGCTCAAGGAAGCCACCGCAGAGTTCTCCGCTTCGCAGGGCGAGCTCCAGCAACTCCTGACGGCCCTGACGCGGGTCGAGAAGGAGCGCGAGGGCTACGAGCTCCTCCTCGAGGAGCTGAGCGACCAGGCTCAAGCGGACGTGGTCGAACTCGAAGAGGAGGCTGAGTTCGCGGACACTGGAGCCTGGGGAAATCTCGACTCCCTCTTCGACGAGCCCGCGATGCCCCCCGCCAAGGAGCGGAAGGCGGCCCCTGTCGTCTCTGAAATGTCCGAGACGGACATTGCAGACATTGACCCTCCTGGGGACGAGGCTCCCTCGCCTGGCGCACCGAGCTTCCGTTTGAGCGTCTCGCTCCCCGGTCGGCACCTCGCGGACTACGAGTTCGCCCAGGAGGAAGTTCGGGTCGGCCGAGATCCCGACTGCGATGTGACCCTCGACAGCCCCGTCGTCTCTCGAAATCAGTTCTCGATCCGTCAGCACGACGGACTCTTCGCGCTGATCGACGCTGGGACATCGAACGGGACCTTCATTAACGGCAAGCGGGTCGCTGGTCTAACCCTCCTCAACGACGGCGATGGGATCGGGATCGGCAAGTTCCGGCTCCGCTTCCTGGCAGAGACTCACGCGGCTTTCGACCTCGCTCAGCGCCTCGAGAAGGCAGGAGGAGTCGAGCTGGGTGGGATGACGCTCAGGATTACGCCCGAAGAGTCGCGCCGTCAGGACGGTGAGCACGACCGCGTCCGGGGCCACCTCATCCTCCCGAATCCCAGCGGCGGCGATTCCATCAGGCACCCCCTGGGTGAGGTGTTCTCCGTCGGCAAGGACATCGCCTGCGACCTCGTCCTCCGCGGATGGTTCACTCCGAAGAGGGCGGCGATCATTACGCGGGGCTACGACCGCTTCAGCCTCATCAACGTGTCCCCCTCGGGTCGTGACGTCAGCGTCAACGGCGAGGTCGTCCGCGACCATCGTCGGCTCGCTAACGGCGATCGAATCGAGATCTATGGGCACCCCTTCCTGTTCCAGCTCCCGACCGAGTGAACGCTACGCCTAGACCTGGATCGCCTGCGGTCGTCCTCCTGAGCGGCGGGCTCGACTCGACGACTTGCCTCGCCATAGCCATAGACGCGGGCTTCGTGCCGACCGCGATCAGCTTCGACTACGGCCAGCGCCATGAGCATGAGCTGGAGGCCGCCCGGCGTGTGGCCGCGACCTACGCTGTGGCTCGACACGAGGTGTGTCGGATCGACCTCCGGACTTTCGGTGGCTCAGCCCTCACGACCGATGCGGAGGTCCCGAAGGGACGCTCTGTCGACGAGAGTTCGGGCGAGATCCCGATCACCTACGTGCCGGCGCGCAACACGATCTTTCTCAGCTTCGCCCTCGCCATGGCCGAGGTGATCGGCGCTAGCGACGTGTTCATAGGGGTCAATGCCCTCGATTACAGCGGATATCCCGATTGCCGGCCCGAGTACATCGAGGCCTATCAAGCCATGGCGCGCTTGGCTACGCGGGCAGGGGTCGAGGGGCGGCCGCTCACGATCCACACGCCCCTGATCGAGCTGACCAAGGCCCAGATCATTCGGCGAGGCCTCGAGCTGGGCGTCGACTACGGACTCACGACGAGCTGCTACGACCCTGCCGAGGCGGGCGCGAGTTGCGGCGAGTGCGACGCCTGCCAACTTCGCCTGAAGGGATTCCGTGAGGCTGGCCTCGCCGATCCCGCTGAGTATCGTCGCCAGCTGTGAGCTCTCCGACCCACCCCCGCGAGGCGCGCCAGCAACGGCTCCGTCGTCTCCGCGAACACCCCTTCGACCTCCTCGTCCTCGGCGGCGGGGTCACCGGAGCTGGGATCGCGCGCGATGCGGCCCTGCGCGGCTTGAGTGTGGCGCTGGTCGAGAAGGCCGATCTCGCCAGCGGGACCTCGTCCGCGAGCAGCAAGCTGATTCACGGCGGCCTTCGCTATCTGGAGCAGTACGAGCTGGGCCTGGTGATGGAAGGCACCCGCGAGCGAGCCACTCTGATGAAGCTGGCTCCCCACTTCGCGCGGCCGCTCCAGTTCTTGTTCCCGGTCTACGAGACGAGCCGAGTCGGGCTCTTCATGGTCGCGCTCGGGATGTGGGCCTACGACGTCCTGGCGATGTTTCGCAACTACCGCCGGCACAAGATGCTGAGCAAGCGCCGCACGACCAAGGCCGAGCCAGAGCTCCTCGCCAAGGGGCTCAAGGGATCGGCGCTCTACTACGACTGCATGACCAACGACGGGCGCCTGACGCTCGAGACAGCCATAGACGCCGAATCCTCAGGCGCGGTGGTGGCGACCTACGTGGAGGCGACCAAGATCCTGCGCGACTCGACGGGGACGACCTGCGGGCTGGAGGTCCGCGACCTCCTCGGGGAGGACGAGCCCTTCCGTGTCTCAGCCAAGGTCACGGTCGTCGCCGCAGGGCCTTGGACTGACGAGGTCCTCCAGCGCCTCGAGGGCGGGCAGCCGAAGCGCCTTCGGCCGACTAAGGGGAGCCACGTCGTGCTGGACGCAGCGAAGCTCCCTGTCAAGCATGCGGTCGTGTTGACTGGCCCCGCTGACGGGCGCGTGATGTTCGCGATTCCCTGGGGCAAGCGGACCATCCTCGGGACGACCGACACGGACGAGAGCTCCCTCCCCGACGGCCTAGAGGCGAGCCGAGCAGACGTCGAGTATCTCCTCGAGGCAGCGCGGGCCTATTTCCCTGGTCTCGAAGCCGGAGCCGATGACGTGATCTCGACCTGGTCGGGCCTCCGTCCGCTGATGGCTGCGGGCGAAGATGAGTCGGCCTCTGACGTCTCGCGTGAGCACTCGATCCTGAGCCTCGACCCAGGCCTGCTCGCCATCGTGGGCGGGAAGCTCACGACCTATCGTCTGATGGCTGAGCAGATCGTGGATCGCGCTCTCGACAAGCTCGGCTCCGGCGCCAGCCTCGACCCCTGCCGAACGCACAAGGTGCCACTCCCCGGCGCTCGCCACGCCGGCGGTCGCCTCCGCGACCTCCCCGGCTTCAGCCGAGAGCTGGCTCAAGAGCACGCCCTCGACGAAGAGGTCGCCTGGCACTTGACCACGACCTACGGAGTCCGCTCGCGCGCGGTCCTGGCCGCAGGCCGGGCTCACAACGTCCGCCCGGGCCGAATCGTCCCCGACCTGCCCTACCTTTGGGACGAGGTCGTGTTCGCCACAGACCAAGAACTGGCGATGCGCCTCGACGACGTCCTCAGGCGACGAACCCTGCTCTTCCTCCAGGACCACGATCAAGGCCTAGGGGTCTGCGAAGAGGTCGCTGAGCTGATGGGCGGCGTCTTGGGCTGGAGCGACGAGCAGCGCGCAGCCGAGGTCGCGCGCTATCGCGAACGCGTCAGCGCCTCGCGAGTCTTTCGTGAGGCGCCAGCAGCGACCTAGGTCGAGGTTCGCTGCCGGCGCGATCGAGTCCTGAAGAGACCGCTAGCGTCGGCGCGCCCCTAGGGGCAGGCGCTGCATGCGGGGCGCCGCGACCACGGGCCTGCGCACCTGCGGCTGGCGAGCCTGTCGTTGAGGAGCAGGTCGGTTCTGTCGCGGTTGGCGCGCCTGACGCTGAGGAGCGCGGCGACTCTGGCGGGGCTGGCGAGCTTGGCGAGCTTGGCTCGCCTGACGGGCTGCCCGACGACGGTTCCCAGCCCTCCAGTTCCCACGATTCCGGTTTCGGCCCCAGCCGCGACGCACGTTCCTCCGTGGAGGACACCAGGCTCCGCGATTTCCGATGCCACGCCGGTTGCCACGGTTCACGACTCCCAGGTTCAAGATGTTGCCTCGGCGCGTCAGAGGAGCGTTGTTGGCGAAGGCAGGTTGCTGCTGGACCTGAGCCGCATTCGCAGCAGCTCGACGCTCTGCAGCGTCCGCGCGCTCTCGCGCGGCTCGGGCTCGGCGCTCCTCGAGCAGAGTCGCCGCCAGGGCGCGCTCGCGCTCTGCTCGCCTTCTGTTCGCGAGGGCGGCTCGCGCTGCAGCTTGGCGCTGGGCCTCGATCCGTTTAGCAGCCGCAACTCGTCGGTCACGCTCGGCCGGTTGAAGCCACTCGCCCTCGTGGGAGACGAAGCCCAAGGCCAGCATGCGAGCACTCTGGGCCCGATGGCGCTCGGCAGGAGTCATCCACTTCCCGTCGAAAGACACCCTCCCCAACGCGAGGTTTGCGCCTCGGTGGTCCTGGTCCAAGGCCAGGACTCTGGTGTAGGCCTCTCGGGCCTCGGCGCGATAGCGGAGGTCGTTTAGGAGCGTCGCGTAGGCGAAGCGCTCCTCTGCAGTACCGAGCTGCATCCGCGCAGCCTTCATGCGGGCCAGCTCGTCGAGAGGATCCTGAGCCAAGCGGACTCGCACAACTTCGTCGACAGGCACTCGCACGGAACCCCAGCGACGACGGACTTGGTAATCGGTCCCCTCGCGAGTGATCGAGCCAGTCAGTACGTGGCCCGTTGTGAGCTCGATCTCGTCCCAGGACCTCTCACCCGCCCTCGCGAGACCACTCATGAACGCCACCGCACTCAGAGCAACCCCGATTTGCCACACCACCCTCATCACGCTTTCCCTTCGATCTCGGCACGCGCTTCGCACTGCGCAACGGGAATGCCCGCCCTAAACCCCCTCCGTTCAAGAGATAGCAACTCTCCTCGCTGCGGATCCCGCAGGCGGCTCTGCAGATCTCGCAGCTCTTCTCCTTGCAAATGCCTCCCGCAGCGAGACCATCCCCACAGCAGAGAGCGTCCCTCTTGAGTTCGAGCTCAAAGTCCGCAAGCGCCCTTACACCGACCTCCATCGGTTGGAGCCTGATCTTCCTGACGACCCTGATGGGCTTGGCCCTGGTCCTGACGACTGGCTTCAGCCTTGCCGCAGCCCGCGAAGCGAGCGACTCCCTGATTCGCAGCGAGGGCTACTCCCGCCTGCGAAACCTGACTAGCGAGGCCCGCAAGGAGGGCAAGCGCCCTCTGCCCCCTGAACTCTTGGCTCGCCACCTCGGCGCTGGTTCGGGGGACGACGCGGAGGTCTTCTACGTTGCGACCTACGACCCTCATAGCGAGGGACTCAGCGAGGCGGGACAGAGCCACCTCGGGCGAGAGCGGGTCTTGGCCGCGCTCAAGGGAAATCCGACCACGACGGTGACCCTCGTGGAGGGAGACCTCGCCGTCCTGATTCGACGACTGCCGGCCAGCCGCGCCCAGCGAGCACGTCACCCGGGCGGGTCGTTTCCTCGCCAGGAACAGACCCTTCTAGCCGTTGAGTTCACCCCGGACGCGGCTCACCGTCTGGAGTCGGCTGCGAGACTCACTCTCGGAGCGGGCGGGGTCGCGGCTTTGCTCCTGATCGCCACGGCCTGGGGCATGGCTCGGCTCCTCGAGAAGCGAGCAGCCCTTGAGAGACACCTCGCTGAAGAGCGCAACCTGGCGGCCCTGGGCGAGATGTCAGCAGTCCTGGCTCACGAGATCCGAAACCCCTTGGCCTCCCTCAAGGGGCACGCCCAGCTCCTGGTGGAGTCCCTCGTTGAGACCAGCGAGGATCACGACCAAGCTCAGCGAGTCGTGAGTGAGGCCCTCCGCCTCGAGCGCCTGACCGCAGAACTCCTCGAATTCGTCCGCACGGGTCAAGTCAAGCCGAAGGAGACTCGACTCGAGAGTTTCCTCCTCAGCTGTGTCGAATCAGCGCCCGATGGTCAGATCGAGATCGCGCTCGGGGGGGCTCCGGATTCCTGGGTCTTCGACTCAGCGCGCCTCCTCCAAGCCATAGCGAACCTCTTGCACAACGCAGGACAAGCGGCTCCCGCGTCCCCCGTGATCTTGGGCGCGCAGCAGGAAGGTCCAGACCTCGTGTTTAGTGTCCGGGATCAGGGACCCGGCGTCCTCGAGGGACAGGAAGAGCAGATCTTCCAAGCTTTCTTCACGACTCGGACGCGCGGGACCGGACTCGGGCTCGCTGTCGCGAGGCGGGTGGCCAAGCTCCACGGGGGGACCCTGAGCGTCGAGAATCACCCCGAAGGGGGTGCTGTGTTCTCGCTTCGCGTCCCCCCGAATCTCGAAGAGGTCGCCTAGTGGCACGCCTTCTGATCGCCGACGACGAAGAGGGGCTGCGCGACTTTCTCGCCCTCGCCCTAGGCCGTGACGGGCACACCGTGGTCCAGGCCGAGGACGGGCTTCAGGCTCAGACGCTGCTCGAGAAGGAGGCCTTCGACCTCCTCCTGAGCGACCTCCGGATGCCAGGCCTCGACGGCCTTGAGCTGTTGCGGGTTTGCAAGGCGACCCAGCCGGATCTGGAGGTGATCTTGCTTACGGCTCACGGAAGCGTCGACACCGCCGTCGAAGCCATGAAGGAGGGCGCCTTCGACTACCTGCAGAAGCCCATTTCGAGCCCGGCCGAGCTGCGGCTCCTCGTCCGTCGTGCTCTCGAGCACCGGACCCTGGCGACCACACGAGAGCGGAGCGAGCGCCTCGCCCCTGGCGCGGATCGCTTGAGCTGGGGCGCCCCAGCCATGCAAGAGCTCGTCGAGGTGCTGGGAAAGGTCGCGCCGACCCAGGCCACGGTCCTCCTGAGCGGGGAGTCCGGCACCGGCAAGGAGGTCGCGGCCCGCGCGATTCACCAGCAGAGCCCTCGGGCCCAAGGACCCTTCATGGCAATCAACTGCGCCTCCCTCTCTGAGCACCTCCTCGAGAGCGAGCTCTTTGGCCACGAGAAGGGAGCCTTCACCGGAGCCACCGCGCGCCGGCGAGGGCGAATCGAGCTGGCAGCAGGAGGGAGCTTCTTTCTCGACGAGGTGGGCGAGTTGAAGCCCGACCTTCAGGCCAAGCTGCTTCGAGTGCTTCAAGAGCGTCGCTTCGAGCGCGTCGGCGGTTCACAGACCGTTGAGGCGGACGTGCGCTGGATCGCAGCCACCAACCGTGATCTCCGGCAGCTCTGCGATCAAGGTCGCTTCCGCGAGGATCTCTATCACCGGCTGGCCGTGTTTCCGCTGCGCCTGCCTCCCCTCCGAGAGCGCGTGGAGGACATTCGTCCCCTGGCCGAAGCGCTCCTCGCGAAGATCTCGGCCGAGATCGGGCAACCGGCTAAGACCTTGACCCAAGCTGCTGTGAAGCGCCTCGAGGCTCACCGCTGGCGGGGCAACGTTCGTGAGCTCGCAAACGCGCTGGAGCGGGCCACTATCCTGGCGGAGGGTCAGAGCCTAGACGCTTCGGACCTCGTCCTCGAGCGCTCTTCGGCTGATCCCCTCGCTGCCCCGACGGGAACACTCGAGGAGATCGAGCGGCGGGCCATAGCGGCAGCGTTGGCGGTCGTGGGAGGGAATCGCCGCCAAGCAGCCCAGCGGCTGGGGATCCCAGAGCGGACCCTCTACGATCGCCTCAAGCGCCATGGACTCCGTTGAAGGGAGCCTAGGCGGCTCGGCGATCGCTCGCCTCCACGGTGTCGAGCTCCGAGCAGACGCGATCGCGACCGCCGCGCTTGGCGCGGTAGAGGCACTGGTCGGCGGCTTCTACGAGCTGGCTCGAGTCCTGCATCGTGTCTGGGTCGAACTCGGCCACGCCGAAGCTGGCGCGGATCTCGAGCTGCTTCCCTTCACCGGCGTCCATGGTCTCGGTGCGAATGATGAGGCGGAGCCGCTCGGCGAGGCCGACTGCAGCCGAGAGCTCGGTGTTGGGGAGCATGATTACGACCTCCTCGCCGCCGTAGCGGAACGCCTGGTCGTAGCCACGGATCGTGGAGCGGACCCGCTTGGCCACCTCGGCCAGGGTCAGGTCTCCCGCCACGTGGCCGTGGACGTCGTTGACCTGCTTGAAGTGGTCGACGTCGAGGAGGACCAGCGAGAGCGGCGTTCCGAGGCGACGTCGCTGCGCCATGTGCTGCTCGACCTGCTCCAGGAAGTGACGCTTGGTGTAGAGCTTGGTCAGTCCGTCGACGACGGCGCGGTCGTAGAGGGTCGGCTTGCGGATCGCGAGCGCGACGTGCTTGGCGAGGCCCTCGAGCTCGAGGCCCAGCTCGCGAGGCTCGAGTTGGTGCGGGTCGGCGCTGAGGCGCACCTCGATGGCGCCCATGATCTCACCGTCGGCCACGAGGAGCGTCGCGGCCTGGAGCCCTGAGCGGCCCCCGCCGGTCACGATGGTCCGGCGCTCTTCGAGGGCTTGGGCGGCCTCGCGGGCCCGAACGCGCAGGGCTCCGTCCTCGGTCGCGACCTCGATTCGCTCCCCGAGGCGGTGGCCGACGGGTCGGAGCGTCTCTTCTCCCTCCAGGAGGAACACGGCGATCTCGCGGGCCCCCAAGAGGCCTCCCATGACCTGAAGCGAGCGCTCGAGGACTCGCTCGAGGCACACGTCGGCGTTGGCGATGAGGGCCAGGTCTCGGATCGCCGAGAGCTGCTCGACCTGGCGCCGAAGGCGGAGCACGGTCTCTTGCTGGACGCGCTCGTGGCGATCGGAGCGAGCAGGAGAGGATGCGCCCTTGAGGCTCGCGCCTCCGCCGCGGACGTGCTGGAAGGCGCGCCGGATGCGAGCCGAGTCGATCCCGAAGCAAAGCGCGCTGACGCCAGCCCCCCCGGCCAGGATCGCCAAGGCCCCGCTCAGGGCCTGGCCACCTGGGCCCGGCGACCAGCTCGCGAAGGCTCCAGCTCCCAGAGCCGCGATCGGGGGAGCCCAGAGCGCCCAGGTCGGGCGGCGGGCAGGGCGAGGTTGGCGACGACGAGAGGTGGGCACGCCTTCTCTTCGGCTGCGGCGGGCCTTGGCTTGAGATGTCTTCGTGCTCTCGAGGTCTGAACAACCCCGGCGAACTCCCGTCAGGGTGTCGGCCCGCCAGGGCGGAGGTCGAATGCGGTCGAGGCTTGGGAGCGAGCCAGCGTGTCGGGAGGAATCCGCGCGGGTTCCAGGTTGTGATCCCGATGGGAGGGAGTTACCCTCCCGCCCCTCCCAGAGCCCCAGCGGGAGGAGAGGAGACGCGGTGGCGGAAGGCGTGGTCGCGGGACGCTTCCAGCTCCAAGAGAAGCTCGGCGCAGGCGCGTTCGGCGAGGCGCACATTGCCCTCGACCAGACCACCGAGCGTCGAGTCGTCCTCAAGCTGATCCACCCCCAGTTCGCCGAGAACGACGAGCTCGTGGAGCGGTTCCGCCGAGAGATCCGCGCCCTCGAGCGGGTCGTGCACCCCAACGTGCCCGGCCTCGTGGCCCAAGGGACCGAGCAGGGCCGCGTCTACTACGCGATGGAGTTCGCGGCCGGCAAGGACCTGTTCAAGGTCTTGGAGGCGGAGCCCGGCCCTTGGCCCCTCAAGCGCGCCTTGATCCTCTTCGACGACTTGCTGGCGGCCCTCGAGGCAGCTCACCAGGCAGAGGTGATTCACCGCGACCTCAAGCCCGCCAACCTCATCCTGGTCCGCGAGCACGGGATCGAGCGCCTCAAGCTGATCGACTTCGGGATCGCCAAGCACCTGACCGGAGGCGAGCAGACCACCCTCGACATCACGCAAGGGCGCGCCGTGGGGACGCCCTTCTACCTCAGCCCCGAACAGGCCTCAGGCGAGCAGGTCGACGCTCGCTCCGACCTCTTCGCTGCGGGCTCGATCCTCTACGAGATGTTGGCTGGAGTTCGCCCCGTCAGCGGCTCGACGGTCCGCGCGATCTTGACCAGCATTCTGCGTGACCCTCCTCCGCCCTTGCGCGAGAAGCGAGCGGACGTGCCGGAGGCCCTCGAGGCCTTGGTCCTCAAGCTCCTCGAGAAGGAGGCCCCCGACCGCTACTCCAGCGCGGCCGAGGTCCGGGCAGCGCTGCGGGCTGCGGTGCCCGAGGCCTTCAAGGACGTCTCGGCGACCGCGGTGACCCAGCTCCCGGGTCACGCGGGTCAGGTCGGGCTCGAGACCCAGAACACCGATCCCTACCTGAACACGGTGATCGCCTCCAAATACGAGCTGCGCGCGCTCTTGGGAGAGGGCGGGTTCGGGCGCGTCTATCGCGCCTGGCACCTCGAGCTGGAGATGCCTGTCGCGGTCAAGGTCCTCTCCTTCGCCGCGAGCAACGCCAGCGACGAGCTCTTGGCAGAGGTGCACGCCCGCTTCAGGCGTGAGGCGCGAGCCATGCGGGCCTTCGTCCACAAGCACACCGTTCAGGTTCGCGACTTCGGTCGAGACGGGGACGTGTTCTATCTGGAGCTCGACTACCTCGAAGGGCAGACCCTCGAGGAGGCCCTCGAGGGGCAGCCCTTCGACGAGGAGCGGACGCTCCGAATCGCGGGGCAAGTCCTCTCGGGACTTGCCGAGGCGCACCGCAACGGGATCGTTCATCGCGACCTCAAGCCAGCCAACGTGATGCTGGTCGAGAAGGACGGCGAGGAGTCGGCTCGGATCCTCGACTTCGGGATCGTGAAGCTGGTCGGCGCCATGGAGGACAAGAGCTCTCCAGGTCTGACCGGGAGCGGCGTCGCGATAGGCACGGTCCAGTACATGTCTCCCGAGCAGGCCGGCGGGGACGAGGTCGGCTACGCGAGCGACGTCTACTCTCTGGGCGCCGTGCTCTATCGCTGCCTCGCGGGCCGGCTCCCCATAGACGCGGGCACCGCCCGGACCCAAGCCAGCTATCGGGCTCGGGTCATGACGAAGCCTCCTGCGCCCCTCAGCGAGACCGCGCCCCATGTCTCGCAGCGCACTCGTCAAGCCATCATGCGCGCCCTCGACAAGGAGGAGGAGAAGCGGCCCCAAGACGCGAGCGAGTTCGCGACCGAGCTCCTCGCCGGGACCCCCTACTTCCTGGGCGGGACAGCCGTCCTCCCCCCTCAGGCGCGCCCTGCGGCCGCCGCTAGCGGTGGTGGCGGCGGGACGAAGGTCCTGGCGGCCCTCGTGCTCTTGCTCCTGATCGGGGTCGGGGTCGTGGCAGGAGTCCCGAGCCTGCGCTCTAAGGCCCTGGCGGCCCTCGGGAAGGGGCCCGCCTCCAGCCCGACTCCGGGGCAAACGCCCCAGGCCAGCGAGACACCTCAGGCCAGCGAGACACCTCAGGCCAGCGAGACGCCCGAAGCCAGCGAAACGCCGAGCGAGACGCCCCAGGTCAGCGAAACCCCGGTCGAGAGCCCCGACGCGGCGGCCTGGACCCTGCGTTGGAAGAGCCCCCCAGCCGGGGCGACCGGGCTCCCTTTCCCCATGACCCTCACGGGGACGGTCGAGGGGCCAATCGAGAATGCAGAGTTGGTGTTGATGTCGGGCGAAACCGAGCTCAAGCACCATCGTCTGCGCGAGGCCGCGTTCAGCTTTAGGGCTTGGGTTCAGCCTGGAACCCACGCCTTGGAGCTCCAGATCAGGACTCAAGGCGTTGCACGTAAAAGTGTTGCGCGCCGCCTGAATGTCGCGCCGAAGTACGTCGTCCCTTCCTGGTGGGACGGGGTGCCGGAGGACCGGCGACCTGACCTCCCGCTGCCGCGCGGCCTGAGCTTTGGCTCGGCTAAGGAGACCTACTTGAACGACGCGGACGGATCAGAGCTCGTCTACGTCCCCGGTGGCGACCTCCTGATGGGCGCCAAGGGGCGCAAGACCCGCGTCGAGCCCTTCTATATCGGCCGCTACGAGGTCACCAGGGGCCAGGTCGCCAAGCAGATGCCCAAGCGGGAGCTCACCCAGGACGAGCGCGCAGGCGCGCAAAGCCTCTCCGACAAGGCTCCCCAGACCTGGATCAGCTGGGACGAGGCCAAGTCTTACTCGGAGGCCGTCGGCTTACGGCTCCCGACCGAGGCCGAGTGGGAGCGGGCGGCCCGCGGTCCCGAGAGCACGACCTGGCCCTGGGGCGAAGCCGACCCTACTCACGGACTCCTGAACGCTCAGCTGGATGGCAAGGAGTCGCCTGGCCTGGCCGAGGTGGGGAGCTTCAAGGCCGGCCGGTCGGTCTTCGGAGCCCACGACATGAGCGGGAACGCCTCGGAGTGGGTCGCCGACTGGCGCAACGCCAGCCGAGTCCGGCGGCTCTTCAAGGGTGGGAGCTACCGGGTGGATGCCGACTATTGCCATCCCACGAAGCGGTTGGGCTTCGAGCCGGAATCCAAGAGATCAGAGTTGGGCTTTCGCGTGGCGCGATCGGCCCACTAATCCATCGTCCAAGGCCAGGTTGTTGGGGGGGGTCTCCAATGCCATATTGCGGCCTTCCAAAGGAAGAGTTGGGGAGGAATTTGTGAATTTCAAAACGATTGGGGCTGCGGCCCTCATTGCGTCGGCGGGGCTCTGCGCCCCTGCCTTCGCGCAACAGGACGAGCGCTCGTGGAGCGCTTCGGTCAAGTCGGGAGCCGACGGGGACAAGACCATCGCTCGGGCCCAAGCGGTAACCAAGTGTCTCGAGTTCATCCTCGCGGACTGGTCCTTCTCGGCCATTCGCGGCGAGTCGCGCAAGAAGCTGATGCACTCGATGTTCGACGTCCTCCGCAAGGAGCGGTTCACCGAGCGTCGTGGCAAGTGGCGTTACTCGGCCAAGGTCAGCATGAGCGAGGCCCGCAACCGGGTCCTCGACGCCCTCCAGGTCCAAGACACCTTCGGTGCGGACAAGATCATCGTGGTCGTGCACCCCGAGTGCTACAAGGGCCCGAGCATGGACAAGGACGACGTCCAAGCCGTTTGGGACCAGATCCGGACCGGCGTCAGCGACTACCTGAACAGCCACCGCTTCCGTGAGTCGCCGAACACCGGCCAGAAGCAGCAGGTCATGAAGGCTGCCCTCGAGCTCGGCGCCTCGCCCAGCAACCAGCAGATGCACCAGTTCAGCCAGGCTTTCCAGGCTCCCATCGTGGTCTCGGTCCGTGGCAAGGTTCGCTACGAGCCGCTGAAGGGCCCGAGCGCCCAGGCCAGCATGGGCAAGGCCGGTTACCTCCGCACCCAGGGCATCGTCGGCCAGGTCTATGACCGCAACACCGACACGATCCTGGGCCGCTTCACCATCAAGTCGAGCAAGGACAAGACCGAGCTCAACGAGAGCAACACGGACTCGATCTACCAGCCCTACGTCGACAAGAACGAGAGCCTCAGCGAGGCGACCGAGAAGTACGCGATGCACGTCGGCAAGTACATTGCCGTTCACACCTGCAAGCGCCTCTTCGATCGCTTCTACGCCATGCAGCCCCAGCCTTCGGCGGGCGGCGGCGGCGGCGGCGGTCCCCGTGACTGCCCCGGCTGTGGCGACAAGATCGTCGACAACTCGCTCAAGGCCTGCCCGGCTTGTGAGTCGGACCTCCCCGCTGCGACCGGCGGCGGCGGCGGCGGCGGCAGCGGCAAGAAGGTCCCCACGGCGCGCGACTACTACCAGCTGCGCTTCAAGGGATTCGGTGACGACGACGTCGAGACGGCCATCGAGGCCCTCCAAGAGAACAAGGACTTCTCGAAGTGGAAGGACGTCGGCGCGGTCAAGATCTTCTACGTCTACAAGTGCGCCTACGTCGGAGACACCATGATCTCCAGCGCGATCAAGGACGCCCTCAAGGACGCGGATCTCTACGACGGTTGCAAGGTCTCCAAGACCGGCAACAACATCAACATCATCAAGAAGAAGTAGCACCTTCTCTTGATCTCCGCCCCGGAGCTGCGCTCCGGGGCGGATTCGCACCCAGGTTCGGGTCGAACTTGGGTCCGCCGCATGCGGCGTCACGTCTGTGGGGAGCGAGAGCTCCTCACGGACTCGGCCCATTGCTGCTGAGCCCCTTCAGAGGGGGCCCTGGCGGCACTATCAGCACCACCCATTCCGCTCGTCTCGAGCGGCGTCTCTACGAGGAGTTTCCTGTGACTCGGACCCTTCGCCTTCTTGGCGCCCTGCTCTTGTGCTTCCTGCCCTTCGCGCTCGGTTGCTCGAGCGAGCCCCCGCCCCCGGCCGATGAGCCGCCGGTCGAGGAGCAGCAGGAGGTAGACCCGATCTACGACAAGGACCCCGACATGCGCGGCGCTAGCGCCGACGAGCAGGTCGCCGTCCGTGAGGACAAGGACCCCCGCAAGCGGATCCTCTTCTTCAACAACTTCGGGACCAAGCACGCCGACCTCGTCGTGCAAGAGCTCAAGCAAGACCCTGACTTCAGCGAGTTCCTCCCCGGTGGGGGCAAGCAGAACCGCGTCGTCGTGGAGTGCAAGTATTCTGGTGACAACCTTCGGGTCAGCGTCGCCAAGGCCGTCGAGGCCGTCGGGATTCCCTTCCACTTCAAGGAAGCGACCCTGGCGAAGCACCTCGAGATTTATCGATCCAAGAACTGATTTGGGAGAAGCGCGCAAGCGCTGGGGGGAACATGTTTAACGCTAAAGTTGGCCTCGCGAGCGGGTTGCTCGCGCTGGCACTGGTCGGATGTGCATCTGAGCCGCCGCCGCCGGACGATACGGGGACCGATATCCCCCTCGCCGCGGATCCGGAGTTCGATGTCCCCGAGGAGATGTCGGGCTATCCCGACTTCTACCGGCGCGGGCGCGTCATTCTGGTCGCCCCTCCCGGGAAGCTCCGCGACGAGGAATACGAGAACTTCGTCGATGCCTTCCAGCAGGAGTTCTTCGGGGTCTGCTTCCAGGCCATTGACACGGACGTCATGAACCAGGCGCGCAAGCGTTCGTCGGCCTTTGCCGGCGTCCCACCGAGCGATCGTCTGACCCAGATGGCGAACGAGTCCAAGGCTGACTTCACGCTCTACATCGACCTCTCGCTCAAGAACCAGGCCATTGACGCCTCGGACGGCGTGCAGCGGCGAGACATCGCCGGCAAGTGCCGCGGTCGCGCCACGGCCAAGCTGGTCGGCGGCGAGAGCAAGGACTCGAAGGAGCTGGCGGCGACACTCAAGCTCGACCAGATCTTCTCGAGCCCCCGCAAGCAGGAGCTGCGCGCTCACCTGGCCACGGTCATGGGTCGCGCAGCAGCTCGGAAGCTTCTGGCCTCGGCTGCTAGCGCCCGCGGCGCCTCGGCTGAGATCGTGGTCAACGTGATTCTCAAGGGCTTCGATCCCGTCGAGAAGAAGACGATCACTGAGGAGATGTTCGCGCTCAAGGGCGTCAACCCCGGCGCCAGCTCGCAGCGGAACGTGGGCGGCGTCCACACGGTGATCATCAACACCAAGCGGAACATGAACCAACTCCGTCGAGACATCGAGTACATGCTCGAGGACAACGACTTCACCGAGGCGCGCGTTCAGCAGAGCAGCGCGACCGAGTTGATCGTCAAGGCCAGGTAGTCATGCGCGCTCCGCAGCACCTTCGCCTGCGAGGCCTGCTCTTCGCAGGCTTCGCGGCTGGCAGCCTCCTCTTGGGAGGTTGCGCCGTCTCGAAGAACATCGACGCGGCGAAGCAGGTTCGCTCCAAGAACCCCCACGCCTCCATCGAGTTCCTCAACCGCGTCCTCAAGGAGGACCCGGCCAACCCTGAGGCGATCGCCCTCACCGACGAGATCGGCAAGGAGATCGCGGGGCTGGCGGATGCCAAGATCCGCGACTTCGAGGAGAGCAAGAAGTACCCCGAAGCCGTCGCGACGGCGGACCGGGTCCTGGCGACTCGTGACTTCATAGCCAAGGGCCCGAGCCAGGTCGACCTCTTCGTCGACGAGGAGCAGCGCCCGCGCTTGGCCAAGTTGGCCGCGGGTCAGTTCTACGGTCGCGGCGACAACCTGGCCAAGACTAAGCCCATGTCGGTCAAGACCGCCATGAAGGCCGCGGTCGCCTTCCGTCGCTCGCTGGGGTTCGTGCCGGCGTTCAAGGACGCGCAGAAGCGCTACGAGCAGTGTCGCGAGCTCGCGATGAGCCGCGTCGCCTTCGGCAAGTTCCAGACCAAGGGCGGGACCAAGTTCCTCCAGGGTCGCTTCAAGAACGAGCTCAAGAGCTTCGTCGCTGACCTGAATCCTGAGTTCATTCAGATCACCGGCGGTCGCAGCCCGGACACGAACGCGATCCTGACCGCGGTCATCGAGGGTGGCTTCAACGACACGGGCTGGCGCAGCAAGCGGCAGAAGAACACGATCACCAAGTCGCGAGAGATCGGCGTCGACGAGCAGGGCAACACGCTCTACGAGGAATACGACGTGACCGCGACCTGGGTTCGCTACACCCGCAAGACGAACGCTAGCCTCAACATGCGCTACCTGATTCGTGACCTCGACGGCAACCAAATGGATGCCGGCAACGGGCGCATGAAGATGAACGACATGAAGGAATACGTCAGCAACTTCGGCGGCGACACGTCCGCCGACGACTACGAAGAGGCGATCCCTTACGAGATTCAGCAGCTGCCCAAGAACAAGGTCGAGCCCGCCAACGCCCGTCAGCTCCACGAGCGGATGAGCGAGAAGTGGCTCGGCAAGGGCCAGCCGGTCTACAAGTTCGGACACCGGATCTACGACAAGTTCTCTGGCAGCAAGGGCAACTAGCATGCGTACTCTCAAGACGATGATCGGCGCGCTCCTCCTCGGGACGCTCCTCATGGGAACCGGCTGCGTGGACCTGACCGTGGGTGCTCGCATCGACGGTGACAAGGTCAAGCTGGTTCGCCCCGGCCTGACGACGGATGGCGAGGTCCGTGAGTACTTCGGTGCTCCCCTTCACCAGACCAAGACGGCTACGGGTCAGATTTGGGTCTATCGCTACGTCAGCGGCGACCTCAAGACGATCCAAGACCTCATGATCAGCTTCGGCGAGGACTCGACGGTCTGCGTCGTGAACCGCGACGGGGTCTAGTCACTACAAGGTCTAGACGAGCGGAGAGCCCGGCCTCGGCTGGGCTCTTCTCTTGTACAGGCGGCTCGGCAGAGGCTCTTTAGCGATACTCCGCCGAGCTGACCCTCCTCGAGGGCTGCGCAGCGGAGAGGTTGACCGTAGGAGAGATCCCTGAGCGACTCTCCAAGAATTCCGCCCTCTCGATTGAAGAGCTCGGACTAGACGCCGGCGGCTCGGAGGGCCATACGCGTCAGCGCGCTGGCCGCGAGGGCTACCGCAGCGTAGGCCGTGAGCACCAAGAGCAGCCGGACGAGAGCCAGCGGAAGCGGATCGGGCTCGAGCAACTCGGCTCGGCCCGAGGCGCGATCCGAGATGGAGCGTCGCTGAGGAGCGCTATCGCTGCGGCGGACGGAGCTGTCTCGGAGTCGATCGTGACCGCCGCTGCTTCCGCGCTTGGCGGCCGCTCCGCTGGCAGGGCGGGCGTTGCTCCCGCTGCTGGGGCGGTTGTGCGAGGCAGAGCTCGTTCGCTTGGCGCGGGCGGATCCGCTCTTGCCGAGCCTGCCGGACGCGCTGCGGCGGCGAACCTCATTGCTGGTCGAGCTCGTCTTCCGCGGACGACGGCTCGGCGTGCTGGGCCCGGTCTCACCCCGTCCGATCGCCTCCAGACGTTCGAGGGCCTCCGAGGCGATCGGGCGCTCAGCGGGGACCTTGTCGAGGAGGTCGGCCAGGAGAGACTCGACCGCAGGGGGGAGCCCTCGCCCCGAGACGGGCACCGCCTCTGCGCTCCCGTGCTGGGTCAGGATCTGCTTGAGCGAGCCCGTGTAGGGCAGGGAGCCGAGGAGGAGTCGGTGGCCGAGGACGCCCAGCGAGTAGAGGTCTGCGGCGCGCCCCGGGGGGTGGCCCCGGGCCTCCTCCGGCGAGGCGTAGCCGCAGTGGTAATCGCCGTCGGAGCGATAGGGCGCCAGTCGCGGAAGGTCGCCTAGCTCGCAGAGCTTGAAGGCCCCCTTCTCGTCGCGGCGCAGGGCCTGAGGTCCGAAGGAGCCGTGGTGCTTTCCGAGCTTGTGGACTTGGGCCAAGGCGCGGGCCGCGGCCAGGAGGATCTTGACCGACTCAGCGTGGTCGAAGGCTCGCCGCTCGAGGTCGCTGGCGAGGGTGTTGGGGGTCAGGGCCTCGAACACCGTGTAGAGGATCCCTCCAGCCGAGCGCTTGACGTCGAACACGGCGCGGATCGAGGGGTGGTCGATCGCCCCGCCCTGTCGCGCGCGCTGCTCATAGAAGGCGCGGAACTCGTCGTCGCCAGCCAGGTCGGGGTCAGCGACCTCAACAGTCACGGCCCGTTCGAGGCTCCCTTGCTTGCCGGCATAGATCGTCCCGTAGCGACTCCTCGCGAGGCGCTCGGTGATGGAGCAGCCGCCGAGGTCGGTTCCTGGGGGCAAGACGGGGGCGGCCGACTCGTAGCGCACCTTGGTCGCGCCGACTCGGAGCACGTCCCCGTGCGTCAGGGGGACGGGGTCGCTGGTCAAGCGCTCGTCGTTGAGGTATGTCCCGTTGCGACTCCCTAGGTCCTGAACGACGAAGCGTGAGCCGCGGGCTTGAACCTGGAAGTGGCGGCGTGAGGCCTCTCCCTCGCCTCCGAGGGTCAGCTCACAGCTCTGGAGCCGGCCCGCTAGGCAGGGCTTCTGGGAGGAGAGGGACGCGAAGGCGCCGCCCTCGATCAGGAGGCGAGCCACACGCCTCCCTTCGAGCTCCTCGGTCCCTGCGGATCTCTGAGGGGGCTAGCCGACATACTCCGTGACCATGAACACGTTGCCCTCGGGGTCGGAGCACTCGGCGAGGGTGATCGGCTCACCCGGGCGGTTTTGGGGTGCCTGGACGATCTCGCCGCCGCCCGCTGCGATCTCGGCGCAGGCGGCTTCGATGCCGGTGACCTGAAACGAGAGCCCCGTCTTCGTTCGCTCTCCAGTGCCGCCGCTGTGAAGCGCGACGACTGCGTCTCCGTGCTTGAGCTCGCTCCAGTGCTCGCTTTGGAGGGCGCAATCGAGACCGATCACTCCGCGGTAGAACCCGACCGCGCGCTCCATGTCTTGGGCCATGAGCATGAACTTGACGACTTGGAGCTCCATAGGACCCCTCCTGGACGAGAAGGAGCCACCGTAGGGGGCTCTGGCCGAGGGCACAAGGCCGCCTGTGTTCGTGGGTCGAAGGCCCCCGGCTTGGTGGTTGCCAAGCCGAGGGGCGCCGAGCTACTCGGCCTCGAAGGAGACCTGGTCCTCGTCCCAGATGGCGACCTCGATTCCATAGCCGGTCGGGTCCTCGACGTAGAAGCTCGTGCTGTGCGGGTAGTCGATGGCGTCCCCGCCCCAGTTGAGCTCGATCTGCTCGCGCTCGACGACGGCCTCGAAGGCAGCTCGATCCGTGATCCGGAGCGCGAAGTGATTGATCCCATGGAGGCGACGCTTGCGGCGGGCCAGGTTGGCTATGAACTCCCAGTCCGAGTGCTCGTAGACGCAGAGCATCGCGTCTCCGGCTCGCAGGATGGACATCGGGGTCCCGTCGTCGCAGATCGCGCGCTCTACGACCTCGAACCCGAACACGCGGGCATACCAATCTTCGGTCTCGGCGAGGTTGGTCACGCTCAAGTTGAGGTGATCGAGGTGGCGAAGGCCGAGGGCGTTCTTGGGACGGGCAGGGGCGGTGGTCGACTGGATCATGGCGTTCTCCTAGTGGGTTCCGGGTGCACAGAGAGGATCCACGGTCTCGCCACCATGTCGACATTTTGGTCCATAGGGTGACGCTCGGTTGATTCAAGGACGCGCTCGGCCGGGACGGCTCGTCTCACGTGGGACCGAACTGATCCGAGATGAGCAAGATTTGCCCGTGTGACTGATGTCATGAAACGCAGGCCCAGGGGGGCTCTGGCAGGATCAACTGCCTTCAGTCCCTGGACTTGGGTCGCGCCAGGGCTCGTCTGGGACCTGGACCGGGACGTGCCTAGCTCTCTCATGCTCAGCGAAGAGAAGGAGAGCACCATGAATCAGATCAGCCACGAGATGACCCGCCAGTTCCTCTACGTCGGTCACGTCCGTCGCCTCCGGCCGAGGGATAAGTTCCTAGTGGGCGAGGTCCCAGGGAAGATCCCGCTCGTGGTCTGCGACCTGGAGATAGGGCCGGTCCTGGCCTACTTCGACGCCGCTCGCCGACCTAAGGCCGGGACCAAGCTGGGGGTCCGCGGGAGCTGGGTCCACATGTCCGAGCCCGCGACCCTCGAGAACACCCCCCCAGGCTTCCCGATCTCTGCGGGGACGCGCTTCCTCGAAGACCAGGTCGACGTAGAGAGCTGGACCCGGGTCAGCGAGAGCTACGACTGGTTCAGCGAGCGACTCCAGGCAGGGGTGTTCTCCAGGGCCGCCGGCTGAGACGCAGGGCGCTCCCCTCTTTGGGGCTGAGTTGGGAAGGCTGCGAGCTCGATGTCTACGCGAGCCCCGGCCACTCGGCCTCGCGGCGGGCGCCGAGGTAGCTACCCGACCAACCCTTCGCGGCCCTCACCCTCTGGAGAGCCCGATAGGATCCCGGGGTGACCTCGAGCCCAGACCCACCCGCGCCAGAGAGCGAGATCGCTCCCGCTCGGAGTGTCCTCGGGCGACTCCTGCGCTTGCTCTTGGTCGGCTGTGGCCTGGCGCTCTTCATGGGTCTGGTCTGGCAGGCGAACCCCAGCCTCGTCTGGCAGCAGCTCCGGGCCATAGGACCCTGGGCGCCGATCCTCCTTCTGCCCTCGCTAGGGATCTACCTCGTCGACGCCTTCGCGTGGCGGTATTGCTTCCGCGAGGCGCCCTCCCTGGGCTACTGGCGCTTGTTCCTGGTCCGAATGGCTGGTGAGAGCCTCAACAACTCTCTCCCTTCGGCCTACCTCGGGGGGGAGCCGCTCAAGGCCTACCTCCTCCAGCGCGAGGGGCTGGCGGGGCCCGAGGGGATCGCGAGCGTGGTGGTCGGGAAGACGGCTTTGACCGTAGCGCAGGTCGGGTTCCTCTTCGTGGGCATGACCTGCGCTCTCGCGGCCACCTCGAGCCACGCGTCGCTCCCAGCGCTGGTAGGCGGGAGCGCGCTCGTGGCGACCCTCTTCCTCGGGTCCATGGCCCTGGCTTATCTAGCTCAGCGGCGTGGGCCTGGTCGACTCCTGAGGACCTTCTCCGAGCGAACAGGTCTTCTCACGACATTCGTCGAGTCCAGGGCCCCGGCCCTGGACTCGCTAGATCAGACCCTGAGTGACTACGACGTCCAGGCCCCCGGTCGCTTCTGGCTCGCGACGGGGCTCTTCCTCCTCGCCTGGTGCGGGGAGTTCCTCGAGATCGCGCTCTTTTGTCACCTCTCGGGCCTGGCGCCCTCGTGGCTGGCTCTGATCGCCCTTGGATCCTTGGCGACGGTGGCCAAGGCCGCGGGCCTCTTCCTCCCCGGTAGCCTCGGGGTCCAGGAGGGGGGCAACGTGCTCTTGTTCCTGGCCTTCGGGCTGAGCGAGGCCCTGGCCATGACCTTCTCGCTGGTTCGTCGGGCTCGGGAGCTGCTCTGGATTGGGTTTGGGCTCTTGGCCCTGAGCTACCTCGGCTGGCCAGCCCGGAGCGCCCTCTCAGCTCCTGCTGGCGGCAAAGAGCCTCCCCCGGGCGAGTGAATCGCTGCCTGGGGGCCCTACAATCGCCGCCTGTGAGCACCCCCACCCCCCTCGAACTCGAGATCCCCGGACTCCGTCTCCAGGCCCTGGCCTGGGGACCCGAGGACGGGACCCGCGTCTTGGCCGTTCACGGCTGGCTCGACAACGCGGCCTCCTTTCAGCCCCTGGCTGAGCACCTCCCGGGGATCCGCCTAGTCGCCCTCGACCTCCCCGGCCACGGACGGAGCGATCACCGGCCCCCTGGGGTCCCCTATCACTTCGTGGACTGGGTGGTGGACGTCGCGGCTGCGGCCGACGCCCTCGGTTGGGATCGCTTCGCCCTCCTGGGCCACAGCATGGGAGCTGGGATCACCTCGCTCCTAGCCGGCACGATCCCGCCCCGGATCACCCGCCTGGCCCTGATCGAGGGGCTGGGTCCCCTAGCCTGCGCCCACGACGACGCCCCAGAGCGCCTGGCGACCGCGATTCAGCGCCGCGCGAGCCGCGAGCGGCGTCGTTCGAGGACACACCCGAACCTCGAGTCGGCGGTCGAGCGCCTGCTCCAGGTCAACCCGGCTTTGCCGCCAGAGGCCGCGCGTCTGATCGTGACTCGCGGGACGCGCCCTGCCGAAGCCCGCGACATAGGCGGGGCCGAGGGCGTGACCTGGCGCACGGACCCTCGCCTGCGTGGGTTCTCGCCGATGCGGATCACGGAGGAGCACGTCACGGCCTTCCTGACCCGGATCGCCTGCCCGACCCTCCTCCTGCGAGGTCGCGAAGGCTACCCCTTCGACCCTCGCGGGATCGGACTCCGGGTGGGCCAGCTTCGCGACGTCGTGGTCGAGGAGCTCCCCGGGGGTCACCACCTCCACATGGAGCACCCGAGCGAGGTGGGCGCCCTCCTAGGGCCCTTCCTGGGCGGACCGCCCCAGGTCCCCTGGAGCTCGGTCGCGACCTCCCCGCAGCGCCCCTACGGCGTTACGGTCACGGAGCTCGCTGCCCTGAAGTCGATCCGAATGGTGGTCCTCGACGTAGACGGCGTCCTGACGCCTGGCGCGCGGGTCCACTACGGGCCAGAGGGCAACGATCAGCTCGAGTTCTCGATCCGAGACGGAATGGGGATCAAGCTCCTCCAGCGCGCGGGGATCGAGGTCGCGCTCCTCTCGGGTCGTGACAAGGATCCGGTGCGCGCTCGCGCTCGGGATCTCGGGATCAAGCACTTGATGCTCGGGATCGAGCACAAGGTCCCTCGCCTGAAGGCCTTCTGCGAGGAGGTCGGAGTCAGCCTGAGCCAGGTCGCCTACATGGGCGACGACCTCAACGACCTCCCGGTCTTGGCGACGGTCGGGTTCGCCACGGCCCCAGGCGACGCTCAGCGCGAGGTTCGTCGCGCGGCGAACTGGGTCGCCGGCGCCGGCGGCGGACGCGGAGCCGTCCGTGAGCTGGCCGAGTTGATCGTGAAGTTCCAAGGCAAGTGGGAGGACGCGCTGGCTTACTACCAGCGCTGAGAGATCTATGAGAGACGCCTTCGACTTCGACCGTTCGGTCGAGCCCCCTTACGAGTTCGTCCCCGTCGATGCGAGCGGCGCAGTCCGCCCCGTTCCTCTCAGGTTCCGCGACCAGATTCTGGTCGACACGGTTCACGACGGGGTCTCGATCCCAAAGATGTTCCGCGAGGACGCCAAGGGGAACCCCAAGCTCGACCCCGCCGACCTGCGCGCGCGCTTCGTGCGCGAGCGGGACTGGGGCGCGAGCCTGGTCGCGAGTCGGATCGCTCAGGAGCTCGGGATCACGGGCTTCCACCGGGTCCGGCTGGCGCGCTGTCTCCTCGACTTCAACCGCTTCCCCGGGAGCACGCCGCCTCTGGTCAAGGACCACCTCGATCGGCTCGCGATCAACCCGCCCTTCAACGTGATCCTCAGCCACGAGGAGAAGACCGAGCTCCTCGAGAACTACTACGACCGCGTCTCGACCCTCATGGAGCGGGCCCTGGTCGGGAAGCTGATCAAGATCGGCGTCCACTCCTACGACGAGCACAATCCCAGCAGCACCCGCCGCCCCGAAGTCAGCCTCATCTCGCGCCCGCGCTCGTATCAAGAGAACAGCCAAATGGCGCACGGGATCTTTGATCCCCTCTTCCCCGATCTCCTCGGTGAGTCGACCTGCAGCCGGACCCTCCTCCACCGGATGTCTTTGAACCTCGAGCGCGCAGGCTTCCGCGTCGGTCACAACCACCCCTACCTCTTGCCCGAGGGGAGCATCGAGGTTCGGACCCAGGTCTGGTACTTCTTCCTCTACGTCAAGGAGCGCTTCTTGGGCGAGAACCCTGAGACAGCCTTGGATCCGGCCTACGACATGGTCTGGAGCATGCTCCTCAACACGAACCTCAGGACCCAGGAGAGCGACGCCCTGCGTGGCTACCTCCACCGCTATCACCGAGTCCCAGCCACCGTCGCCGAGCGCTTCCGTCGAGCACGCTACGCCTACGACCACGTCCGAGCTTTCCTCGAGGCCAGCACCGTCCTCCAGGACTATCAGCGCTCGCCTCTGCGGCCGAACTCGCTGGTGATCGAGGTTCGCAAGGACCTCCTCTGCGACTTCGACCCCAAGACGGGCACGCCTCGCCGGCTCTACGAGGAGCACGACGCCAAGGCGACTGAGATCGCGCGGGTCGTGGCCGAGGCCATCACGATCTTCCTCGAGACCGATCGCGAGCAGCTCAAGCAGTCCGAGAGCATGGCTGAGGGTGACCCCCTCCAGGCAAGTCCCGGGTCGACCATCGCCCTCGGTAAGCCGCCAGTTTAGAGGTGGCGATGGGTCTTCGGTCCAGGTCCACTCGGCGGACGCTCCCGGGGGAGCGTGAACCTAGGCGCGTGGTCGCGTGAACCGTTTCCAGCTGGACCTCTCGCGGGTGTTCGGAGTCGTCGGCCTCTCGCTCTCCGTGCTCGGGATCAGTCAGCTCGCGCCGCTCCTGGTCGCCCTGGCGCTACCGGAGCGCCGTGGGGTCGCGCTGCCGCTCTTGCTCGGAGCCTTGACCTCCTTGGTCCCGGGGATCGCGATCGTGCGGGCTACGCGACGCGAGCACCTCCGACCGCCGACCCGGCGCGAGGCGCTGGCAGGGGTCGCCCTGGCCTGGCTGGCGGCCGTGGCCAGCGCAGCCACGCCCTACGTCGCCAGCGGCGGAGTGTCCGTCGTGGACGCCTTGGTCGAGAGCGCGAGCGGCTTGACGACCGTCGGCGCCACGATCCTCCCTGACGTCGACGCGATCCCGACCGAGCTCCACCTGTGGCGAGCTTTGACCCACTGGTTGGGGGGGGCCGGGATCGTGCTCGTGGTCTTGGTCGCGGTTCCCTGGCTGACCCCGGACGTCAAGGCGACGCAGGGCGCCGAGGCCAGCTTCTTGACCGAGCGCTACCGCGGCTCGACCAAGGCCACGGTCCAGGGTCTGATGTTCGTCTACGTCGGCGCGACCATCCTGAACACGATCCTCCTGGTCGCGTTCGGGCTCTCGCCCTGGGAGGCGCTCCTGCACGCCTTCGCCACGATCTCGACCGGCGGGTTCTCGACTCGAACCGCTAGCATGGGAGCCTGGGGCCCCGGCGTGCAGCTCGTGACCGTGGTGTTCATGCTGATCGGGGCCCTCTCCTTCGCGACATTGGGGCGCGCCGTCGAGGACCTCAGGCGGCGCTGCGAGGCGGCGCGCGAAGGCGCTGGCCGCTTCGGCGCTGCGGCCGCGCTGCTCAGCGAAGGCCCAGGCGCGTTCTGGCGCGCGCTCCGTTCGAGCCCAGAGGTCCGCGGCTACCTGGTCATGATCGCGCTCGTCTCCTTGGGGATCGCGCTCGCGCTGAGCGGCGGGGGAGCAGCTCAATACGAGGGCGTGGGTGGCTTCGCCCAGGCCCTCGTCGACTCGCTGTTTACGGTCGCTGCGATCTCGACGACGACGGGCTTCTGCACCGCGGACTACACGACCTGGCCCGTGGTGACCCAGGTCGTCCTCCTTGGACTCATGGTCGTAGGCGGCTGCTCGGGCTCGACAGCGGGCGGGCTCAAGTTTCGCCGCCTCCAGATCTTGGCCAAGCTCGTCTATCGCGAAGCGCGGCGAGTCGCGAACCCCAACGCGGTGATTCCCCTCCGCGTAGGCGGCGAGCAGGTCCCAGAGGAGCAGATTCATGAGGCGACGCGTTACTTGGCCGTCTACGTCTTGATCGTGTTCGCTGTCGCGGCCGCGGTCGGACTGACCGGGAGCGACCTCGTGTCCTCTCTGGCGGCCTCGGTCTCGAGTATGGGGAGCATTGGGCCGGGCTTTGGCGACTGCGGTCCGAGCGGGAGCTTCGCTCCCTACGCCAAGGTCGCCAAGCTGGTCCTGATCCTGGCCATGATCTTGGGACGGCTCGAGGTCTGGTCCCTCCTGAGCGTGTTCCTGCCTAGCTTCTGGCTCCGGCGCTCGAGCCCCCCGAGGGCCAAGTGACGGATCCTCGAGGACGACGGGCTCAGGGGAAGCGGGCTGCCCTCGCTCTGGTCGCAGGAGGCGTGGCGCTCTGCGGGCTGCTCATCGGCGGCGTGGTCCTGCTGGCTCTGTCTGGGTCCAAGCCGGCCGGGACGCTGGCTGAGGCTCGGGCCTTTTACGCCAGTCAGCCAGAGATGCTCCGCCCTCTGCCCTATACAGAGGTCCCCAAGGGACTGACGGACCTGAGCGCCAAGACCTGCGGCGGCTGCCACGAGGAGATCTACGCCGAGTGGCAGGTCTCGACTCACGCTCGGGCCTGGCTAGACGACGCGCAGTTCCAGGAAGAGCTGCACAAGAACGTGGGGGTCACGGACCGAGACACGCGCTGGATCTGCGTGAACTGCCACACGCCGCTGGAGAACCAGCTCGAGTTCCTCGTGGCGGGGCTCGAGGACGGGCACCTCGGTCGTCCTCGGATGATCGCGAACCCCAACTACGATCCCGCGCTCCAGCTCGAGGCGATCACCTGCGCGAGCTGCCACGTTCGGGACGGCGTCGTGCTCGGCCCCTACGGGGGGAGCGGCGCTCCGCACCCTGTTCGCAAGGCGCCGGAGCTCCTGAAGTCTTCGGCCTGCACGAGCTGCCACGAAGCCGAGGCCTATCTAGCCGACGTCGGCGTCGGCTGCGCGTTTACGACAGGGAGCGAGGTCGCGGCTGGGCTGCACCGGGGGCGTTCCTGCCAAAGCTGTCACATGCCCGAGGTCACACGTCCAGTGGCGACAGGCAAGGCCGCTCGCAAGACGCGCCGGCACTGGTTCGGCGGATCCCTGATCCCCAAGCGGCCGAGCGACGAGGCCGGACTAGCCCCTGTTCGGGAGCACTTTCCTGATGGTGTCTCGCTGAGCTGGGGTGAGGTTCCGCAGGCCCTGACTCCTGGGGCCGAGGTCCGGATTCAGTTCAGCGCCAGCAACGACGAGGCGGGTCACCGGGTTCCAACGGGGGACCCCGAGCGCTATCTCCTCCTGCGCGCCGAGGCTCGCGACGCCTCAGGGGCCCTCTTGGGTGAGCGAGAGGAGCGGATCGGCTCTGTCTACGAGTGGGAGCCGCTGAAGCTCGTCTCGGACAACCGGCTCGAGCCTGGCGAGGTCCGCGGCTACGAGCTGCGCTTCAAGGTCCCGAGCTCGGGAGCGGTGGCCCTGACGCTCCGGGCCAGCAAGTATCGGCTGAGTCAGGAGAACCTGGCCTATCACCACCTCGAGGGCCGCGCCGTCCCGGGCCGGGTCTACTTCGAGGAGACCCGAGAGGTCGCGCTAGAGGAGTCGAAGCGGTGAGCGAGGAAGAGGCAGCGGGCGGGAATCCAGAGGGCGAGTCCCCCGCCCCGCGCGAGGTCTTGATCGGCCGGACGCCAGCCCAGCGACCGACCTACTGGGCCTTCGTCGAGCGCTCCCTCTATCTCGACGGCGCGCCCCTGGATCTCAGCCTGAGCGGGGACGCGGCCTACCCCGATCCTGTCCGCTTGGAGTTGGGTGGAGCTGGGCTCGTGCCCCGGGGCGAAGCGGTCTCGCTCGACTCGGCTCCGCCGCCCGCGACCGTCTCCGTCGCGCTGCGCCTGGCGGCCCCGGAGGCCTGGCGTCCCAACTGGGGCCTCGCACTCGGGCTCCGCCGGGACCCCGAGAGTTCAACCGGAGAGCAAGCCACGATCCTGGGTCCCCAGCACCACTCCGAGGTTCGCTTCGAGGTCGAGGCTGGAGTCTGGTTCCTGGTGTTTAGACCCTGGGTCGGGACCCCAGCTCCGATCCCCTATCTGCCGCCGCCGGGAGGCGTCCGCTCGCCGCTCTACGACACGACTTGGCAGCGCGCATCGCGCCAGTCCTCCATCGGCAGCTGGCGTCAGGGAGTGCCCCTCCTCGAGCGCCTCTGGACGGAACCAACGCGTCCCGAGGAGACGCCTTGGTGGGAGATCGATCTTGGGTCCGAGGCCTTCGTCGACTCGATCAGGGTCTGGGGTGCCGTCGACGCCCCCGCAGGTGAGCTGAAGGTGACCCTCTACTCTCGCCTCGACGCCGAGAGCCAGCCCTCCTTCCCCGAGCGGGCCTTCTGCGAGCGGATCCGCTTCCCCGCCTGCGCCCCAGAGGGAGACTCAGACGGAGAGGGGCTGCGTTTGCGCCCTCGGGCGGTCGGGCGCTTCGTGCGCTTGGAGCTGACTCCAGACGCCGCGCCCGCGGCCCTCGAGCTGAGCGGAGTTCAGGTCCTGGCGGTTCCGCTCACGGCTGCGACCTTGCTGGAGAGCTTCCAGCGCGCGTTCAGCCTCTACTCGGAGCGACCGCTCTTTAGCTGTCGCCAGACGACGGATAGCGGCGAGCTCTCAGGCTACGAAACCTGGCAGACCTACGGCGAGGTCTGGGGCCGCGTTCAGCTCCTGGCCGTCGGGCTGAACATGGTTCTGGATCGGCCCGCTCGTGGCCCGCAGGACCGGGTGTTCGTGGGGATCTGCGCGCCGAATCAGCCCGAGTGGGCCATCGCGGACCTGGCCTGCCTGGTGCACGCCTTCGTGGTCGTTCCGCTGCCCGTGACCGAGACCAAGGAGCGCCTGATCGACATGGCCAGCCGCTCGAACCTGGCCTGCGTGTTCGTCGGTCCGGAGCAGCGCGAGCTCCTAGAGGAGGTAGCTGAGGCCGTCGAGTCGATCTCGCTCCTGGTCCAGCTCCCGCCCTTGGATCGCTCGCCCGAGCCGCCGCTGCCCGAGGTCTCGGCGGCCGAGGGTGAGGGGCCCGCCAGGGCCCGCTGGCAGAGCTACGCCAACCTCCTGATCTTCGGGGAGGGTCGCGTCATGACGCCGGCTCCGCGAGCGCCTGAAGACCTCCACACGATCCTGTTCAGCTCGGGGAGCACCGGGAGCCCTAAGGGGGCCATGCGGAGCTACGAGGCCTGCAACAAGATGTTGACGGCCTTCGGCGTCAGCCAGCCCGCGGTCCACCTCTCGTTCCAACCCCTGAGTCACTTCAGCGAGCGGGTTTACCTCGTGACGCTCATGATCTATGGCGGCCAGATCGGGTTCGCGACCCGCGGCGAGCGGCTCTACGAAGAGCTGGCCTTGATTCGGCCGAGCGCGGTGGCGGCCGTCCCCCGGGTGTTCAATCTCCTCTTGGACCGCTACCAAGCTGACCTGGCGGCCCTCGAGCAGGCGCGCCCCGAGGCGCCCGTCGAGGAGCTCGAGGAGGAGGTCCTCGCGAGCCTGCGCGGCGCCTTTGGAGATCGGATCCAGAGCGTGAGCGTCGGGAGTGCCCCGCCGAGTCGGGCCCTGATGCGCTTCCTGCATCGCTGCTTCGACTTCTGCCGCGTGGGAGAGGGCTACGGCAGCACCGAGTGCGCCACCATCACCGTGGACGACGTGGTCCGTCCGGACGTCGACCTCCGCCTGGAGGACGTCCCCGAGCTCGGCTACTCCACCAGCGACGTCCCGCCCCGTGGCGAGATCTT
>Ga0316204_10000812_pt1 | contig 101123 bp, 88 predicted proteins | sample 6monrhotite_MG_2_FD_205661 | JGI IMG/M metagenome (GOLD analysis project Ga0316204, IMG submission 205661) | Microbial mat bacterial communities from mineral coupon in-situ incubated in ocean water Damariscotta River, Maine, United States -... | ecosystem: Environmental > Aquatic > Marine >... | reverse complement strand
ATGCCAGAGAGTTTGATCGCGTGTTCTACTGTAGCATCGGCGTCCACCCTAATCTGATAGAGTTTTTGCTCTTCAGGAAGAGCATAAACCACTTCAATTAGGAGCTTTTTTGTTTGCTCTTGTTGTCCCATATTACTGCTCACCGTAAACTTTTTCAGCGCGTTCAGTGAATGCTGTTACCATTGATTGAACCAATTGGTTAAACATTGAAGAAAAGGCTAAAGACGCCAGCTTATTAGAAAACTCAAATTGAATATCTAGTTCAATCTTACAAGCGGAATCTGAAAGTTTTGTAAGTTTCCAGTCGCCCGATAAGTGTTTAAATGGGCCATCAACTAGGTCCATTCGAATTGAGTTTGGTGGTGATAGAGTATTTCTTGTAGTGAACGATTTAGCAAAGCCGCTTTTTGCAACAACTAACTCTGCGGTGACCTGGTTATCAGAACGTTGAATAGTTTTGGTCGATTGGCAATAGGGGACAAACTGATCGTAACAGTCAATGTCATCTATCAACTGATACATCTGTAGATCAGAATAAGGTACTAGAGCGCTGCGGAATATCTGTTGCATAAATTAATGGTTTCTATCAGTTTGTTCTAATCCAAGTGGTTCTAGTAAAGCTGTTCCAATTTAGCTAGCAGTTTACTGGTACGAGCATGATATTTTTTTGCCAGTTCATTGTCAGGATCAATGGTGAGAATTTTTTCCCAGCGAGTCATCGCTTGTCCAAAGTCTTGATTCTTGCGATAAATTATCGCTTCTTCATGTAGTTTTTCGACCAATAGTTCAACACGATGACTTAGTTCATATTGCCATTGCTTCTGCGGGTATGATTTAGCTGCAATCAGTTTATCAGCAGAGTCTAGGAAGCTTTGGTCATCTAACAATAAATTGAACTCATCGAGCAGAACATTTTGAGTTTGTTGTTCAACAAACTGCTTATAATTTTTGTCTAGGCTTTTTCTTGGATTGTTCTTTACTGTTTGAGTGATTTTTTCCAGCATTGAATACCTGTCACTGATTGACACACTAGACTGGGCTAATCCAGAAAGCGCTTGCTGCTGTAGTTTAGTCAATTGGTCAGTATATTTTTTTAAAATAAATAACCTATTAATTTTCTTCAAAGCTTGGAAATAATCTTTATCTTCAATTAAGTTTTCAATTAGTTTCAAGTTGGCATTTGAGCGTCGTATTTCTTTCTGAACTAACGGGCTACTTTCGATGACGGGAATACGTAAATTATTGCCCGGCTTAATCCGAGTCGGTTGTTCGATATTATTTAGCTTTGCTAAACTAATGAAATACAGTGAATTGCCTAACCAGCTATCAGCAATGCTTCCTAATGTATCACCTGGCTTAATGACATAGTTAGTCATACGTTCAGTCTTAAAAAATTTTTGCACAGGTTGGTCGAGAAGTTTTACCAGCAATTGAGCGGTAGGGTGTTGTTTGTTGATACGTAAGACTCGGTCGATTATTTCTTTGGCTAGTTGAGTTTCACCTTGTTCTAGTCTGCTGATGGCTATATCGATAGCTTGGTCCTGCTTTTCTGCAGAGTATAACTGTAAATCATCAACAACTATTTTTCCGTCTGTCGGACGATTTAACAATTGGCATCCAAATAGCAACCACGATGCTAGCAACACTAGCATCATACGCAAGACAGCTGAAGAGCCGGTATTCACCATCTAGCCGCGGCTCTCCTTTAAAATTCGACTTTTGTCTTTAGCCCATTCTTTGGCTTTGTCAGCGGCTCGTTTGTCATGAAGCTTCTTACCTTTGGCCGTGGCTATTTTGATTTTTACACGATTTCTGACCCAGTATAATGAAAGCGCAACAATGGTATATCCGCCTTTTTGTTGAGCGTCGTGTAGTTTAACCAACTCATTAGCATGTAATAACAGTTTTCGATTACGAGTTGGTTCAATGACATTGTGGGTCGAGGCTGTCTTAAGCGGGGAAATATGGCAGCCGTAAAGCCATGCTTCGCCCTGATGCAATTGGATATAGGCATCCACCAGAGTTACTTTAGACTCTCGCATAGATTTTACTTCCCAACCTTGCAGTGCTAACCCAGCCTCAAAAGTTTCCTCTATCAGGTAGTCGTGACGAGCTTTGCGGTTTTGTGCAATGGTGTTATCGGGCGTCTTTTTCTTTTTTGCCATTTTTTTGCCTTTTAGCGGGGCATTAATTGAATATTGCTCGGAGGGGAATTATAGGTGAATCAAAAAATAGATACTAGGGGAGTCTATCAGCTAAGTATTCGTAAACAAAAATGAAAGATACTCACCCAATAAAAAGCCGGCTGATAGCCGGCTGATCAAATGAGCGAAATAACAGGAAAGACTAGCGAAGTAATTTATTAACTGCTGCTAAATCATCCTCAGTAAGTAACCCAGTGGCCTGTTTTAAACGCAGGATATTAAGAACATAGTCATATCTCGCTCTAGCGTACTGACGCTTTGAGTTAAACAGTATTTGTGTCTGTTGTAAAACGTCAACAATGGTTCTGGTTCCGACTTCAAATCCGGCTTGAGTCGCTTCAAGGGATTTTTCTGCCGATACGACCGCTTGCTTAAGCGCTTTAACCGAGCTGACTGCAGCTACCGTTCCTAAATAAGAACTTCTAGTGAGGCTGACCGCTCTTCTTCTTTCAGCTTCTAAGTTGTGTGATGCCTGTACATATAGATGCTGCGCTTCTTCAACTTGAGAGTTCGTGCGACCACCTGAGAAGATTGGGACATTAAGATTTAAGGACACTTCGGAACCTGATCTCTGGCTGTTTGAAGTAATATCAGATAAAACGCCGATAGGCTGCCCGGCATTATCGAACGCCGGTCTTGTTGGTGTGTCAGTGTCACTATCGCTATCAGAATAACTGGCTGATAAGTCTAGCGTGGGATAATGTCCGGCTTGAGAAATCGAGATGCTTTTCTTGGCAATTTCCATCCCAACTTTAGATGCTTTAAGGGAGATATTATTAGACTCAGCTCGTTTAACCCACTCTTTAATGTCTTCTGGATCCGGGTTTCTCAAAGGGATATCTTCCTTTAAAGTCAATAAGTCGTAGTGATACTGGCCTGTAATTTGTTGCAACAACTCATGTGAATTATCCAATCCATTTTGCGCTGCTATCTGGTTGGCTATTGCTAAGTCGTAGCGAGATTGCGCTTCATGTACGTCAGTGATCGCAATCAGACCAACATCAAATCGTTGTTTAGTTTGCGCAAGCTCTTTGGAAACGGCTTCTGTTTCGGCTTTAGAGAATGCAACACTGTCTTGGGCAGCAAGCACGTTAAAATAAGATTCAGCCGCCCGTACAATTAAATCTTGTTTAGAGCCTTCGTGATTGATCTTTGCTTGAAGTTCGCGTTTCTCTGATTGTCTCAAGCTTAACCAAGTCGCATGATTATATATTTCTTGTGAAAGAGAAATTCTGTAGCTTTTTGAGGTTGTATCGCTTTCACTCGCTGATTCGTTAGGAACTACAACCGGAGGTACAGAAGGGTCATTTGGAGTCAGTAATGCACTAGAAGAACCTTCTGACTCGCTATCGGATTTTGAGTAGCTGGCGCTTGCGCTGATTTGCGGCAGTAACCCAGCCATGCTTTGATTAACCCGTTCGCTACTGGCTAAGGTTCCCGCTTCACTTGCCAGAAATGTTGGATCACCATCTTTTGCTAGTCGATAAACATCTAATAAATTGTCAGCAAATACGTTGGAAGAAAGCGCCACGGCCAGTACACTGACTGCAATTTTAAACGGTTTTTTCATTTTATTACCTATTAATAAAAACACTGGTTGCTATTCCCTAGCTTTTCTTATGCTAGATACTAAACCTCAGTGAGGGATAACTGGGTGTGTTAGTATTGTAACTCACCTAAACGTAAATTCATTTAAGTAAATTATTATAAAGTCCCACAATTTGTAAATGGATATGTAACCTTCATAACGACTAGTCAGTAGTTTTAGTCCATCAATCCAAACATTTATTACATGTCCCTAGACTGGCTGTAAAATCTTATTGGCAGGTTAGAATACGAATTGATTGGTCACTTCAGAATTGATCATTTTGTTAGACTCAATTGGGAACAGGTATTCATATTGCCATTCGCCTTGTTCATCAACTTGGCACAACGTTGCCATGAGGTTGCCTCGATACTCTAGCACGCAGACAACGCGACCGCGCTTAGACAGGCTTCGTTTAATATTATCGGTCAGCTTAGCCATGGCAGAGGTGATTAAAATGGCGTCATAAGGAGCGTGAGCTAGCCATCCGTCGCATGCGTCACCTTCTTCTATCAGCAAATTATCGATTGCGAGTTTTTTCTGGCGTTTGGTTGCTTGTTCAACAAATTCTGCAATTATTTCGACACTAAAAACTTGTCGCGAGAGTTTAGCCATTAACACTGATGAATAGCCACTACCGGTACCTATATCAAGCACTTTATCCTGTTCAGTTAAATTTAGAGCTTGAATTAATCGAGCTATTTCTCTTGGAGCGAGCATAAATTGCTGGTGGCCTAGCTGAACGTGAATATCAGCGTAGCAAAGACCTTGTTGATCTTGAGGTACAAAAAGCTCTCGAGGTAAAACGGACATTGCGCCGAGAAGTCGGCTATCAAATACTTTCCAAGGTTTAACTTGTTGTTCAATCATATTAAAGCGAGCATGTTCAATATTCATCAGTATTAAATATCCTTGATTGTACTTTGCAATCATTTTGCCTCAGGACGGTTAATATTGCCAATAATCCAACTAGTTTTATCTGTTTTTTTTTGGGAGAATCAATGTCTACCCTCAGAGAGCCAAAGTCAATCAAGATGGAATTTAAAATCATAGCAACCGAAATCCTCTATAAAGGTTTTTTTCGGATGAATAAATACACCCTATCTAACGAGTTATTTAAAGGTGGATGGAGTGAAGAATACACTCGAGAAGTGTTCGAGCGTGGCAATGCTGCCGCGGTACTACTTTATGATCCGCTAAAGCAAACTGTAGTTTTCGTCGAGCAATTCAGGCCAGGCGCTATCACTGGAAAAGGTTCACCTTGGCTTATGGAATTAGTCGCTGGAATGATAGAGACAGGAGAATCACCAGATGAAGTGGTGAGGCGGGAGTCGGAGGAAGAAGCCGGTTGTAAAATTACTCGATTAACTAAAATTTGTGACTATTGGGTCAGCCCTGGGGGAACAAGCGAGCGAATTTGGTTGTATTTGGGAGAGATTGATAGCTCTCAGTTGCCTGATTTTGGCGGCTTGGAAAGTGAACATGAGGATATCAAAGTTCATAAAGTGCCGATAAATGAAGCGTTTAGATCATTGGATGATGGGGAGCTCAACAACGCCATGTCAATTATTGCTTTGCAGTGGTTACGACTAAAAATTCTAACCAAATCAACTCTTTGGAGCTAAAAATTAGGATTTGGTCACAAAATGAGCGATAATCGCCAGAAATAATGGGATTTAGAATCCGGTTAACACTTATTCCTATCAATTTGTTCTACTATTGGAGTAGTTGCTAGGCCTTTAAGTTCGTGCGGTTTGGGTGAAGGACAAATAAAGCATAAGCGTTGTATTGATTTAAACAAATGTAGAAAGTTGCTAAAAACGGTGACATCTCAAATTCTTGCTAAATTAGGTTATATTACTTGCAAAGCAGTCAGCAACTAAACTCGAGATACAAGCCTTGCTTAGAGGAATTTATAACTCAATGCGAGCTGAACTACTATCTAATGGTGCAGTTGATGCCGTTTTTGAATATTTCGAGGAACGAAAGCTTAGAGTTGAATAGCGAAAAGTCTCATAACTACAGCCCGATCAAGGGAAGTAATATAGACTTTAAAATGGTTGAAAAAGCGAAATATACGACTACGCTTCAATTAAGGCTCAATTCAAGTGAGAGCTCTGCCAATATTGGTATGGACTTGTTAGTAAGGCTTTATCATGATGCCAAATTGTTGGAAGTGATGGACAAAGTAGGACCTAAAGCGTTAAAACCAGTTTTAAAGGGAAAGAATTTAGCTAACGCACAGACCGATGAAAAAAGACAGCTTAATCGCTTTTTAGGAGAAAGCCTAAAAGCATGTCTAATAAACTGATGGATTGTGTTTAGACGAATGTTGCTGAGAGAGTGAAATGGAAAATACAAACGTTGAAAATTTGCCTTACGACATAACGCCATCTCGAATGGATGTAATTCGACTTGTGCAAGTTACTGACAGTCATATTTTTGCTGATCCTGAAGGATGTTTGTTGGGGCTAAATACGCGAGAAAGTTTTGAAGCTGTGTGTGAGAGAGTCGTGAAGGAAGAATGGCGTCCGGACGCACTTTTAGCCACGGGAGATTTAGCTCAGGATTCGTCACCAGAATCATACAAATATTTAGCAGACTATTTTTACGAAATGGATATTCCTAGCTTTTGGGTTGCTGGAAATCACGATAATCCTGAAACTATGGAAATGTACCTTTCTAATGGCAAAGTTTCTCCAGCCAAACACTTAATTATCGGTCATTGGCAAGTTATCTTGCTAGATTCTTCAGTGGTAGGCAAGGTATACGGTGAGCTTGACCAACAGGAATTAGAATTCTTAGAAAAGACTTTATCTCGATACACCGATAAGCACACTCTGGTGGTTTTACATCACCAGCCAGTTGAAGTTGGAAGTAAATGGCTAGATGGCATTGGGCTGAATAATCGAGAAGAATTCAGAAAGGTTATTGCCAAATATAAACATGTTCGAGGAGTGCTTTGGGGGCATGTTCATCAAGAATTTGATAAATCAATTGATGGTGTACAGTGGATTGCGAGCCCTTCAAGTTGTGTGCAATTTACCCCAGGTTCTGAAGACTTTTCTGCCGATACCAAAGCACCAGGATATCGTTATTTGAATCTTTTTTCTGACGGTCGAATAGAGTCAGTGGTTCATAGAATTGACAATATAGAGTTCACTGTCGATTACTCTATTAAGGGATATTAAACAGTCGAGTTATGTTATCTAGGCTCGAATAAGACTCTAGGCATAAATAAAAAAGCCAGCATTTAGCTGGCTTTTTTGTTGAGGCTAGAAACTAGCTGGCTTGATATTTAATCAAACCAGTAAGCATCTAATTGAACACCACTTGCAGCAGCCGTTCCTCTCACAATGATAAACCACGTGCCTTCATCAGGATTGGTGATAGTACAATTATGAGTGTTACCAGCACCTTGTTGGATACAATCATTGTTGGTACGAGTAGGGGCTGAACCAAAGTTAATCACTAAGTCGGCATTCCCGGTACCACCAGATGTATCAACCACCAGTGAGGTTGCTCCGGCAGGAACATCTATGGTGTATGACAAGTTTTGCCCCTGAGCTGGGCTTAGACCCGTTTCAGTGAACCCACCTGAATTACCACCACCCGCTTCAGTGACCGTCACTGATTGAGTCTCGGTATCACTCGCGCCTTCATTGTCGGTAACCGTTAAGGACACAGAGTAGGTTCCAGCGGCAGCATAGTTATGAACTGGATTGGCATCGGTAGAAGAGTTTCCATCGCCAAAGTCCCAACTGTAACTGCTGATACTACCATCGCTATCACTACTTGAGTCAGTGAAAGTCGCTTCTAGATCGGCGGTGGCAACGCTGAAACCAGCTGTTGGAGCAATATTACCCACTGCTTCCGCAGTCCAGTAGGCGTCTAACTGAACACCACTAGCAGCAGTCGTTCCTCTCACAACGATAAACCATGTACCTTCATCAGGGTTAGTGATGGTACAGTTATGAGTATTTCCAGCACCTTGTTGGATACAGTCATTATTGTTACGAGTGGGGGCAGAACCAAAATTAATCACCAAATCTGCATTACCTGTTCCACCTGAAGTATCTACTTCCAGTAGCGTGGCACCTGCTGGCACATCAATGGTGTAGGAAAGATTCTGCCTAGCCGCTGGAGCAAGTCCAGTTTCGGTGAATCCACCTGTGGTTACAGAGCCGTCGCTAACGGTAACCGATTGAGTTGACGAGTTAGTCGCTCCTTCGTTATCGGTTACGGTTAAATTGACACTGTAAGTACCTGCCGCAGCATAGCTATGCGAAGGGTTTTGTGCAGTTGAGCTATTGCCGTCACCAAAGTCCCAGCTCCAAGAATCAACTGTTCCATCGCTATCTGAGCTAGCATCAACAAAGTCAACATCAAGCAAATTAGCAGTAAAAGTGAAACCTGCCGTTGGAGCCACATTGGGTGCGACCACGCTGACAGACTGCGAACTTACATCTGTCGCGCCTAAATTATCTGTAACCGTCAGCGCCACGGTATAGCTACCTTCCGCAGAATAATTATGTACTGGATTTTGGCTAGTTGAGGTATTGCCATCACCAAAGTCCCAACTCCACTCAGTGACCGTTCCGTCAGAATCACTAGAAGCATCCGTAAAAGTCGCTTCCAAATCGTTAACAGTAAAGGTGAAACTTGAGCTAGGTGCCACATTATTTTCATTGATAACGATGTCCTGGCTGCTGTCATCAGTAGCCCCTTCGTTATCTGTAACTGTTAACGTAACTGTGTAAGTGCCATCAGCAGCGTAGGTATGAACAGGGTTTTGAGCAGCAGAACTATTGCCATCACCAAAGTCCCAACTCCAAGAATCAACGGTGCCGTCATTGTCAGTACTGGTGTCAGTAAATGTCGCATCTGAACCGGTTACCGAAACTGTGAAGCCTGCTGTCGGAGCCGCATTAGTTGAGCCCAGTGAATCTAGAGCCGCTCTAGCATCAATAATTCCTGCCCCACAACCATTAGTACAACTTCCAGGCATTGGACGAGCTGTATCTTTCAATGCTTGCTCTACTTCAGCCGGAGTAATGTTTGGATTAGCTTGATACATCAAAGCCACAGTGCCCGATACATGCGGTGCAGCCATACTAGTCCCTTGATAATACACGTAGGTTTCATTGACAGGTCCTTCGGTTCCATCATTAAGAGTCGAAGCAACGCCATTTTCGCCGACGACGCTAGTTTCACCTCCAGGGGCGGTAACATCGACTAATGAACCAAAGTTGGAATAATCGGCAATATTACCTTCACGGTCATTTGCCGCAACGTTAATGACGTTGTTACAACTAGCGGGCCTAAAGCCGGAAGAATCAGCTGTCGAGTTTCCTGCTGAAACAACAACAGACGTGCCATTGGCAACTGCAATATCAATAGCGTCTTGATAGGTAGCATCACAAGCGCCGCCGCCGCCTAAACTCATATTAATAACTTGTGCTGGAGTTGTGTTATCTGGCACACCATCGACCGAGCCACCTGAGGCCCAGACGATAGCATCGGCAATATCAGATAAGAACCCACCACATTGACCGAGGACACGTACGGGAAGAATCTTGGCTCCGTAGGCAACACCGGCTACACCTTGCTCATTATCGGTAACCGCGGCGATAGTGCCTGACACGTGAGTACCATGCCAGCTCGAGTTTTGGGCGAAGTTAAATCCACATTCAAAAGCCGCAACCCAGTCCCCCGGATCGCTTGCATCGGCATCCCGACCATCTCCATCATTGGAAACATCCAAGTCTTCGATAAAATCATACCCAGGAAGGATGTTAGCGTTCAGATCAGAATGATCAGTAATCCCAGTATCTAAAACAGCAACAACTACACCTGTACCATCATTTGTATCCCATGCCGCTTCAGCGTTCATACCGCCAGTTGCCTCATGATAATGCCACTGTAGATTGTAGAACTCGTCATTTGGCACCAAATTAGGTTGCATCAATGCATCTTCTTCGATGGCCAATACATTAGAGTCTTGGCGAAGTTTGTTCATCATTGTGATGAACTTGCTTCGATCTACTCCTTTTGGAAGATTGATAACATGACGATCTTGCAATGCCATCTTTCTGATGTGTGCAAGTGAAATTCCACTTTTTTCAGATAATCGCTTCATCATTTGCTTTATGCGTTGCGATTGCGGAGATTTCTCCTGACTTGCGTCTTTGTATTTTACGATGAAGCGTTGTGTGGGTTCTGCGACTACTGGGCCAGCCATAGCGCAGCTAAGTGCCAACGCGGATATTGTTAGGCCAAATTTGAGCCCCCTGGGTGTGTGATTTGAATCCATGGATTCCTCCTTTCCAGACTAATATTATTAATATTATTAACATCTAGATTTCTGATGACGGGCACCGAATACAAATCTAATAATTTTTACTGAGGGAATTGGTGTAATTGAAGTTACTACTGGGCTCCTTGCTGGTTCCCTTAGTAACAACAACTTAGCTGGTCTTGTCATAGCGCTGCGTGAAGTACAGTTGTGTACAACAGTCCTTAATTCCCTGTACAGATAGGTCTTGAAGTTTCGAACTACCAGTGATTAATAGTACGTGAACAAAATAACTTAACAAAGTACTTTCCGCGATAATAAAATGGTAAATATTCACGTTTTAGTCATAAAGAAATGGTTAATTTTGCTGTTTGGCTCTTGCCTTTAACCAAGTTTGACGCGATGATAGCCTGTGTTTGCAAAACTCAGAATTATCGGATTGGTGGACTCTCGCTAAACCTCCCATCACCGATTTTAGAACCAATTGATATAAGAACAAAACTCTAAGGAAACCAATGTCCAGCTCTTATAATTCGGACTCTATTGAAGTTCTCAGCGGTCTAGATCCGGTCAAAAAACGACCAGGGATGTACACAGACACTGCTCGCCCTAATCACTTGGCCCAAGAAGTCATTGATAACAGCGTGGATGAGGCGCTTGCCGGGCACTGTAAGAATATTACTGTTTTAATTCATAAAGATGGCGCATTAGAAGTTCAAGATGACGGTCGCGGGATGCCCGTAGACATTCATCCTGAAGAAGGGGTCAGTGGCGTCGAGTTAATCCTCACTAAGCTTCATGCTGGCGGCAAGTTTTCCAACAAAAACTACGAGTTTTCTGGTGGTTTGCATGGTGTTGGTATCTCAGTAGTCAACGCTCTTTCGAGCAAAGTTGAAGTCCAAGTTAAGCGGGACGGAAAAAAGCATCAAATTACCTTCGCTAATGGTGACCTTAAGTCTCCGCTAGAAGTCGTCGGTGAAGTTGGTAAACGAAATACCGGAACCAGCGTAATTTTCTGGCCGGATCCCAAGTATTTCGATTCCGCCAAGTATTCTATTTCTAAATTGAAGCATTTGCTAAGGGCTAAGGCGGTTTTATGCCCAGGATTAAACGTCACTTTAATTGACAATAATACTGGCAATAAGGACGAGTGGTTTTATCAAGATGGTCTAACGGATTATTTAAAAATTACCGCGGTTGATTATGAGACTCTTCCCGATACACCTTTTACCGGAAGCTTTAAAGCTGAGACAGAAGCCGTTGATTGGGCTTTGTTCTGGTTGCCTGAAGGTGGAGAGGTTGTCAATGAAAGCTATGTTAACTTGATTCCTACGGTTCAAGGTGGAACTCATGTCAATGGCATGAGAACTGGACTACTCGACGCGATGAAAGAGTTCTGTGATTTCCGCAATAGTTTACCTCGAGGTGTCAAGCTAACTGCCGATGATATTTGGAATGGGCTGAGTTTTGTACTTTCGGTGAAAATGCAAGATCCGCAGTTTTCGGGGCAAACCAAAGAGAGACTTTCTTCTCGCCAATGCGCGGCGTTTGTATCAGGTGTGGTCAAGGATGCGTTTTCATTATGGTTGAATCAAAACCCAACCTATGGAGACGCATTGACAGAGCTTGCCATTAGTAACGCTCATAAAAGGATGCGATCTCGTAAGAAAGTAGCCCGTAAAAAAGTGACGAGCGGACCTGCCTTACCCGGCAAGCTATCGGATTGTTCGGGCCAAGATATTATGGCGGGCGAGTTATTTTTGGTAGAAGGTGATTCTGCTGGCGGCTCAGCCAAGCAAGCTCGAGACAAAGAATTTCAAGCAATCATGCCGCTAAGAGGAAAAATATTAAATACTTGGGAAGTCGATTCTGGGGAGATCCTGGGTTCACAAGAAGTCCATGATATCTCTGTGGCACTTGGCCTCGATCCTGGGAGTGATGATCTAAGTGGACTGCGTTACGGTAAAATCTGCGTGCTAGCCGATGCTGACTCTGATGGATTGCACATTGCGACATTATTATGTGCATTATTTATCAGGCATTTTAAAGCTCTGGTTGAAGCTGGACACGTTTATATCGCAATGCCGCCGCTATACCGGATTGATGTTGGTAAGGAAGTGTATTATGCGTTGGATGAAGATGAAAGACGCGGTGTTTTGGACAGGATTGCCGCAGAAAAGAAGCGTGGCAAAGTAAATATACAACGCTTTAAAGGTCTTGGTGAAATGAACCCTAAACAACTTAGGGAAACCACCATGGACCCGGACACTCGTCGGCTGGTTCAGTTGACCATCGATTCGGAAGAGCACACCTTTGAAATTATGGATATGTTGTTAAATAAAAAGCGCGCAGCCGATCGTAAGTCATGGCTTGAAGAAAAGGGCGGAATGGTTGAGATTGATTAACTTTATTTTTGGTTTTTTATACTCAAAATATCGTTTTACTTTAGTAATTATTTTGTTACCGAATTAACCCATTAAGTTGTAAACACTAAACAATTAACGAATAAATATAAGACATTTTATGGACTTAACTTTTGATGGTATCGAGCAACAAACGCTCGCAGATTTTACCGAAAAATCTTATTTAAACTATTCCATGTACGTCATCATGGATCGAGCGCTTCCGCATATTGGTGATGGCTTAAAGCCAGTCCAACGCAGAATTGTGTATGCGATGAGCGAGCTTGGGCTAAAGTCCACAGCCAAATTTAAAAAGTCGGCGCGAACAGTGGGTGATGTATTAGGTAAATTCCATCCTCATGGTGACAGTGCCTGTTACGAAGCGATGGTTTTAATGGCACAGCCATTTTCGTATCGCTATCCGCTAGTCGATGGCCAAGGAAACTGGGGGGCACCCGATGATCCGAAATCTTTCGCGGCAATGCGTTACACGGAATCGAGATTATCGGCTTATTCCAGCACGCTATTATCGGAACTTGGTTTAGGCACCGTCGAGTGGACTCCAAATTTTGATGGTACATTGAAAGAGCCTAAAGTCCTTCCCGCGAGATTACCTAATTTATTGCTTAACGGAACTACTGGAATAGCGGTCGGTATGGCCACTGATATTCCGCCGCATAATATTCAAGAAGTGGCCAATGCTTGCATTCATTTACTCGATCATCCTAAAGCTGGATTGGAAGACGTCATGGAGCATGTGCCAGCCCCCGACTATCCTACTCGCGCTGAAATAATTACACCTAAAGAAGATATTGCTAAGACTTATCGTACTGGTCGCGGAAGTATAAAGATGCGAGCCGTTTACGAAATTGAAGATGGTGACGTCGTCATTAATCACCTTCCACATCAGGTGTCTGGAGCGAAAATTCTCGAACAAATCGCTTCGCAAATGCAGGCCAAAAAATTACCGATGGTGGCGGATCTACGAGATGAATCTGACCACGAGAATCCAACGCGTCTAGTGATTGTTCCGCGATCTAACCGGGTTGATATCGAAGTACTGATGAAGCATTTATTTGCAACTACTGACCTTGAAAGAAATTATCGAATCAATATGAATGTGATTGGGATTGATGGTAATCCTAAAGTTAAAGGCTTGGTCGAGTTTATTCAAGAATGGCTAACTTTTAGAACTGAAACTACTCGACGACGATTAGAGTCAAGACTGAAAAAAGTAGATGAGCGACTACACGTTCTAGATGGATTACTGATAGCCTTTTTAAATATCGATGAAGTCATTCGAATCATTCGCGAAGAAGATAAACCGAAACCAGTATTAATGTCGCATTTTGGTATATCCGACATTCAGGCTGAAGCTATTTTAGAGCTAAAATTACGGCACTTAGCTCGATTAGAAGAAATGAAAATTAAAGGTGAACAAGATGAGTTAGCCAAAGAAAAATCTAGTCTGGAACTGACACTTAGCTCGGCTCAGCGCTTAAAAACGTTAGTAAAAAAAGAAATTAAAGCCACCGCAGAAGAGTTCGCTGATGACAGGATGTCGCCGATTAAAGTAAGAGAAGAAGCAAGAGCGTTAACCGAAGCCGACCTAATGCCGAGTGAAGCGGTAACTGTGGTTGTTTCAAAAATGGGTTGGGTGCGTTGCGCAAAAGGACATGATGTTGACCCTAGCGCTCTTAATTATAAATCCGGTGATGCTTATGGAAGTTCTGCCAAAGGAAAAAGCAATCAATCGGCTGTTTTTATCGACTCCAGCGGACGAAGCTTCTCGGTTTTAGCACATACATTACCTTCGGCTCGTGGACAAGGGGAACCCCTAACAGGACGTTTCAACCCGATCGCTGGTTCTGTTTTTTTAGATACCTTGATGGCCGCTGACGAACAACAGTTTTTATTTGCGTCAGATGCTGGTTATGGGTTTGTTGGTACCTTTAGTGACACTGTCACTCGCAACAAAAATGGTAAAGCGTTGTTAAGTTTGCCCTCTGGTGCGAAAGTATTAAAAGCACAAAAAGTTGACGATTATGACAGTCAGTTTTGTGTCAGCGTATCAAATGAAGGTCGAATGTTGGTGTTTCCAATTAGTGATTTGCCCAAGTTAGCTAAGGGTAAAGGGAATAAGATCATTGGCATTCCAGCAGCTAAGCTAAAATTAAGAGAAGAGTTTATGGCGTCCACAGCGGTAGTTTCTTCTGAGCAATCTTTGTTAGTTTACTCTGGGAAAAGATACCTTAGACTTAAACCATCGGATTTGGAACATTACAAAGGAGAAAGAGGTCGTCGCGGAAACAAACTTCCACGAGGCTTTCAAAAAGTGGATTATTTAGAAGTAGAGTCGAAAGAAATCAGTGAATAAGAGTGTTGCTCATTCATTGGTTCTATCAAATTTTTTACAGAATACTCAAGCGTGAGAGCATGAGTTTCTAATGAGATTAGGTTTTAAGGAGACTACTTGAAGTCATCAACAGGTAAGCAAGTAGCTGATTCGAAAAGCAATACTGTTTCTGGTGTGTTTATCCCACCCCAACCAGGATTGTTTACTCAAATTCAAGAGTGTGGCGCAGATATTCAAAAAATCGCTGGCGTGATTTCTATTGATCCAGGTGTCAGTGCTGCTGTGATTAAAGTCGTTAACTCACCGGCTTTCGGATTACCGAATCAAATATCTTCAATTCCACAGGCTGTAACGATGTTGGGTATTGAGAGAGTCGTAAGTATTCTAAAGACACTACTTTTAAGAGAGAGTATTGCCCACTTAGAAACTCGGCTTGATATGAATATGTTTTGGCATGCGTCTTCATCAGTCGCAAACGTTGCTTCTACTATTTGTCGACAACTCAATTTAGCTGTTGCGGATGAGGCATATAGTTTAGGGCTTTTCCATAATTGTGGCATACCAATTCTGGCTTCTAAGTTTGAAAACTATCAACAAATTATGGAGCTTTCTTATGATAGGGAAGATGGTCAGATAACCAAAGAGGAGTTTAAGAGTTTTGGTGTACACCATGCTGCAGCAGGATATCGTGTCGCTCGTGTTTGGAATCTACCCAAAGTTATTTGTTTGGCCGTCAAAAACCATCACTCTGTTGGGAGAGTTTTAGATGACCAATCGATTGAAAGCCCTACCTTAAAGACCCTTTTATGTGTTCTAAAAATGGCTGAGAATATGGTTAACTTGCCCGAAAAACTAGCGCAATGTGATATTGACTATGAATGGCAAAGTGTGGGACCAAAGGTCTTAGAATTTATTGGGATCTCTGAATATGACTATGAAGATCTGCGGGATGCAGTGCGTATTACTATTGGAGAAGAATTGAGTTGATGACTAGTCCGCAATACTAGTCATATTTCTGCCGCCTTCTTTTGATTTGTATAGTGCTTCGTCTGCTTTTTCTAACCATTGCTGTGGTGTTTCTATGGCTTCACTAAGCTCACAAATCCCAAGACTTACGGTAAATTTGATTTCGAGATCTTGATATTTTACCGTCATGGCTTCGATGTGTATTCTTAATCTTTCTGCGAACACTTTGGCTTGTTGCGCGTCAGCCTCGTTAAGTAGGACTACAAATTCTTCACCGCCGTAGCGTCCGCAGACATCAACATCCCGAGCGCAATCTAATAAAGCTGCGGAACATTGCCTTATAACGTCATCTCCGGCAGCATGGCCATGAGTATCATTGACGTTTTTAAAATGATCAATATCGAAAATCACTAAACTAATGGTATTTTTATAGCGCTGATACTTCCCAAATTCTTCTTCTTGACGCTCTTGCCAATATCCACGGTTATTAAGCCCAGTTAACCTGTCAGTTCGACTTAACTCTTCAAGCTGCATATTCGCTTGGCTCAATGCATTTCTGTTAGTTGCAACATCGGTTACATCGTAAACAATGATGCAAATATTTTCTACTTCTCCAGTTGTTGAGACGATGGGGAAAATCGAGATATTCTGATACATGAACTCGGCTATTCCGGTAATCGGGCGGTAGTTCTTAAATTTGAAAACGTACGGGCGCTGTTCCCAAATACTAAATGCCCTAGACTTAAGTTGAAATACCGATTCTACTTTGTGTAAGAACCAGTCTTTGTCTATTTCAGGGAATAAATGAAACAAGTTTCTACCACGAGTATTACTGGCAATCATTCCACTGTGGTTTTCCATAAAAGAATTCCATAGTTGGATTTCGTTTTTTTGGTCGAGCACCACAAGGCCGACATCGATGTTTTGCAACATGTCCATCATCCAATGGAGTTCTTTTAGTTCATCGATTTGATTACTCATGTTACCCAACTATATAGCTTAATCTTTGGCGGAGTGGATTGATACTGTCCTCAGTAAAAAGTAACAGTAGGTCGCAGTTAATAGCTTCGTTTTCTATCTTGTAGTTAATCTCTATCGACAAAGTTTTATTCCAATGCTTTACGTTGTCAGAAATTAAATCGGGTACTTTGACATGCTGGCCGAGCACCACGGGGTGTCCTTGACTTAGATTCAAATTTAGTTGATCTGAAATTCCTTTAAGGCAAGCACCGACAATAATATTTGCGATATCCATGAGAAGCTCAAGTTGGGTATTGTCGTTAATCTCACCCCTGAACTTTATCAACTTTGCAATACTCTTAAAGCTAGAATCATTGAATATAAGCAGCGCTTCTCCAGCAATACCTGGCCCGATAAAACCTTGGCAAACAGACGATACCGCTTGGTCTTGATCGGCAAACTGTAGCGCCATATTTAATTCTGCCAATTCGATATGATTGACTTTAGGGATCGGAAGCTCAATAAATGCATTTAGAAATCGAGCCAGTAGATCGCCTGCACGACCCATAGCAACATTAGCAACTTCTTGACAGGCATCGATAAATATTTTGTCATCTTTCAAGATGTCATCGTTGGCAAAGGTTTCTAAAGCTGGTTGTTCTGGTTGCGATTCACTGGCGGTGAGCTCGCCTTCATATAATCCGGTTGAAATGAGGGTATCTAAAAGAGCTTCTTTGCTGCTGGGCTTTTTAATAAAATCTAATGCACCTAAACCTAATACTCTTTCTTGGGCAGCTGGCTGAATATCGCCTGAAACCACAATAACCGTAACGTCGAGTGCTTGAGCATTAATTTCTTCTAGGGTTTCATAGCCATCCATCACAGGCATATTTAAGTCTAAAAACATTAAGGTCGGTGACTCTTGGATAATCACTTCTAGTGCATTTCGGCCATCTTCTGCAAAAAGAATTTCAACATCCCAGTCGGCTGGCAGGCTACGAGATAGCTGTTTTCTCGCCATTCTAGAATCATCGCATATTAGAATTTTTGTGGTCATAGATTCAGTTGCCAATTTGAGGGTCTTGTTATTATTATAGATCTTATAATCGATTATTTAGTGCACTTAATAAACATAGCAAATCAGCTCAATATTGCCAGTCAGAATGTACTTTATCTAGAAAAATCTCACAAATATTGGATAACCCAAGATTATTGGACCGATATTTTTCTGAGAGAGCGAGCGTAACTATGGTTTAAGGGACAAGAGTGGCAGCTGGATACCGATTAGTAGGCCTAATAACTGCAACGTCTCAGCCTGTCTATCGACTGATGTACTGCCGCTTGCGATTAATTGATTGGGTAAGCTCTGGTGCAAGCTCGCCTAAGAAATAGCTCTCTGGCGCCGAGCCCATTTCTGAGCCGACTTCGGTATTTTGACATGGGCGAGATTCTATCAACTGGTTTAGTTGTGATTGTTTTATAAATAAACTGATAGCTTCGCCATATTCGATATGTTGAAAGCTACGTCTTATGATCTCCGAGTAACCCTCAAGCAGAACGACACCAGATATTAACTCATGGTCATCCTCAAGCAGCAAAATCGGAGCAAAAAGTACGCATGCTTTGATTTGAATTTGATCGGCTAAGGGGTGCATCAAGGATTTTACCAGTGCGATTAAGCTTAGCGCCGATGCAAGTTGTTGATTCGAATTGGCTGCGGCTGCATTATTCAGGTCAAAGGGAACAATACATCCAGTCAACAGGTCACCTTGAGACTGAACCCCGAAAGCTTGAATTGCTTTGTTCAGGTACTGTTCTGCCAAAGATAGATCCTCAGCAATTGCAGAATCATCCTTGAGATTGATTTCAAACTCAAATATGCAAACCAGCGAATTAGATACTTTTGAATGCCGCTGCCATTGAGCCTGATTGGCCGGAAGCATGGTGTGCTCTTTGAGTTGTTGAGGGTGCTGTTCGGATAAATCTGCGAGTGCTTGTATCCAATCTTTCTTGCTGCTCGAAGGTTTGATCTTATGTTGGATGAGTAAATGGTGACAACTCATAGCCACTTTCTTGACCGATGCTTCAAGCCGAAATAGCACAACCAGTAACAAAAGAAATAATGCGATAGCTATCCCTGCAGAGAATACTTGAATTTCGAAGTAAGCGTCTCTAAATTTTTGTCCCAGTAGATAGGAGTCTATCTCTATTTTGAACCAGCCTGCAGTAATATCCTGATAAACGATTGGTTCGATAAAAGGGATATTTTTTTGTCGTAAAATAAACTGCTCAGAATGTGCGACTTTAGTTTTCTCAGAAGTCTCCATTGTTGAGCCTTTCTCTGCTATCTCTCCCGCAACTTGCTGCTGGGTATTTAGCATCATTTGTGGTTTAGAAAGCGTCGGGGATTCACTCGGAAATTGGCTAACCACGGTACCATCTTCAGAATAGACTGTCGCTTGCCGGATGTAGGGGTCCTTAGCGACATTTTCGACTAACAAATTAAGCTGCAAAACGTCATCAGCCAAAAGTGCTTCAGAACTAGAATCTGCAGCTATGCGAGCAATACTGTGAGCGTACTCAGAAGTACGTTGGGTAACCAGCTGCTCAACCTGACTATTGATGATCAACCAAGTAAACGAAACAATCGCAACCACGGTTAGGATAACAGTGAGCAAAATACCACGCAGTAAATTAGGTGGGTTGGAATTTTTGTTATTGGGTTGCATACTGCATTGTATCAATTCTTTCCTCTGTGGCAAATGCTGTAACAGCGGATGATTGGATGCTGTCTATATACAAAGGTATTCGTTTGATCGCTGCTCACTTTGGTGTAAAGTTGGCGCTCAAAAATGATTTTAAGGACTAATTTGTTTCCGATATGCAAGTAAACAGTTTTTACCAGATTCATCAGGGTGAGCTTTCTCAGGTGAGCAGTCTACCGAGCTCTAACGTTAGAATTAGTGTGTTTGAAAAATGCCAGTTGGAAAGTAAAGAAATTCCTAGTCGGTGGCTGGAGCTACTGGAATTAATGCCAAACGACTTAGAGGCTTACTGCAATTTTAGGTTGACGCATTCTTTACTTGTTTTAGACCTCTACCTTGATGAGCTGGCGCTAGCAAGTGTATTGGAGAATATGATTCGGCCTAGTGGGTTTGACTACCAAGTATGGCCTTCTATCGAGCACAAGCCTGAGTTGCTGGTGTTCGATATGGATTCGACCTTTATTCAAATTGAAGTAATTGACGAACTCGCAAGACAGCATGGTGTCGGCGAGTCAGTGTCGCAAGTCACAGAAGCCGCGATGCGAGGTGAACTGGATTTTTCTGAAAGTCTGATCTCTCGGGTGGCTTGCTTAGAAGGGCTTTCGGAGTCAGTCATTTATTCCATTAGTGAAAGCCTCCCACTATCAGAAGGTGTTGCCAGTTTAGTGGATAGCTGCCATCAAGCGGGAATTAAGATTGCCATTGTTTCTGGAGGATTTACTCCTTTTGTGAGCCATCTAAAGGAGTCGATGGGGTTATTTAAAGTCAAAGCTAATAATCTGGAAATTGAAAACGGCAAGCTGACAGGAAAAGTCAGTGGGGGAATTGTCGACGCTCAGGCAAAGGCTCATTTTGTCAGCTCTCTAGCATCGGAATTAGATTTACCCGAAAGCAAAGTCATGACAATAGGTGATGGTGCAAATGACTTGCAAATGATGAAAGTGAGTGGTTTCAGCTTAGCTTATCGAGCAAAACCAGCGGTGCAAGCGCAAGCCGGCGGAATTATGAATAATACTTGCCTGAATCATTTAGCAGAAATTTTTGAATGGCCTGTGTAGCCCAAGTCAATTAGCATTACAAAAAGGGTTAAGCGGCTTTCAAATTAGAAGCCGCTTGAAGAAAAATCATATTCCATTTTTTCACTAGGACGTTGCAAATAATAGCCTTGAATATATCGAACATTCATTGGCCAAAGCGCTGCAAGCATTGCTGCTTCTTCAACTCGAGGAATGATACTTTGTTTATCTCGGTTATGAATTTCATCCAACAAGTGTTGCACGTGTGCCGCCGATTCAGCTTTTAAATGTAGATTATCGGAAATAGAGTCGGCAATTTTGACATAGTCCACATCCAGCTGGTCAATTAAAGTTACTTGCTCGGGGTCTGATCCAAATTGCGATAAACAAGTCACCATACCTTTGGACTTTAATTCTGCGGACAAGGTGATCACTCGTTTTAAGTGGTTAGCAGCGTCCGCCTCATCGAATTGGAAAACCAATCGACGTTTATCTAACTTACTAGCGATGATGGTTTTTTCTATAAATTGCACAATGCTGTCATCAATCAATGACACACTCGTTAGATGCACGAATATCTGTGCTTCGTTTTCTTGCTTACTAGCGCGAATTGAACGTAGCGCTTGTGCAATGATCCATTTGTCGAGTTTTACTCCTAAGCCCGCAACTTTAGCGACTGGAAATACTTGATCCGAGCTGATGGTGTTGCCTTTAGCATCTGTGAGTTTTAGTAAGGCTTGGTATAAAGGTTTCTCTTCACCGTGTAGCTTGACAATGGGTTGGAATAACAGCTCAATACGACCACTCTCGATAGCGTCTTGGATAGTATCCACTAGCTGAGGGTCGACCTCTTCGCTCATTGATTGAATCGCTTTGTTATAGACTTTGTACCCGTCACCATTTTCTAATCGAGTGGCTGCGCTGTGGGCATCCGTAATATATTGGTCAAGCTTAGAATTGTTTTCGCTAATCGGGCATATTCCGATACTAAATGTTGTCTTGACAGTATGACCTTCGATATCAAACAAATGCTCTTTAATATCTTTACAAAGTTTCTCCGCCAACTGCTTGGGAACTTGACTGGATTTTTCTTTGATCAATATACCGAATGAATGGTCGCTAAGACGTGCAAGAATATAGTTTTCATCAATTCTTGATGCCAGCCACTTGGCGGTTTCCTGAGTGACTTTTTCTATTCCCGCAATACCATACTCACCCTTTATTTGATTATGTTGGTCATACTCAATGTACAATAAATTGTAAGTTCCGCTATTTTCAATAGCATCGGTTTGGGCTTTTTCTAGCTGCTCAACAAAATAAACTTTGTTGTATAAATCAGTCAGCGTATCGAGCGAACTAATTTCTTTGAGTTTCTCTTCTAGCTCAGTGTTGTCGCTGGCTGAACGGATCAATATTTGTGTACAGTTTTCATTGTCATAATTGGCTGGAGAGAGAGTCATAATGGCTTCAAAAGTACTCATGTCAGACCGAGCACCAGAGAAAGTAAAGTTCTGTTGGTCATTGCTGATAGCAATATCTTTTAAATGTTGTTTAAACTCTTCTTGGTTTTCTTTGGCTATCATATCCAAAGCCGGAACACACATAACCTCATCGTGATCAGAATAATCGAACAGCTCGAGGTAGGCGCGGTTAGCATAAACATGCATCCCATCATGAATGTAAGCGATGGCATCTTGCGAGCTATCTAGTAATAAGGTACAACGTTTTTCACTGGTTCTAAGCGCTAATTCTGCTTGTGTTTTACTTCGCCGAGTTTCGAGATGGCGGATTTCATTTTCAGTTAATATACAAAGCATTTCCATATTATTGTGGCTGACGGTATTGGCAGCTCCGCTTTTTAGCGCCGATAACACATTTTCTTCACTCATTTCATCCAACATAACGACTGTTGGGATATCACGACCATACTGAGAAATTTGTTCAATCGCTTGCTTAGCTGGAAGATCTGGGTGATCAGGAATCGCCAACAAAAGGTCTGAAACCTGTTTTTCCAGAATGGCAGCTAAATCTTCGGTGTTGAGGATCTGAGTCGCTCTCACCGCATAGCCTTTATTGCGCAGCGCGTTGATGATTTTTTCTGCGTGGTTTGAAGACGGTTCTAAGAGTAGTAAATGAACGGTCTTGATGTCAGTAGTCATCGTGTTTGTTGTGGTCCTTAAGTTAATTCTTTAAGTCTAATCTTGTCGTTAGACTAATTATTGTGTTTTAAATTACCAATTACTATTGTCTCATAAATCAATTGGTTAGTTTTATCTACTAAGTCTCATTGAGACCTAGATCAAATCCCAAATACCATCCATGTCTTCGGGTTCTGATGGTTTCTTGGGTTTTTCAGCAGGTTTATTATTGCGGTTTGAGGCTATTCTCTCAAAACTAAATTGTTTAGAACTACCCGAAGAACTAATTTCTTTGGTTAGGCGAACATCATATTCCTTACTAATTTCCATAACCCTTAACTTGTTATTAATATTGAATGCAAGTGGATTGGTTATAATGGTCGCTGCTTGCCCAACCCCCGTTAACGCCGGTAATAAAAGCGCTCTTTGAGGGCTGCTGGCTTCATTTCGGTTATTTTTTAACTGTACGCTAATTGGTAATACGTCGGGGGCAAGCAATTGGACTCCCATTTGCACAAAGTCGCCTTTGACTTGTCTTCTAACCCACCGAACAATCCCTAGACTCCAATGGTGGGAGTTTTCATCTCCTTCAATAAAACCAATGATTTCTCCGGTCTGGGCATGTTTTGGCAAATCGACGGTCGAAACTTGAATACAGTAGCCTCCAGGACTCATGTTAATCAAACTGCTTCTTTGAATTTTGTAACTATCTCGAACGATGGTATCTCTGCTGCGTTGCTCTACTTTGTGTTCTGACTCTTCCTCTGCCACCGCTTGATCTGGTCGGTAAAGCTTGGCCCAAACATCGTTACTGGTAATGGCTGAGGTACTGAGGTAATTACGGTCAGCTGCGATCCTTAAACTACCTCGATCTTCTGACACCGCGGCAATCGTGGCATCTTTTAAACTTCCTTCCATAGCCTCTAGTGTTTGTTCACTGTATTCAGTATCTTCACCGGCATCAAGTTGCGCTTGAGCTTGCCGTTTCATTAAGCTTTCGGTAAGTAAGAAGTGAGTGGCTCCTAGCCCAATGGTAACGTACATCTCATCATCACAGGCTGTTCGAGCAAAACTTCTTTGAGTCCCATGGCTCCAGCAATGAATCAAATGTTTAAAAACCATGGTCTTACGAGCCGAGTATTTTGCTTTTTCGGTGACTTGTGCAAGGTCCACTTTAATCTTGTCGACTACGGCGACAACAGATATTTTTAGCTTATTCTCCGTGTCATCACTTAAATACAGCGATTTTTGAACAGGCGGCCTGTTAGAGTTTAGATTGAGCAAGAATGGGTTTTTACTATAGGAGTGAGCTTCTAAACTACAAAACTCCACATAGTCCGGCAGTAAACTCCATACCAGTTCTATTTCACTTTGTCTTAGCTGGTAAGGGCTTGATATGCTTAGCAATAATATTTGAGTAAAAAAATTCTTGGCAGACCATGTCTGACCGGTTTCTACGGTGATAATTTTCTGATTTTCTAACTGGTTTTGCTTGGCGAGTTTATAAAGACTGTATAGTTCTCGCCAGACTCTACCGGGAACAGAGGCATATAATTGATAGCACCTTAAGATAACCAAGCCGTGGTATTTAATCGCGTAGCATATAGCTTGCGTTAACACCTTTTTGGTTGAGCGCCTCACCCCTTCGCTGGTGATTGATTCAATTACAGCGTGATAGCCAAAAGATAACTCGGTTTGCAGTGCTTGTACCAGAGCGGCTATCTTGCGTTGTTTATCGGATAGCGAAATATGATTATTGATAAACTGTCTTTCCAGTGAGTCGACTAAATTCAGCGCAACCGGTTCGATGATATTCAAAATGCTTAGTCTTATTTCTGGATCGAGAATGGTTTTATTTGCATCAACTAACATTCGGTAGATGCTCTGAGAGCTTTCACCTAAATTTGCGGCAGGCAGTTGTTCTATCCAGGCGGCTACTTGTTTAGGGTTGAGCTCCATCCCAGGCCGTTTAGTGACCTGTAGTTCTCTTACCGTTAAACCTGTGGAGCCTAGTTTCATTGATGCTTTCCCTTATAAAATTCTATGCTGATAGCGCTTGCTTGTTGCTGAACAGCAACTTTGTGCACAAACGATCTCAGACATCCCATCTCATTTCAAGATAATATCTAACTGTTAGTTATAAAAGAAGTCTAATTTGCAAGACATACCTATTTCTATAGATAGTCTAATTTTTGTTAAAAGTCACGGACTTACACAATAAAATCAATAAATTGGTTGAATTGTGAACTCAGGTTAAAAGCCGTAAGTTACAACTCAAGATAATATTAAGGTTTTGGAGGGCTGATTAGGCTCTTCCCTAACTAAACGAGGAACTAAATATCCCGGCATTCTAGAACGCATTTGACGCATTAATTTAGATGCAAACTGCTTTGATAAATCGAAGTGAGCCGCCCCCTTTACCGGATCCAATAGGTGCAAATAGTAGGGGGTAACTTGGTATTGAAATAGTCTTTCACTCAGTAATTGCAGGGTCTCTGGGCTGTCATTTACATTCTTGAGCAAAACGGATTGATTAAAAACCGCGGTCCCTGACTGAACCAATTGCTGCAATTTTCTACCCGTAAGCTGGTCAATCTCATTGGGATGGTTTGAATGGATTACCAAACTGGTTGTTAACTTTGTATTAGCCAATAAGTGAACTAAATTCGCCGTAACTCTATCGGGAATAACGACGGGTAGTCGAGTGTGGATCCTCAAATATTTAACATGTTCTATTTCTTCAAGTTTCTGGATGAGTTCGGCTAATTGGCTATCGCTGATTAGAAGTGGGTCCCCTCCGCTTAGAATAACTTCTTTAATTTGGCTATGGCGAGCTATGTAGTTGAGGTTGCTCTCTAGATTATTGAGCTCTTTACGACTCGTTTGATACGGAAAATGGCGTCTAAAGCAGTAGCGACAATTAATCGCACAGCTCCCTGTCAGCAATAGCAAAACTCGACCGTGATATTTGTGTAACAGACCTGGGCGTTGATCCTGCTGTTCTTGCAGTGGGTCATCTGTATATCCCGATATTTCAATATTTTCCTGCTGGACTGAGAGGGCTTGCAAGAGTAGAGGATCATTAATATCGCCTTTAGACATTTTGTTGGCGAAGGCAATGGGGACTCTTACCGCAAAGTTTGGATTGTTATCGATAAGTTGATGATATTCTTCTGCTGGAATTTGAAGATATTGGAGCAATGATTCAGCGCATGAGAATGCCGTTTTTAACTGGGATTTCCATGAATTGACCTGACAATCACTATTAGAAACAGGTATTATTGTGGCAGAATTTTTCATTGATAAAGATTTTCCAAAAAATCATAGAATAAAGAGAGTATTTGTATGGCATCTTACACCACTAATGACTTTCGATCTGGCCTAAAATTTATGTTAGATGGTGAGCCTGTATCGATTGTAGAGAATAATTTTGTCCGTCCGGGAAAAGGGCAGGCTTTTGCAAAAACCAAGGTCTTATTTTTGCTGACTGGACGAATGGTTGAAAAAACATTTAAGTCTGGAGAAAGCTTTGAAGCTGCGGATGTTATGGAAACCGATATGGAGTATTTATATACCGATGGAGAGTTTTGGCACTTTATGGATCCTGCCAGTTTTGAGCAAGTGGCTGCGGATGAAAAAGCAGTAGGAGATAACGCTAAATGGTTAACGGAGCAGGATTCTTGTATGTTAACTTTGTTTAATGGTAATCCAATCTTGGTTTCTCCACCTAATTTTGTCGTTCAAGAAGTTACCGACACCGACCCCGGGCTAAAAGGCGATACTTCCGGTAGTGGTGGCAAACCTGCGACTCTAGCCTCTGGTGCCGTCGTTAGAGTTCCATTGTTCGTGCAAATTGGTGAAAAGATTAAAGTAGATACTCGCTCTGGTGAGTATGTATCAAGAGCGTAACCAAAAAAAAGTTACAGCGTAACAAAAAACCGTCGGTTGGCGGTTTTTTTATGCCACAGCCATATCAAAGAAGTGCAATTTGTTTGCCCGTAGACGAAACTTTTAAATACTCAAGGAGATAAAAAATGAAATCGTTAGCCTTTTTCTTAATTTTTCTAATGACCCAACCTCTATTTGCGACTGAGCTTAAGTTTTTAAATGAACCCGGAGCGGAAAAATCGGGATTACCGTTTTCCAAGGCGACTCAAGTTGGAGATTTGCTATTCTTGTCTGGCGAGCTAGGAATAGATCCTAAAACTAAGCGATTGGTTAAAGGCGGAATTGAAGCAGAATCTCAGCAAGTCATGAAAAACATTGCTAATACATTAAAGCTTTTTGGATCAGACTTAAGTAAGGTCGCTAAATGTACTGTTTTCTTAGCAGATATTGAAGAGTGGTCAAAATTTAATCAAGTCTATGTGACATTTTTTAAAGAAAATTTTCCCGCGAGAAGTGCGGTCGCTGGAAGTGGCTTAGCGTTATCTGCTCGAGTTGAAGTTGAGTGCATTGCGGTCATCTAAAAACATTTAAGTCAATGTTAACTCCCGTCAAAAAATTATTAAAACAACGCGCCGATTTTCTTAATAGAACACGCGAATATTTTTCTCAGCGAGATATTATCGAGGTCGACACCGCATTATTGCAAACGCATAGTGTCACCGATCCTTACATGTCAGCCTTTAAGGTCTCTGATCCACAGGGGCGATTTTGTGGGTATTTACAAACCTCACCTGAGTACGCCATGAAAAAGCTAATTTGTGGAGGTTCTGGAGATATTTTTCAATTGAGTAAAATGTTCAGAGCCAATGAAAACAGCCCTATTCACGCAGCTGAATTTACTATGCTTGAGTGGTATCGTTTGGGCATCGACCATCACCAATTAATAAAACAAGTGTGCGAATTTATTGTTTTTATGAGCGGTAAAAAACAGTCTGAACTGCTGACCTACCAACAGGCATTTATTCGCCATTTGAAGATTGATCCTTTTAGCATTTCCCATCAAGACTTACAGGATAAATGCCGAGAGCTGGTAGGAGATATACCGAGTGATTTGTTGTTTGATAACCTACTAACATTGTTGTTTTCTGAACAAATTGAAAGCCAATTTGATCCTAATATTATTACTGTGATTTATGACTACCCGGCAAGCCAGGCTAGTCTCGCTAAAACTCGGAAAGTTGACGGCAACCAAGTCGCCGATCGATTTGAAGTCTATTTGGCGGGTGTAGAACTGGCAAATGGTTTTAATGAGTTAACTGATGCTAACATCCAGTTGCAAAGGTTCAAAGAGGATAATCAATTTCGGCGTCAAATAAAACTGCCAGAAATTGATATCGATATGACTTTGATTGATGCTCTCAATCAAGGTCTGCCTGACTGTGCAGGTGTTGCACTGGGGCTAGACCGCTTGATGATGATTGTCAACAATTGTCAGTCGATCAAACAGGTTATAACGGTTTGAATTCATTAAGGTTAAATTGTTCAAAATAGATGATTAATAATACTCAATTACCCACATTATATAGTTTTAGACGCTGTCCTTATGCGATGCGAGCTAGATTAGGTATAGCTATTGCACAAGTCCCAGTAGAAATTCGAGAAATCTTGTTGCGTGATAAGCCAGACGAAATGGTAATGCTGTCACCTAAAGCAACAGTACCAGTCTTGCAATTAGTCAACGGTGAAGTGCTAGATGAAAGCTTAGACATTATGTATTGGGCTCTCACTCAATCGCCTCAAAATACTCAAACGCAACAACTATTGAATCCGGCTTACCTGTCTAAAGCAAAAGATTTAATCAAAACTAATGACGAGCAATTTAAAGCCAACCTAGATAAGTACAAGTATGCAGTTCGTTTTCCCGAAAAAACGGAGCAAGATTATCGTACCGATTGCGAAGAATTTTTAAAACAATTAGAACTGCTGTTAGAGAAAAATCAGTTCTTGTGCGGAGGCCAACTAAGTGTCGCCGATATTGGCATTTTTCCGTTTATCAGGCAATTTGCCGGGGTTGATCGTCAGTGGTTTGAGGCTAGCCGATATATCCATTTACGAAAGTGGTTGAAACAATGCGTTGAAAGCGAAACGTTTATTCACGTGATGAAGAAGTTCCCACTGTGGAAAGAAATCCGTCCCAATGTGACGGTTTTTCCTTAGCGGGAGATAGTTTACTTCATTGAGACTAGTTTTTGCCCAAGAACCAAGCTTTTCTCAAGTTCAATAGATTGATCCCATTGCCAGTCCTTGTTTTCCATTAACAACACAACGGTAGAGCCTAATTTAAATCGACCCATTTCTTCACCTTTCGCAAGCGAAACCTCGCCTTCTTGATATTGCCATCGTTTGATTTGTTTACGAGTTGGCGGTGTAATATTACCTTCCCAGACCGTCTCAATACTGCCAACAATTGTGGCACCGACCAAGACCATGGCCATCTTGCCGAATTCGGTGTCGAATAAACAAACCACCCGCTCATTTCGCGCGAATAGTTTAGGGACGTTTTGGGCGGTTAGTGGGTTGACTGAAAATAGTTGCCCTGGTACGTGCAACATTTCGGTTAACTTTCCGTCGCAGGGCATATGGATACGGTGATAGTCCTTGGGAGCGAGGTAGATGGTACAAAACTCACCTTGTTCAAATCGTTCGGCATGACGCTGGTCGCCGCCGAGTAGTTCTAGCGCCGAATAACTGTGGTTCTTTGCCTGAACGATTTCACCTTGTTCAATTTTTCCGAACTGGCTCATCGCTCCGTCAACCGGCGAGCAAAAACTACTTTGGTCAGGATCAATTGGACGACTATCCAGCTTGATAGCGCGGGTAAAAAAGTCGTTGAAACACGGATATTCAGTTAGCTCAGGCTGGATCGCATTGCTCATATCGATGTTATAGGCTTTGGCGAACCTTTTTATAAACGTATTCTTCACCCAAGGTGTTTTAACATCCGCTAGTTTCCCAGCTAACACTGATACTAGATGTTTGGGTAAAACATATTGCAAAAAAATCTTTAAACTATCCATTATTAACAGAAACTCTGACTTGTTAAAGCGATTAAAGCGCGATTTTAACTTAATTCAATTCAGCTAGCACCATTAAGTTGGTCGGTCGAAGGGATCTCTAATCAAATTGACTTTAAATTTCGAGCAAATGCTGGCTTTCTTTACTATATTTAGGGACATACATTGCTTGGTATAAAACTCAACTGCGGAAGTACACAATTTAAATGAGAGTGATTGACGACACTATATCTTTTATCCAGGCTAAATCTAGGATTGGATTGGCATGTATCGCTAGAATCATAACGATCAGCAGCGTTGACGAGCTAATTTGCTATTCAAAAAGGGCAATAATCGTAAAATTATGCCCACCTCATAAAACTCTAACCGAGAATAAGACGATTTCTGACTGTTTCCAGCGGTTACTAAAAGGAACAGCTTAAATGGACGCTAAGCCAACCAGTATCTCCACGGGGTATACCGAGGTAGAGTCTGCGCTGTATGAAATAACCGAGTTAGGTATTTCTTGCGAATCGATGAATGATTATTATGAGCAACTTCATCAAATTATGGGGCGCTTAATCTACGCAAAGAACTTTTTTATCGTTCTTTACGATGAAGCGCTCGACAGAATGGAGTTCGTGTATTTTGTCGATGAAGTTGATACTGACCTCACGGTAGAAAAAATTGGTATCTTAAAACAAGCAGACTTGCGACGCTCTGCGACTGGGTATCTGTTTCAACAAGCGGAGCTAGTGCATCTTGATAATGAGCGATTTCAGGCTCTCTCTGACTCTGGGGCTTTTAGTAGTCAAGGAAGTGCATCGGCCGATTGGTTAGGTGTGCCACTAAAGTATAAAGATGAAATGCTTGGTGCCATGGTGATCCAAAGCTATGACAACAACATCATGTTTGGTCAGAAAGAAGAAGACATCATGCAGTTTGTTTCGCGTCAAATTGCTTTGCTTATAAAAGGAAAACTCGCTGAACAAGAACTAAAAGATGCCAACAGAACTCTGGAGCAAAGGGTACGAGAGCGAACTGAATCCCTCAATGAAATAAATAAAACGCTTAGCATCGAAATCGAAGAACGAAAAAAGAGCGAGAACATTCAATCTGCATTATTCAGAATAACCGATCTGGTAAGTACAACTCGAAGTTTAGATGATTTTTTTGTGCAAGCTCATTCCGTAATATCGGAGCTAATGTATGCAGAAAATCTATACATTGCATTAGTCTCTGAAGATGAGAGTTATGTCGATTTTCTCTATCATGTTGATCAACAAGATAAGAACCCTCAAAGGCGAAAAATTACTGAAGATGGTAGACAGAATGGTCTGACAGAAAGGATATTGTTAGAAGGGGAGTTGATTCATTTTGATAGAGAAGAAAATTTCGGCGAATCTCCAACAGGCTCAAAGTGTGCTTCTTTCTTAGGCGTTCCTCTCAAAGATAAACAGAAAGTGTTCGGCGTTCTGGCGGTACAAAGTTATCGGCAAGATATTAAGTATGATGAGACTAACCAAAATGTATTGGTCACTATCGGCAAGCAAGTCGCCACTGCAATTTTGCGTAAAAAAGATAGCGATTCGCTTCGCGCCGCGCATGAGCATTTAGAACGAAGAGTTCGAGAAAGAACTTCGGAGTTAGAAGAAACTATCGTTAAACGACGAAAAATAGAAAGACAACTTGAGCACGACTCGCTACACGATGCATTGACCGGTTTACCTAACAGATTGTACTTTTCTAATCTGCTAGGAGAACAGATAGAAAAAAAACAACAATCCTTTGCGGTTTTATTTTTGGATTTAGATCGTTTCAAATTGATTAACGACAGTCTTGGTCATCACGTCGGTGATCTGTTTTTGCAAGAAATAGCCCAAAGGTTAACTGGTTGTTTAAGAGAGCAAGATGTTGTTGCGAGACTCGGCGGTGATGAATTTTGTATTTTGATGAGAAATATCGAAGGTCAAAAAGCATCTATTCAACTTGCAGGAAGAATACTAAAAGAGTTACAGAAAAACGTAGTAATTGATAATCATTCGTTAATCACTAGCGCCAGTATAGGTATTCGATTTTCCAAGTACGGAAATTCTCAGGCAAGCGAGATAATGAGTGATGCTGATGCCGCGATGTATCAAGCCAAGCATCAAGGTAAAAATTGCTTTTGCTTATTTGATTCAGAAATAAAGCAAATCGTTAGTGAACGGATGCAAATTGAAAATGATTTGCGGGAAGCAATAGCGAAACAACAGCTTCATCTTAATTTTCAACCTATCGTTGATCTCAAGTCAGAAAAAACCATCGGCTGTGAAGCGTTGGTTCGATGGAATCACCCCATTAAAGGGTTTATTCCTCCCGATTTGTTTATTCCGATTGCCGAGGAAACAGGATTGATCATGCCGTTAGGTGAGTTTGTAGCAGAACAAGCGGTTAGTGCTTTGAAGAGTTTTACACAAGATGATGCGAAGAAAGAATACTTTATTAATATGAACGTTTCTGCGATGCAGATACTTTCAAGAACCTTCGACTCATTCTTGCGTGAACTCATAGCTACCTCTGGTATTGAGCCTGAATACCTTAATATTGAAATTACCGAAAGCATTTTAATTGAGGATTATACTGCCGCGATTAACTTTGTACGAGAATTGAAGTCAATCGGCGTAAAAGTTTATCTCGATGATTTCGGTACCGGATTTTCATCATTAAGTTACCTTCATCAATTTCCATTTGATGTCATAAAACTGGATAAATCGTTTATAAACGCAATGGATGGAGGGGAGAGAAAACTGGCTATTGTAGAATCAATTGCGGCAATGGCGAATAACCTCAATATGCAAATAGTTGCAGAAGGTGTTGAAACTGTGCAACAACTGGCCCAACTTAATAAATTTGAGTATCAATATGGACAGGGATATTATTTCTCTAAACCTTTATCGTTCGAAGAATTTATGAAGCATGAATAGGTCAAATGGATTTTTCTCAATATCACTCATTCGGTGATTTATTCGCAATGATCTTGCTATAGTTTTTCCAACGTTGAGACTCAATTCGGCCTTCTTTAACGGCCTTAATAATTTCGCACCCGGGTTCATTAATATGTTTACAGTCCCGAAACTTACAAGTTCCAAGATAGCTAGAAAACTCCGAATATCCTTCCGCTATCGCTTGGTCAGATAAATGCCAAAGTCCAAATTCTCTAATTCCCGGCGAGTCAATTATAAATCCTGCTTCGGGTTTTCTTTGGTCTAAGCAGAACAGTTGCGAAGCGGTGGTTGTATGTTGTCCTAGGCGCGAGTTTTCAGAAATTACTTGAGTGGCTAAACTGACTTCTGGAAATAACCAATTTATGATGGATGATTTACCAACACCAGACTGACCCACTAAAATACTGGAATGGTTTTTCATCGCTTCTGTTAGCGTCGATTTTGACTCAACTTGCTTAGTGCTTACCTTTATCACTCGATAACCAAGTTTTTCGTATACAGCTAATTGGGAGTCGATGTTTTGAGCCAAATATTCGTCAGTAAGATCACACTTATTGGCGATGATTAAAAACTCAATCCCTGTTTGTTCAATGGCGACAATGTATCGGTCTAATAATACTGACGAAAAATCAGGTAGAGGAGCGACGATAATAAAAATTCGGTCAACGTTGGCAACCACAGGTTTAAGACCCTGATGAAAAGAGGGGCGTTCTAACAATGTTTTTCTTTCAGCAATCGTTTCAATAACGCCCTGTTGATTGTTATCTAATCTAAATTGTAATCGATCCCCAGGGACTGGCGCGCCTAAATTTTGCCGAAGATAGCAACGATGAGTCTCACCCGACTCTAGTTCCATCACGTCAGCTTGTTCACCAAAACGAGAGATGAGTAAGCCTGGTCGAAGATCGCCTAATTCTCCCAGCATCTCAAGATCGTGTTGCTTTTTCTTCTTGCGCTCTCTTGTTGTGGCGATCTGTCGCTTTTGCTTTTGTGTGAGCTTGTCTCGTTTAGCCAAAAGATATCCGAATGCTTTAAATAGGTTACTAATTGATAAAGAAAGCATTTTAACACAGGTTTCGACTCGAAAAAGTAGACTATTTGCTGCTAAACTTAAGCTTAATAGTTTAGGACTAATGTCGATGGTAGAGATTTAACCTCCGGCCACCACAACTTTTTTATTAAAAAAGGATAATAAATTGAAGCATGCAAGCAACTTAATTTGGATCGATTTAGAAATGACCGGTCTGGAGCCTAATAAAGAGCGCATCATCGAAATTGCTACAATTGTTACCGATAAGGACCTAAACATCCTTGCAGAAGGGCCAATGATGGCCATCAATCAGCCAGATGCGTTACTCAATGAAATGGACGAGTGGTGTACCACTCATCATGGTGAATCAGGTCTTACCGAAAGAGTTAGACAGTCGAAAATAACTGAAGAGCAGGCTGAACAGCAAACTATTGAGTTTCTACAACAGTGGATCGAACCCGGACTTTCACCGATGTGCGGTAATAGTGTCGGCCAAGATCGTCGTTTTTTAGTGAGGTATATGCCGAATCTTTCTGACTATTTTCATTACCGAAATATTGATGTTAGCTCACTAAAAGAGTTAGCCGTTAGATGGAAGCCCGAAATACTGCCAGGATTTAAAAAACTCAATAAACATCTCGCTTTGGATGACATTAGAGAGTCGATTGAGGAATTAGCTTATTATAGAGAACATTTTATAAAGCTTTAATAAGTGCCTAGTTAGTTTAAGATCAGGGCAGTCATAGGTCCACTTTAGCAAGTTTTTAACCAACAGGAGCCGCAAAAGTGTTGTCGCTACCTAGCTCAGTTGCGCTTTATAGCACTCAGCAAATTACCGAAATAGAACAAAGCTACGCTAACAACATTTCTGGAAGTACCTTCCCGTTAATGCAGCGAGCAGGTAGGGCTGCATTTAACCTTTTACAAAGGAAATGGCCTGAAGCAAAGAAAATCCTAATCGTCACAGGAAAAGGTAACAACGCCGGAGACGGTTTTGTGCTTGCTCGATTGGCAGTTGAATCTAGATTTAAAGTGACGCTCTGTGCATTAGTAGAACCATTAGAGACTTCTGGTGACGCACTTACCGCTTGGCATGAAATTCCGCATCGCGCAATTCATCTGCTACCAGTCAACCAACTACGTTTTTCAGAATTTGATTTAATTGTTGATGCGATGCTCGGTACGGGTATCAAAGGCCCATTACGAGAGCCATTTCATTCAGTCATCAAGCATATTAATGGTAACAAGGTACCTGTTTTAGCCTTAGATATTCCTACGGGGGTGGAAGCGGATACAGGGTTTGTTAATAGTGAAGCTGTCAAAGCAACTAGCACCATTACTTTTGTTGGACATAAGCGTGGAATGTATACCGGTGATGCGGCATTGTATCGAGGACAAGTATGGTTGGACTCTTTACAAATTCCCGAGACGATATTCGATCAACATACATTTCATTTATCCTCACAGAATTGGCATTCAACCATGCACAAATTGAAGCCTCGAAGTGTTGTCGCACATAAGGGAAATTTCGGTCATACCATCATCATAGGAGGCGCAGAGGGTATGGCTGGAGCTGCCGTTTTAGCATCTACTTCGGCAGCAAAAAGCGGTAGTGGGCTTACTTCGGCTTGGACTGGTGAAAACGCTGCAGCTGCGTTAAACCATATCACCCCAGAAGTGATGGCGAAAGCGACAGAAGTTTCCGATATTGAAGAGCAACTTAACCAAATAGCTGAAAAAGAAGTGACTCTGGTGGTTGGTCCCGGACTAGGTAAAAATGATTGGGCACAGCACTGGGTTGATTCTATTTCAGCAAGACCAAGGCTTTGCGAAGCAAACCAAATTTGGGATGCGGATGCGTTAAATCTGTTGGCGGAGTTAGATAGTAGACACCCCAACTTATATAATTCTCATCGAATCCTAACCCCTCACCCCGGTGAAGCAGCGAGACTGTTAAATACTACGGTGGATAATATTGCTAGAGATCGATTTGCCGCGGCCCATTCCATTGCCACGCGTTATGGTGGTGTTTGTATCTTAAAAGGAGCAGGGACCATTATTTCAGACGAGAAGGGCTTTCAAGTCGTTTGTGCTGTTGGTAATCCAGGTATGGCATCTGGTGGAATGGGGGATGTATTAGCCGGTCTTGTTGGCGGACTGTTAGCGCAAAAATACTCGTTGATGGATGCGGCCGTTTTGGCAGTTTCTATTCATGGCGAGGCGGCAGATAGAGCTGCGGGACCGAAAATGCGCTATCGAGGGTTGTTGGCTAAAGATCTACTAAATCATTTTGCGGCGTTGTTAAACCCGTAAGAGCCGTCAAATACAACCAATGTAGTTTAGTTTCTTAGCTAGAGTAGCCTATGCGAAAGCCTCCCCAATGTTTACCGTTAATGTAAATTGGGACAGACAAATCATGCATGACTTCGCCAGTATCTCTTTTATAGGTTTGTAAAAGTAATTCTTTGGTATGACTTCCGCAACGAATGCCCGTTGGGTCATTAAAAATCCGTTTGGTTCTATTGCCGATCATGTCAACTTCAAATTCCCCAGTAAGAGGTTGGCAAAACTGGTTATTATGAGTCGGGACATAACCGTTTTCATCAGTGGTAATAGCATAAATTAAGAAGTCATTTGATTGAAGAATCGGTTCTTGGATAGTCGGTAACAGCTTATCTGCAAATTTGTCAAATCGAGTGTGATACTTCTCAGGATTGCTGTGATCTATTTTTTGGTAATTTCTGTCAAAAAGATCGTCTCGAGAAATCAAGCCCTTTCGAATCGAGTCCTCAAATTCGAACCTGATTTTTTTCGCTGCATCTCTAGCTATTTCGAAAACCTTTCTATGGATTCCCGTGGTGCTAATTTCAGAAAGAATTGCGTTTGTCTGTTCAGTAGTGTTTGTGAATTTATTGGCTTCTGAATCTAGTAGTACGATATCTTGTTTACTGGATTCTAACTCGGAGTCCAGTCCACCAATTGAAATTCTTATTTCTTCTAGATGATGATGATTCTGGTGAGCGTTTTCTGCGAGCTTATTGGATTGCTCTTCTAATGTTAGAATTTCACTGGAAATGGCACTTAATACCCCTTCAATTTGATGTATATAGTCAGCCCCCTCTCTCACTTCATTGACTAACTCATTAAACAACGCAACCACATCGTTAGTTTCTTGAAAGTTCTTGTCGATGATTTTTGCCACTTCTCTGGTGGCATCAGAAGTTCTAGCTGCAAGCCCGCGGACTTCGTCTGCGACCACTGCAAACCCTCTGCCTAACTCGCCGGCTCGGGCGGCTTCTATCGCCGCATTCAAAGATAATAAATTGGTTTGATTGGCAATGTCAGATATGACTTGAGTCACTTCTTTTATGTCGTTGGAATTGGCACTTAGGCCGTTGATTTGTTGGTTGGCCGTTTCAGTGTGCGCAAGAATACTGGATATTTTTTTGTAGGCAATATTTAGGTAGTCGCCACCCTGCAAGGTGTTGTTTTTAGCTTTGTTAGTAATTTCCTTTGACTCATTAGTAATGATAGCTATTTGTTCTGCGATGGCGGCAATATCTTCAGCGGAACGGAAGGTGGCATTAACTTGGCAGGACTGATTTTCAAGTTTTTTCCTAAGTTGTGAAACTGAAAAAGAAACTTCAGCAGCGGATATTGCCGCCCTGCTGGAGGAGTCCGTGAGTTGTTCTGCAATTTCTGAAAAATTTGCATCACGCATGGATTTCGGAGAAAGGACTTTCTTCAAAAAAGGATCTTTTTCGAATCGTTGTTTAATCGTCTGACATTCATCACGTTCATGTGGTGATAGCCTCGCTCTCTGTTCTGATAACTCTTGTAACCTCACAAGCGGCTTTAATACAAAGGTATTCATAGTTACCCAAAAGAGGCTTAATGAAATAATGCCACTTAAGGAAAAGACAACGAGCTCTTTTAATGAGGTTGCATTGAAATAGAAGAGTAAGCCGTTAATTACAAACAATAAGATGATCGAGGCTAAGGATAGTTTCGTTCGAATAGACATTTTTGTCTCCCTCGCAATAAAAAAATTAAGCCCGAATCAAGCGACATAGATTCCAAAACTTAACCGTTCAGTGAAAAATAGAGGCATCTAACCCCCCTCATTTTTACTATTCATTGTGCATTGGTATGATTGGTTTATCTAAATAATATTGGACTAGGTGGCTAGCATTCAAGGCTTATAGACTAAAGTTTAATAGGATGTAAAATCATTTGTTGATACCGTGAGTACAGCTACATTTACCGATGGAATAGACCTGTTAAGCGTCAACCTTCGATAAAAGCTGGAAACTTTTCTAAACAGATAACAATAATTACATCCGGGAGGATAGTGTGGAAAATAATAGTTCCTATTGGCGAGAGAATCTTCGCTTAATTTTCATATGCCTTGCCATCTGGTTTGTTGTTTCCTATGGTTTTGGCGTGATACTGGTTGAGCAACTCAATGCCATTCGAATAGGTGGATATAAACTAGGCTTTTGGTTTGCACAACAAGGCTCAATATACGTGTTTGTCGGCTTAATATTTTGGTATTCAGCGCAAATGAACAAACTCGACAAAAAATACGATGTGGAGGAATAGACAATGGAAGAACTAAAAATCTATACCTACATTGCCGTTTTTGGCTCGTTTGGATTGTATTTTGCCATTGCTTGGTGGGCTCGAGCCAGTTCAACCAGCGACTTTTATGTTGCTGGTGGCGGAATCACTCCTGTTCAAAACGGGATGGCCATTGGGGCCGACTGGATGAGTGCTGCTTCGTTTATTTCTATGGCGGGTTTAATCGCATTTTTAGGCTACGGCGGTTCAGTCTTTCTAATGGGGTGGACTGGCGGTTATGTGTTGTTAGCCATGTTGCTTGCGCCCTATATGCGTAAACACGGTAAGTTTACGGTGCCTGAATTTATTTACGACCGCTATTATTCAAAAACAGCGCGAGTGGTTGCTGTAGTCTGCTTAATTATTGCGTCGTTGACATATATTATTGGTCAAATGAAAGGGGTGGGTGTTGCGTTTTCTCGCTTCCTAGAAGTTGATTATGACACCGGAATTTATGCCGGTATGTTGGTGGTTTGGTTCTATGCTGTGTTGGGCGGTATGAAGGGTATTACCTATACTCAAATTGCGCAATACTGTGTTTTGATTTTCGCTTATACCATTCCTGCAGTATTTATCTCATTGCAATTAACAGGTAATCCAATTCCACAACTTGGTTTAGGAAGTACTTTGGCGGATGGCAGTGGCGTTTATTTACTTGATAAGCTCGATATGGTGGTAACTGATTTAGGTTTTAAAGAATACACTACCGACAATATGGGCGGCTCACTTAACATGTTCGCTTATACTTTATCTCTTATGATCGGTACCGCTGGATTACCTCACGTAATTATGCGTTTCTTCACAGTTCCTAATGTGAAAGCCGCGAGAGCCTCAGCGGGTTATGCCCTAGTTTTTATCGCACTACTTTATACAGTAGCTCCAGCGGTTGGTGCAATGGCTCGATTTAATCTGATTAATACCATCACGCCTGCTGCTGGTGAGAATCTTACTTACTCTGAGCGACCACAGTGGTTTAAAGATTGGGAAAAAACCGGATTACTTCAATTCGAAGATAAAAACGGTGATGGCAAAATTCAATATGTCGCTGACGCCGAAACCAATGAGATGGTAAAAGTTGATAGAGACATAATGGTGTTGGCAAACCCAGCAATTGCAAACCTGCCTAATTGGGTGATTGCATTGGTTGCAGCCGGTGGTCTAGCAGCAGCGTTATCGACTGCAGCGGGGTTATTGTTAGCAATTTCATCCTCAATTTCTCATGATTTGATGAAAGGGGTGTTTAAACCGGACTTGTCGGAAAAAGATGAGTTACTAGCAGGGCGTGTGGTAATGACGCTGTCAATCTTTGTCGCCGGCTATCTTGGTTTAAATCCGCCTGGCTTTGCCGCGGGGACGGTGGCGCTGGCCTTCGGGTTAGCTGCATCGTCCATATTCCCAGCATTAATGATGGGGATATTTGCTAAGAAAATGAGTGGTAAAGCAGCAGTCTGGGGAATGGTATCTGGTATTGGAATCACTATGTTATATGTGTTCCAACACAAAGGAATCATGTTTATTCCTGGCACAACCTTCCTTGGCGGCATGGAGCCAAATTGGTTCTTCGGAATTTCGCCGAATGCTTTTGGTGCTGTTGGAGCGCTTGTTAACTTCGGGGTCGCTTTTGCGGTCGGTAAAGTTACTGGACCAGCGCCTGAACATATCCAACAGTTGGTAGAGAATTTTCGAATTCCAAAAGGTGCGGGTGCCGCTCATGACCACTAATCGATAAGATTAGCTTTCGATAAAAGGCTCCAATTAATTGGAGCCTTTCTTTTTTTATATGATAATGTAGGGAAGCCATATCATTGATAAGAAACAGCGGCTTCAAAATTAAACTTTAATAGAGAGTCCCGATGACTAAACACCAAAAACTTGCTCTTTTTATTGCTCCGTTATTAATGATTATTGGTTATATTGCTTCGGACTACTATATAGAAAGCCAGGCGCATGAATCGAAACTGTTTGTTTTGCAAACTGAGGGTGAATGCGATGTGTTAAATAAACAATGCGTGCTGAGTAGCGGTGAGTTTAAACTCAGTGTTTTTGATGTCGAAGGGCGGACCACCATCAATTCGACGTTCCCACTCGATGCCGTCACATTATTTATAGTTGATGAAAAATCTATAGCAACACCTTATGGTTTAAAGCAACAACAAACGGCTTATTACTGGGATGCCGAAACGCCAGTGCGTAACATGATTGGCAATTCTGCGTTGCCACTAAAACTAAGAGTCATTGCTCGGGTAAAAGGTGGGCAATATATCAGTGAATTTAATGCCAAAGCAGGATTCTAGTTAATTAAACTGACTTTTTTTGCACCAATTCTTGAATCTTCTTGTAGCATTGACCTATACAGAGATAGTTTTATTGAACCTAAAGCGTCGCTAAAGCATTTTCTATTTGAACAAGAATGTTGGGGTCATCAATGGTCGCGGGAATGGCATAGGGTTGACCTTGTGCAATTTTTTTCATAGTAGCTCGTAATACCTTTCCTGACCGCGTTTTGGGTAACGCTTTTACCACAACTGATGCTTTGTAGCTGTAGACCGCACCGAGCTGTTCTCGAACCATTTTGACGGACGAGGCTTGAATTGCATCTTGAGTTTCAGAGGTTTCGTTATTGAGTACCAAAAGTGAAACAGGGATCTCGCCTTTTAGCGGACAAGGTACTCCGATTACTGCACATTCCGCAATGTCCTGATGACTAGCGATAACTTCCTCGATTGAGCCAGTTGATAATCGGTGACCTGCGACATTGATAATATCATCGGTTCTAGCCATCACAAACACGTAGCCCTGCTCATCAATATAACCAGCATCACCTGTTTCATAATAACCAGGGAAGTTAGAAAAATAACTTGATTGGAAGCGTTCTTTATCATTCCAAAGCCCAGTAAAGTTGCCCGGAGGAAGCGGTGTTTTAATCACTAGTGCGCCAACTTCACCAGCCGACAATTCTTTTGTATGACTGTCTACAACTTTAAGATCGTAGCCAGGTACAGGCATGGTCGGTGACCCCTGAACTACGGGTAGCGCTTCTATCCCAAGACAGTTGGCACAAATCGACCATCCGGTTTCAGTTTGCCACCAATGATCGATTACAGGTACTTTGAGTTGTTTCTGTGCCCAATCAATGGTGTCTGGGTCTGAGCGCTCTCCCGCCAAAAACAGTGCTGATAAAGACTTTAAATTAAATCCTCCATTTACCACTAGTTCACCTTTAGGATCTTCTTTTTTGATAGCTCTAATTGCTGTTGGAGCGGTGAATAAAACCTTCACTTTATACTTTTCTACGACTCGCCAAAATGCGCTTGCATCTGGCGTACCCACAGGCTTACCCTCGTACAATACAGTGGTGTTTCGATTAAATAGCGGGCCATAAACAATATAAGAGTGTCCAACTACCCAGCCGATGTCAGAGGCAGCCCAAAAGACATCGCCCGGTTTTACGTTATAAATGTTTTTCATACTCCATTTTATTGCGACGCAATGACCACCATTGTCTCTTATGACACCTTTAGGTTTTCCAGTTGTGCCAGAAGTGTATAGGATATAAAGCGGGTCGATGGCATCAAGCGATACGCATTCTGACTCGGGTGCGTCTAAAACGAACTTTTGCCAGTCAATATCATTTGGTGAATTGAGTAGAACGCTGTGTTCTGGGCGCTGGTAAATGATCTGCATGTCTGGTCGATGTGATGCTTGCTCAAGAGCTTTATCAAGCAAAACTTTATAGTCAATAATGCGATTGACTTCTACCCCACAAGAAGCGCTGATGATAGCTTTTGGGGTTGCGTCGTCAATCCTCACCGCAAGTTCTTTGGCGGCAAACCCGCCAAAAACAACTGAATGGATTACACCGATTCGTGCGCACGCTAGCATTGCCACAACCGCTTGTGGGATCATTGGCATATAGATAACCACTCGGTCACCTTTTTCCAATCCACGAGCACATAATGCGCCAGCGAAATGACTCACTTGATCTAATAATTGGTTGTAATTAATTAGTTCTGAGCGATTGGTGACCGGGCTCTCATAGGCAATAGCGATTTGCTCACCAAAACCCGCTTTGACGTGGATATCTAAAGCATTGTAGCAACTATTTATTTTTCCTCCGGCAAACCAATTTGCCGAGTTTTCCCCTAAGGGGGGTTGGTTGTATGCGGTTTGCGGAATTTGTTCCCAGTGAACATCTTTAGCAGCATCAAGCCAGAACTGGTTCGGTGTGGCTATGGACTTTTGATGGGTTACTTTGATACTAGAAGACGTCATATAAAACTCTTTTGAATGCGAGTGCAATTAGAAGTTCGGTGATTAAAAATACCTTATTTGAGCCAGCTTAACAGTTCGACTTTGGTCTACTAAGGAAGATATTTTGAAGCTATAGGCGCTTGCCCAATTGACTCTGTCACTAATTAAACTTAAGGTTGAACTTTGGAGAACCTAAGTTCGTGTTAGGCTAGTCAATATTGAAAGGGTATAAATGCTTTCTACTCCGCAAATAATCGTCATTGCATTCACTTATGTCTGTTTACTATTCTTTATTGCTTACATCAGTGATAAAAACAAGCCTCACGAGATTTCTCCAACAAGAAAAGCGTTAGTTTATAGTTTTTCATTAGCCATTTATTGTACCTCTTGGACTTTTTACGGCGCTGTTGGAAGTGCTGTCAAATCTGGTTGGGGATATTTTCCGATCTATTTGGGGCCAATCTTGGTTTACACCCTTGGATGGCCTTTACTCAAAAAATTCATCAAGGTAGGGCATGAACAGAATACTACCTCTATCTCCGACTTTATCGCTTCTCGGTATGGTAAATCACAAACTATAGCGGCCATTGTTACGGTCGTTGCAGTCATTGCCATCATTCCGTATATCGCGCTCCAGCTAAAAGCCATCACAATGAGCATTGGGGTGTTTGATGCTCAGCAACATTACTTGTCGGATCGCTCAATTAATTCGCTTTTTATTACTATTTTACTGATTGTGTTTTCGATCTTGTTTGGAACCAGGAACTTAGATGTTACTGAACATCAATACGGAATGATGAATGCGATTGCATTCGAATCAATTGTCAAATTGGTTGCATTTTGTGCGGCTGGATTATTTGCGCTTTATTTGGTTTTTGATAGCCCGTCTGACATGGTAAGCGCAATGTTAAACGATGGCGAACTCAGGCAATCTTGGTTTGATGCCACCAACACCGAGAACTTTATTACTCAGACTATTTTAGCTGCTGCAGTGATTTTTTGTTTACCAAGGCAGTTTCATGTATCGGTAGTAGAGTATCACCAGGAAAAGGATTTGAGATGGTCTCGATGGATATTTCCTAGTTACTTATTATTAATCTCGCTTTTTGTCATTCCTATTGTGATTGCCGGTAATCAATACTTTTCTAATCAAGCTATTAACGCTGATACTTACATATTGGCGTTACCGATTTTTGAGGAGCAACGGTTTTTAAGTGCATTAGTTTTTATCGGTGGCTTATCTGCCGCCACCGGTATGGTAATCGTCGCAACCGTAGCCTTAAGTACTATGATCAGCAATGATCTCGTTTTACCGGTGATTTTGCACAATACCGGTTCTAAACAGTTTAAAGACAAAAAGTTTAATCAAAGGATGCTGCTCACACGCCGAATTGCGATTGCGTCTTGTCTGATTTTATCTTATGGCTTCTATCGACTGTTTGATAAGAGTCAGTCACTTGCCTCAATTGGTTATTTATCTTTTTCAGCAGTATTTCAATTTATACCGGCTTTGCTATTGGGGCTGTTTTGGAATCGAGCCACCAAAAGCGGGGCGATTGCTGGTTTGCTTATTGGAACATTCTTTTGGTTTTTGTTGACTTGGATTCCGAGTATCCAAGGAAAGAATTTGCTCTCATCTAGCGATAGTTTTTTTGGCTTTTCATTATTGACAGAATCGCTGCTAATTTCGTCGGGCTTTAATTTTGCTTTTACCTATTTCTTTTCGATTTTTTCGCAACAGTCACTAACCGAAAAAGTCCAAGCCTATGCATACACACGAGACCTGGTTGAATCGACCACCCCAAAGGGAAGTTTTAAATCTGAATCGGATGTTTTAGTCAAGGATTTAAAGTCACTATGTGCAGCGATTGTTGGTACAGAACGAATGATAGCAACCTTCGAGCATTATACTCGTGACTATCGGGACAGCGACTTGGCGGATAAAGAGTTACTCACAGCAACTGAAAAACTGCTTTCAGCATCGATTGGAGCTTCGTCAGCGAGGGTAGTGATTCTTTCTGCATTCAAAGAAAAGGGTATTCATGTTGACGATGTTATCAGCCTACTTAGTTCCACTTCGCAAGCTCTAAAGTTTAATCGCCGTTTAACTGAAATAACCATGGATAACATTAGTCAAGGGGTCAGTGTAAGTGATATAGATAAAAATATTGTCGCTTGGAACAGCCGATATGAAGAGTTAATGAATTATCCCAAAGGCTTATTGACTCCAGGCAAACCTATTAGTGATCTCATACGGTTTAATGCCGAAAGGGGGTATTGTGGGCCGGGTGATATTGAACAGCATATTAAAAAGCGGCTTCGGCATTTAGATTCTGGATTGAGCTATCGTTTTGAGCGCCAACGAAACGACGGCATCGTGCTTGAAATTGTCGGAAACCCACTACCACAGGGGGGGTACGTTACCACCTATACCGACATTTCTGAGTACAAAAAAATCGAGGCAGCGCTGATAGAAAATGAAAGGAATATTGCGGTTTATACCGACAACTCTCCCGCCGCATTGGCCTATCTTGATGACCAGTTGATTTTTCGATTTGCCAATAAAACGTTTGCTCGAAACAGCCATATGGAAAAAGACAGTATTATAGGAAAGAAAATTGAGCAAGTTTTGAATAGCAAGGAAATAGCTTTCAAACGACCATTTATTGAGCAAGCACTAAGAAACAATAAACAACAATTTGAGTACTCGGATGAGCATGGGGATTCACCGTATTATTTAGTCACCTATATTCCCGACTCCGATAGCAATGGAAAGATCCGTGGAATTTATTCTATTTCGCAAGACATTTCAAATCGTAGAAAAGCTGAACTTGAGTTAAAGGAAGTCAATGCAACCCTGGAGCAAAGAGTCACATTACGTACCGATGAGTTGCATGCAACCGTCAACGCGTTGGAAATCGCGAAGGCAGAAGCGGAAAAAGCCAATCAAAGTAAATCTCGTTTTCTAGCAGCAGCAAGTCATGATCTTTTACAACCATTTAATGCCGCAAGATTGTTTGGAGAAATTTTAAAGTCTGAAAAAAATCAAATGAAGCCATCTCATGCTGAACTGATTGATAAATCAGATCAGAGCCTGGCAATGGCGGAAAGTATTATTCATTCATTAATCGATATTTCAAAACTGGACAATGGAAAAATTCATCCGGCAATTCGAGTTTTTAATATTCGAGAGGTTTTTGAATCGCTGAGAACTCAGTTTTCGGATTTTGCTCAACAACAATCCCTCGGCTTAAAATTTCAGCTTAAAGATTTTTACGTAAAAACCGACTCCGAGCTACTTTACCGAGTTTTGCAAAACTTTGTTAGTAATGCGATTCGCTATACCGAAAACGGCCGAGTACTAGTTAGTGCCAGAAAACGTCATGAACAGGTCGTAATTTCAGTCTGGGATACTGGGATCGGAATACCAGAAGAGTCCCTACAAAATATTTTTGAAGAGTTTAAACAATTATCGGATCCACTGGCTCCAACAGCTGGTGCAGGGCTCGGTTTGGGACTTGCGATCAGTGAGCGTATCGCCGCAATTCTCGGTTTAAAAATAGAAGTGCGTTCTGTTTTCCGCAAAGGGACCGTTTTTCATTTAGCGATACCGTTGGTCGAGAAACCTATTGAACAAGAGCAGTCTGTGGTTGTGCCTAATCACTCGGCTGATTATCCGTTTGCTGGCATAAACGTATTGTGCGTTGATAACGAAGTGCAGATTACTGAAGCTATGTCGATGTTGCTTAAACGCTGGCATTGCAATGTAGAAACGGCTCAGCAAGATTCACAGATAGCCGAAATTATTGGTAGAGGGTTTATCCCCGATATTTTACTGGTTGATTATCAACTGGATAGAGGTAAAACAGGGATAGAGTTTATTCAGCTCATTCGAAAAAAAACAGGAATAGAGATCCCCGCTATCATCGTTTCCGCGGATCACTCTAAGGATTTGGAAGATGAAACTGAACATCGCGGATTTAAGTTACTACATAAGCCATTAAAACCTGCGGTCTTGAGAGTGACAATGAATACAGTTTTAGAGATAAACTAAGTAAATCAAGCAAGTCGTTAGCCGATTGGAATTTGAATAGGTATATAAAATGATGATTGGGGCTTATTGTGTCGCTTCACCAAATTGTTGGTTAACATTGACTTTATTCGCAATTAATACCACTTGAGTACGATTGTAGACGTCAAGTTTTCGCATAATCGCTGTAACATGTGCCTTAACGGTTGCTTCAGTGACGTGTTGTTCGTAGGCGATTTGCTTGTTCAAAAGTCCATCGGCTAACAAATTAAAAACCTCTAATTGCTTGGGGGTTAACTCGGCAATCTTTTTTACTAGCGAAACTTGTTCTTCCGGATCTTTATTACTCACTTCCTTTATTCCTGCTGGAAAACTAAGCTCTCCAGCAAGTACCAATTCAATACTGGTCAAAATGGTCTCTATTGAAGCTGATTTAGCGACAAATCCCAATGCCCCATACTGCCTCGCATTGGCGGCTATCTCTAATGATTCGTTGGCAGAAATCATAACAATCGGAAGTTGCGGGTATTGTTGAACTATATGAGTTAAACCGACAAAACCATTGGCTCCAGGCATATGCAGATCCATCAGCAATAGGTCGGGTTCATTATGCTCTGACAATACTGTTTCCAGATCTGAGATACTTGATGCTTCAATAAACGAAGAGCCAACCATTGAGGAGGCCAATGCTTGCTTTAACGCATTGCGAAATAACGGGTGGTCATCCGCAATGATAATCGTACTGCTATTATGTGGACTATTCATTAGCCTCTATTTTTTCTATTGTTAATTAATTCATCGACCACTTTGGGTTCCGCAAGGGTCGAAGTATCACCAAGGTTCGAAAAGTCATTCTCTGCGATTTTTCTGAGAATGCGACGCATTATTTTTCCAGAGCGAGTCTTTGGAAGCCCTGGAGTAAACTGAACAAAATCAGGGGTTGCAATAGGTCCTATTTCTTTTCTCACCCACATACTTAAATCTTTCTCTAGATTTTCACTTCCGTCAATCCCAGCGTTTAAGGTTACAAAAGTGTATATTCCCTCGCCTTTAATATCATGAGGGTACCCTACAACTGCCGCTTCTGCCACATCGGGATGTGCTACTAGAGCACTTTCGATCTCAGCTGTACCCATGCGATGGCCTGAGACGCTCAGAACATCATCCACTCGACCGGTGATCCAGTAGTAACCATCTTCATCTCTACGAGCACCATCCCCTGTAAAATACATCCCCTCAAATGCGCTAAAATATGTATTGGCAAAGCGTTCGTGATCGCCATAGACTGATCTCATTTGACCTGGCCAGCTGCGCTTTATAACTAGATTGCCGCTGGTTGCTCCGTCTAACTCCACTCCATCGCCATCAACTAAAGCTGGTTCAATCCCAAAAAATGGGCGAGTGGCTGAACCGGGCTTGAGTGGTGTTGCCCCTGGTAAAGGAGAAATTAAGATTCCACCCGTTTCAGTTTGCCACCAAGTATCGACAATTGGACATTTTTGTTCGCCGACGACCTCATAATACCATTGCCAGGCTTCTGGGTTTATGGGTTCTCCAACACTACCGAGTAACTTCAATGATTGTCTTGATGTAGACTTAACTAACTCGTCTCCCTCTCGCATCAGCGACCTTATAGCGGTTGGAGCGGTGTAACAAATGTTAACTTGATGTTTATCGCAGATTTGCCAAAAGCGACTGCAATCGGGGTAATTGGGCACCCCCTCAAACATTAAAGTCGTCGCGCCATTTGCAAGAGGGCCATAGACTATATAGCTATGTCCTGTAATCCAGCCAACATCTGCGGTACACCAGTAAATATCGCCTGGGTGATAGTCGAACACATATTGATGAGTTAACGAGGCATAAACAATATAGCCTCCACATGTATGTAAGACCCCTTTGGGTTGCCCTGTAGAACCTGAGGTGTAAAGAATGAAGAGCGGATCTTCTGCATTCATTTCTTCGACGGGGCAATCTTCAGAAACTTCGGCTGCTAGTTGATGATACCAATGATCCGTTTCTTCTACCCAATCAACGGACTGTTCTGCATTTTTAATCACTAAAACAGATTCCAAATAGTCTTTAACTCCTGGTTTACCAGCGGCGTCGTCAACATTTTTCTTTAGTGGAATATCTTTACCACCACGATGACTAAAATCGGCTGTAATAACCAGTTTGCTTTTACAATCAATAATCCTACCGGCTAATGCATCAGCGCTAAAGCCTCCAAATACTACCGAGTGGATTGCACCAATTCTGGCGCAAGCTAGCATCGCATAGCTTGCTTCAAGAATCATTGGCATGTATAGAGTGACTCGGTCTCCTTTTTCGACGCCCAGTTTCTTTAATACATTCGCAAATTTGCAAACCTCTCTATGGAGTTCGCGATAGCTAACTGTGATTGAATTATCTGGGTTATCGCCCTCCCAAATAATGGCGGGTTGATCGGCCTTGTCAGCGAGGTGCCTGTCTACGCAATTAAAACAAACGTTAAGACTGCCGTCACTATACCAGTTAATATGTAGGTCTTTCTTAGAAAACGAATAGTCACTTACTTTGGTAAAGGGTTTTATCCAGTCGATTCTGTTCGCTTGTTCGCGCCAAAATTGCTCTGGTTCAGTTAGCGAACGCTGGTACATTTCGAAATATTCTGACTCAGTTAGATGGGAGCTTTTTGCAAAAGCATCGCTCACTGGATAGGTTTGTGACATGGAAAGGTCCTGTTTCTATTTATAGTGACTTAGTAAGTTTTTTTTACCAATCCATTCTATGTAAACCACCTCACTTTGACTATCAAATGACTATTAGACTTTGGTCTATACCTCTGGGTAAGACAGCCTAATTCTGGGCTGTTTAGATGTCGCGTAGCCTTCATTAGACTAATGGCTAATAGTCATTGTTCCCTTGAAGGAGGCAAACTGCCAGCTCAAACATCAGATACTGAGAGTGGGGAAAATGAAACGACCTATAAAAAAACTAACTAAATCGATCGGGCTGTCCATGTTAACTTTACCAGTGCTGCTAATGGCAACACCGAGCTTTTCAGCTGAAACTATCGACCAGCGAATTCAGAAATTGGAGGCGTTGGTAAAAGAACTCAAAAGCTCCAAGGCTGAAGCTAAAGAAGAAAAGAATTCTAAAGAAAAACACAGTTATAAATTCGGTGGTTTTATTAAAGCAACAGCAACTTTCAGCGATTATAGTGATGGGGATCTTGCAGCCAATAGCGGACTTAGAGATTTCTACATTCCTGGTGCCATTCCTGTTGGTGGTACTGGCGAAAGTCAAGATTTCGATTTTAGCGCGAAAGAAACGCGAATTGGATTTAAGTCGACTCACTTACTAGCCAGTGGAGATAAACTGACAACCAATATCGAAATGGACTTTTTGTTGCCACCTGGCGGAAACGAGAGGGTCAGTAATTCCTATAACCCAAGATTAAGGCATGCTTATTTGACCTATAATAATTGGCTATTTGGCCAAACCTGGTCAACCTTTCAAGATGTTGGTGCACTTCCTGAGTCAGTCGATTTCTTAGGTGCTCCCGATGGAATTGTTTTCAATCGACAACCCATGGTGAGATACACCAATGGCGCATGGCAATTTGCAATTGAGAACCCTGAAACGACCATTACACCATTTGCTGGCGGTGCAAGAATCGTTGCCGATGATAATGGAGTCCCAGATTTTGTTGCTCGTTATAATCACAAAGCAGATTGGGGGCATTTGACGGTGTCAGGGCTGTTTAGGCAATTAGCCTACAACAATGGTAATGATGACGAGTCCACCAGCTCAACCGGTGTTAGCGTGACAGGTAAAGTCAAAGTCGGTTCAAAGAACGACTTCCGTTTTAACTTAGCGACGGGGTCTGGGATGGGACGTTATGTTGGATTAAATACCGCGAATGGGGCTGTCATCGATGCTGCTGGGAATTTAGATGCCATTGATTCTTCTTTAGCAGCGATATCTTTCCGACATCATTGGAATAGTCAATGGCGTTCAAACTTTATTGTTTCAGGAATGAATATTGACAACAATACCGCTCTGACTGGTACAGGGGTGACTAAAACAGTAAATAGTTTTCAAGTTAATTTACTGCACAGCCCGGTGCCCAAGTTAACATTAGGGTTTGGATTCCTAAGTGCTGAAAGGGAACTTGAAAGTGGTGCTAGTGGTGATATGTTCCGAACGATATTCACCGCAAAATACGGCTTCTAGGGCGTTATTTAATTTCGCAATGATTAGCAAGTTTTAATTCTAGAGCTTGCTAATTCTAGGACCGTGATGTTACTTCAGCAGTTATTGATGCATTGAAAACTATTTTCGAAGCGGATGGATTAGCAGGATAAAAATGTATCAGACTGCTAATCAACTAATTACACACCAACAACCAAAATGCTGTATTCTTCCAAGAACTAATTGAATCAATAATTAGGAAGGTCCATGGAAATTGAAAGTCTAGAAATTTTCCAATTCTTAGCTCAATGCGAACCGATCTCTAAGCTTACTCAAGAGCAACAAAAATCGATTACCCAACAAGTCGAAATTGTCTATTTTCGACGAGGTAGCGAAATACTTAAACCGCGCGAAGTTAATCAATGGTTATATATTATTCGTAGTGGTGCGGTTGAACGCTCAGAAGCTGATGGTTCGGTAGTCGCCAAGTTTGCTGAGGGCGATATTTTTGGCCAAGCGTCGCTTGGTCGAGGCGGCGATATAAAAAGACGGGTAGTGGCAATTGAAGATTGCTTATTGTATCGAATACCAAAAGAAGTATACGATTTCTACATAGAGTCTAGTCCCTATTTTGAATTTTACTTCCAGCCGAAGAAGAAGAAATCTTATAATCAGGCTCACTCTCAGAGCGCACTCAATTTAAGTCAGTTAAGCGCAAAAGACCTTCTCAGTGATAAACCACACCTCGTTGATCATAAGGAAAGCGTCGCTTACTGTGCTAAAAAAATGCAGCAAGAAAATGCAACTTACTTATTAATTACTCAAAATGAAAACATCAAAGGGATTGTTACAGACAGAGCCTTTTGCACTAAGGTCGTTGCCGACAGTCTTTCACATGAATCGCCTGTCGGCTTGATTATGAGCGATAAACTCTTAACTATCGATGAACATACTTCGGCAGCAGAGGCAATGTTATTGATGGCTAGAAACAATATCCGTCACTTGCCTGTTCTCGCTAGTGGAGAAGTCTTAGGGGTCTTAACTGCAACAGATTTAATTCACCGACAAAGTAATAACCCCATCTATTTAATTAATCAGATTCATAAGACTAATACCGTAGAAAAAATTGCTGAACAGGCTAAACAGCTATCCTCAACTTTGAGCCAAATGGTCAGGAATGGTCATAATGCTAAGGAAATTGCATACACTATTAGTTCGATCGGCAGAGCTATCAATGTTCGATTAATAAAGTTAGCGGAGCAGGCTCTTGGCCCTCCGCCGATAAAATATGCCTGGATTATTGCAGGGTCTTTGGCAAGAAATGATCAGACTGCTCATTCCGACCAAGATAATGGCATCATTTTAGATGATGACTACGAACCGGAAGTCCATGGTGAATATTTTGAACAACTCAGCCAATTTGTTTGCGATGGCCTAAACGCTTGCGGTTATGTTTATTGCCCTGGTGATGTAATGGCGACTAATGATAAATGGCGTCAACCGCTTAGAAAGTGGAAAGAGTATTTTAGAAATTGGATCTTAACGCCAGAACCGAAAGCCTTAATGTATGCTTCCATTTTTTTCGATCTAAATTGTATCTATGGTGAATCTGGATTTCTAACTCATTTAAATGAGATGGTGCGTGAAATAGTAAAAGACAATAAAATTTTTCTTAACTACATGGCAGCCAATGCCCTACATAATACACCGCCACTCGGATTATTTAGAAGTTTCGTTTTGGAAAAATCCGGCTCAGAAGAAAAAACACTCAACCTCAAAAAAAGAGGAGTAGTACCTATTACTGACCTCGCACGCGTTTACGCTTTGTCTTGCGGTGTAACTGCTATCAACACTCAAGAACGGTTACTAGCCGCTAATGAAGCCGGGGCTCTCAGCAAGACCGGCTATATGGATTTGCTGGATGGTTTTGAATTTTTGAGCATGGTCAGAATAAATCATCAGGCTAAGCAAATAGAAAATGGGGTTGAGCCAAACAATCACCTCGCACCTGCGGAACTTTCCTCGTTAGAAAAAAGGCATCTTAAAGATACATTTGAAGTAATAAGAACCTATCAAAATGCTTTAGAGTCTAGTTATTCAGCGGGATTGTTGAGATAGCTAATGCTGGAATCGCTAAAAAGTTTTTTTAGTAAAAAAAACGCCAACAGCGCCTTGGACTCTGAGTCTGAATCTAAACTCTCTCATTATCAATTGATGGCTACGGCCGACAAAAAAACCTTTGCTGACAGTTGCGAGTTTGTGGCCGTAGATTTTGAAACAACAGGGTTGAATTTTAAAACTGATAGCATAATAAGTATGGGCTTTTGTCCACTGAAAAATGACGTAATACGGTTAGCTGATTGTTTACACTTAGTACTTAAAATTGATCAAAAGTTGATGGGGCAAAACGTCACCATTCACGGCTTGACTGATGATGCGCTTGTAAGGGGAGTATCGCAACAAGAAGCGTTGGACGTGTTTATGCGCTATACCCAAGGAAAGGTGATCATTGCCCATTATCACGGAATCGAAGAGAGGTTTACTCAAAGCTTGGCCTTAACTCAATTGGGAAGCAAGTTGCCTTTGCGGTTTGTGGATACCTTTTCTATCGCTGAAAAACAAGCACACAGATTAAATAAGCCAGTTCAGCCCAATGCCCTTCGATTGTTTAATTTGAGAACACAAATGAATCTGCCAAATTATAAAGCGCATAACGCCTTAGAAGATGCTATTTCTACAGCGGAGTTATTTCTCGCCCAAAAAGCCAATATTAATCAAGATCTTAGTAAAATTAGGTTGTCAGAACTTGGATTTAGTAAGTGTTAATTTAGCGACAATCAATATCATTTTGGCTAAGCTTAGCCTCGTCGCAGCGCAGAGGCTAGAAGGCCGATAGAGTTAAGTGATAGAATCGCTCTATTACTAAAAAACTCGCAATCTCAACATTGAAAATTCAACTCCAAGATGAAAATGCAACACTTGCTATGGGGGCTTCCCTCGCCGAAGTTCTGCCCCATAAGGGAGTGGTATTCTTACACGGCCCATTGGGGGCAGGTAAAACGACACTGGTAAGAGGTATATTGCGCGCTATGGGGCACACCGGCAGTACCAAGAGCCCCACTTACACCATCGTTGAGCCCTATGAACTCACTAGTCGAAAAATCTACCATTTTGACCTATATCGCATCGCCGATCCTGAAGAACTCGAATATTTAGGGTTTCGGGATTATTTAGCGGAAGAGAGTCTGTGTCTAATCGAATGGCCTGAAAAAGGAGCAGAGTTTTTACCACAAGCCGATATGGAGCTGAGTTTAGCCTATGAAGGGGAAGCGAGAAGTATTAAACTTAATTTGAACAACCATGACTGGCAAGAGTCAATAAACCTATCGACTTTAGAATCTAGGGTATCGTCAAAGGTCTAAACTGAGTGGTGAGATTTAATGTTAGTTAGTCATGTTGAGCAAATAATAAACGTTAGAATGGTGGTAGTTAAGTGAGAAACCCATTGAAGTGGCTCAGTATAATAATAGTCGGTATGTTGTTTGCGCTTGAACTGAACGCTTCCGATATTAACGGTATTCGATTTTGGCAAGATCCAGAAAAGACTCGCGTGGTCTTCGACCTTAGTGAAAAAATAGACTACAAACTGTTTACTTTATCGAACCCATCTCGTTTAGTCGTAGACATCAGCCAATCCACCTTAAAAACAGATGTTTCCAAAATTGACCTGCCCCAAGCGCTAGTTGGAGGAATTCGCAGTAGCTCTAAAGAGGGTGACATGCGTGTCGTGATTGACCTAAAAAAATCCGTCACCACTAAAGACTTTACTCTCAAGCCATATCAAAAGTATGGCCACCGGTTAGTCATTGATTTAGTGCCAAAGGATAGTCGAAAAAAGGTTGTAAAAACCGCTCAAGATCATAGTGCCAAACAGCGGGATATCGTCATTGCTATCGATGCTGGTCATGGTGGGGAAGATCCGGGGGCTCCAGGAGGAGAAAAGGAAGTTTGTTTGGCGGTGGCTAAAAAGTTAGCGGAACTGATCAATAAAGAGAAAGGGATGAAGGCCGTGTTAACTCGAAATGGCGATTACTTTGTTGATTTGTTAAAACGAACTGAAATTGCTCGAAGTAACAAAGCTGATCTCTTTATTTCTTTACATGCTGACGGTTTTTCTGACAAACGAGTACGAGGCACTTCGGTGTGGGTGCTTTCACCTAAAGGGGCGACTTCTGAAATGGGGCGTTGGTTGGAGCAAAAAGAGAATGCGTCTAACCTAGCTGGAGGTGTCGACATCTCTCATCAAGACCCTCTGGTGGCAGCTGTATTACTCGATCTTTCTATGAATTATTCAGTAGGTGAAAGTCTTAAAGCTGCAGATTCAGTCAGGAAAAAGTTGGCGAGTAGTATGCCTAAGATGCATGGAAAGGGGATCAAAAAAGCCGCGTTTGTTGTGTTGCGAATGCCTGATATTCCAGCAATGTTAGTAGAAATGGGGTTTATTTCAAATCGACAAGAAAGAAATCAGCTTAAATCGAGCAAGCACCAACGTAAAATCGCCAACTCGGTTTTTTCAGGAGTAAAAACTTATTTTAAAACCAACCCACCAGATGGTACTTTGTTCGCTGCTAAGTACAGTAACAAAAAAGGCCTAGAGAAATCGACAAACAATAAAAAAAAGGCGGTCGCTGAAAACACTAAGAAGCCGTCTACAAAGAGTTCAACCAAAACCAGTAAAGCGAAACCTAAGAAAGCTCAGGAAAAATCTCACAAAGTAAAAACAGGTGATACGCTATCAGAAATTGCACTTCGTTATGGCGTTTCGACCACCAAACTAAAATCCTACAATCGGCTAAAAAACGACCGGATCCGGATCGGCCAAATTATTAAAATCCCAGCGGCGTAACCAAATTGCAAACTGAAACACTTCGCCAATCTAGAATCCACCAGCTAGATAACCGACTGGCCAACCAAATAGCGGCTGGAGAAGTCGTCGAGAGACCTGCCTCGGTGGTAAAAGAACTTCTCGAGAACTCGATTGATGCGGGTGCATCTAGGATTGAGGTAGACATTGAACGAGGTGGCACTAGACTAATTAGGATAACTGATAATGGTGGCGGGATTGTAAAACACGATCTTAAGCTGGCTCTTTCTCGACATGCTACGAGTAAGATTAGTTGCAGTGAAGACTTAGCAGCCATAAGTTCTTTAGGTTTTCGAGGAGAAGCTCTTGCCAGTATTGCATCGGTTGCACGTTTGGTTCTGACATCGAGAACTGCTGACTCTGAATTTGCTTGGCAAGCAATTGCCGAAGGGCGGGATATGGCGGTCAAAATCCAACCGGCCTCTGCCACCGTAGGTACAAGAATTGAAGTTCGCGATTTATTTTACAATACGCCCGCACGACAAAAGTTTTTGCGAGCAGAGAAAACTGAATTTGCTCATATAGAAGAGATTTTCAAACGACACGCGCTAGCCAATCACTCGATAGCTTTTATTCTAAAGCACAATCATAAAGTTGTTCGGCGAATTCCCGCCATTAACAATCAGGCTAATTTACTCGCTCGAATTGAGGCCATCTGTGGAAAGCCTTTTGCCGAGAACGCCATAGGTTTTGAGTGTCAGCACGAGCTAGTTAAACTTAAGGGATGGACTGGTGGAGCAGCTTACCACCGCAGTGAGTCGGATATTCAGTATGTGTTTGTTAATAATCGTCCTGTAAAAGATAAAATGTTAAACCATGCTATTAGGCAAGCGTTTCAAGACCGTTTACCGGTCGGACGGATGCCAACATTTGTAATGTTTCTAGAAATTGACCCAACTAGTATTGATGTAAATGTTCACCCAACTAAGCATGAGATTCGATTTGACCATCAACGCATGGTTCATGACTTAATAGTTCATTCAATAGTGGAATCTCTCGCGGAAAAACAAATTCCATTAGTGCCGGTGGAAGACGAAACCATTCAAACCTCTACCAGCTACCTGAAAACAGAAGAAAACTTTAGAGAGAGACAGCGGAGTACCGGAGTCGGTTATAGCCAGGCAAAATATAGTGCCTTCGGTGATCAATTAGGCAAAGAGAATCAACATTCTATACTCGAAAACAAGCTAGATAATATTTTTAATTCCAGCCCACTAGCGGCCACCAATAAATCAGATTCCTCGCTGTCGCAATCGAACACAAATTCTGAGACCAACGAACCACTCTCGGACGCTCGTTCTTTAGCAAATGCCGTTGGCGATAATTATTTGTTAATTAGTCAAGACAACGATTGGTTTATTGTCGACTGTCGTCGCTTTTTGGTGGAATGGTTGACATTGCAGCTAGCGGCTAAAAAAAAGCTGGCTAGTGAGCCATTATTGTTTCCCAAACAAGTTGCAATTAACACTTCATGGTTAGAGCAACTGGAAGTGGTCGAACTCTTGCAACAGTTCGGGTTCAATTTTATGCCGAAAGATGATCAAAGTGTGATGTTATCTAAATCACCCGCATGGTTGCGCAAGCAAACCAATGATTCAATGGTCGCTATCTTTGAAACTTGGGCGCAGGTGATGGGCGAGTATTTTCAATGTCAACAGCAAGCCAAGAATTCAGGTTCTCTGGAACAAGAATTAGCAACATCATTGGCATCTAGAACGGTCAATATTGTTAACACTATACTCAGTTCTGAGGTAATTACAGAGCAAAAACTTTCGGTGATTAAGTTAACCGACTCAACCATGGCAAAACTTTTCAACTAATGGTGGCCGCGTAATGAGAGTCACCCTTGAAAATGCTCCTATTGTTTTTATTATGGGGCCTACCGCCAGCGGAAAAACGGCACTTGCAATTGAGCTTTATCAAAACCCTGTTGATTCCGTTCAATACGAAATCATTAGTGTCGATTCTGCAATGGTGTTTACTCAAATGGATATTGGGAGTGCAAAGCCAAATGACAAAGAGTTGGCTTTGGCACCGCATCATTTGATCGATTTTGTTGATCCAGCTGATAGCTATTCGGTGGCCAACTTTCGCCAAGACGCCATTACCTTGATTAATCAAATCCATCGGAGAAATAGAGTTCCACTTTTAGTTGGCGGAACAATGATGTACTACAAGGCATTGAAAGATGGGCTTGCGGAAATGCCGAGTACCAGCGAACCGGTCAGGCAACAAGTTAAAGCGCTGGTGACGAAGCACGGCTTACATTGGTTACATCAGCAATTAGGCACGGTTGACCCAGACACCGCATCTCGTCTCCATGTAAACGATTCACAGCGTATTACTCGTGCTTATGAAGTCTATTTAATGACTGATAAACCCCTATCGCAATGGCATGCCGAGCAAAAGTTGCAGTCGTTAACCAATCCGCTGCTCTCAATCGCATTAGCCCCCTCGGAGCGCTCGGTGCTACATCGACGAATTGAACAGCGTTTTAAACTGATGGTTGAGGCGGGATTTTTAGAAGAAGTCGAAGCATTACACCGGCGAGGAGACTTAAATTTAGAGCTCCCGTCCATGCGATGTGTTGGTTACCGGCAAATATGGCAATATTTAGAAGGTGAGTTGTCGTTAGAAGAAGCGATTGAGCGAGCCATCATTGCAACTCGGCAGCTAGCCAAGCGTCAATACACCTGGTTGAGGAGTTGGCCTGAAGTCCAATGGTACGACTCACTCGACTCGCAAGCTATGCTGGAGTGTAAGCAATTTATTACTGATTTTTCGACCCGTCATCCAATGGATTAGAGAACTCCGCCACATTTTTTTATTTTTTTCGATAAAAGATTGAACTTCCGATCTATTGTCCCCACTAATAGGATCGTAAGTGATTGCATGGTCTATTTCTGCCATTCTCAAGGAGTTTTGATAATCATTGAGTTACTGAAATAGATAATAAGAATCATTTTTACTTATTAATCAATGGGTTAAATAGTTACTATATAGCCTTTGATTTTTGGTAGAAATTAGCTTTTACTGCTAAACTTATGCATAGGTCAATCGAAGTATTTTTCGGAATTGCAGCGAATAAATGATTGATTGAACTATTTAAGCGTGTCCATCGTATAGATGGGTAGTTTTTAAGCAAATACACGGAAAGTGTTTAACGAAGTTTGCTAATCAGTCTGCAGGCTTTCCTTAATAAAATTGTTGAATTTATAGCGAATAAAAACGACAAAATTAAAAAACAACAATAATGAGTTTTGCTCTTTTAAAGCGCTAGTTTGTAGCCCGTTATTGTCGATACCAAGAACAAGAATAAGGAGACTATTATGTCAAAAGGGCAATCACTACAAGACCCTTACTTAAATGCGCTACGCCGGGACCACATCCCCGTATCCATCTTTTTAGTGAATGGGATAAAACTGCAGGGCCAAATTGAATCTTTTGATCAGTTTGTTGTTCTGCTCAAAAACACTGTCAGTCAAATGGTTTATAAGCATGCTATTTCGACAGTTGTACCAGCTAAGAATGTTAAGCTTCCACACAACGACTCAGAGCAAAATAACGCAAACAATGATGGTGCGGGTAACTTCTAAGGTTATTTGCGTGTTGTTTAAGTAATTTTTGATTGCTTTACGACTGTCTTGGTGCTGACACTATTACTACTCCTGTCCTAGTCGAAGGAGTAGTAACAGTGTGTTTCGGCTGGCAATTTCTTAGAACGCTCCTTTTACCTGTAGACTTTTCTTAAGCTTCTGGTCTCGAATGAATTCAGAGATTCGTTCGAATACAAAGTGATCGGATTGGTTTATACTGCTGCTCACTATTCAATTAACCTCTAAGAGTTCACCTACTTTTGTTTGATCGACATTCTGGCGGCGAAAATGCTGTCCTAGTACATATCGAATTACCCGATTCCCACAACAAAGAAGACAAAGACGAATTTGTCGATTTAGTGGTGTCTGCAGGGTTAAAGATTAAGGCAATGGTGGGTGGCAGTCGACAAAGCCCGCACGCACGCTATTTTATTGGTACTGGCAAGGCAGAAGAAATTCAACAAATAGTCGAAGAACACAAAGCGGATGTCGTGTTGTTTAATCATCGGCTTTCTCCCGCTCAAGAGCGAAACATAGAAAGATTAGTTTGTTGTCGCGTGATCGATAGAACGGGACTTATTTTGGATATCTTCGCCCAGAGAGCGCAAACTCACGAAGGTAAGTTGCAAGTCGAACTCGCGCAGTTAAAACATTTGTCGACTCGCTTAGTGAGAGGTTGGACTCACTTAGAGCGACAAAAAGGTGGTATTGGGCTGCGTGGACCAGGAGAAACTCAGTTAGAAACGGATCGACGTTTACTCGGTGATCGTATCAAAACGATTCGCAAACGATTAGACAAAGTGGAAAAACAGCGAGAGCAAAGTCGACGAGCAAGAAAGCGTGGAAACATACAAACTGTGGCACTGGTAGGTTATACCAACGCGGGCAAATCAACACTTTTTAATCGTCTGACTGAAGCTAAGGTTTATGCAGCGGATCAGCTTTTCGCGACTCTTGACCCGACTCACCGACAAATAGAACTTGTACCGGGACAAAGAGTGATTCTATCGGATACCGTAGGCTTTATTAGACATTTACCGCACGATTTAGTCGCGGCGTTTAAAGCGACACTGCAGGAAAGTCGGCAAGCTGACATTTTGTTACACATCATTGATGCCTCCGACATTCGAAAAGAGGACAATATAGAACAAGTCTATCAAGTCCTTGATTCAATCGGTGCAGGGGATGTACCTGTGATAGAGGTTTATAATAAAATAGACCAAATGGACAAAGTGTCAGAAGGCGTTGTTGCTGAAATTGACGACTCGGGACAAGTTATAGCCGTTCCTAATATGGGGAGTAACGAAGTCAGCCATAAAATATGGTGCTCAGCCAAAACGGGTGAAGGGGTTGAATTGATATTGAAGACTCTGAGCGAGCAGCTAGAAATTGAGTGGTTAGACTTGAATTTATTGATTTCACCCCAAGATTTAGATATTCGAAGTGAACTTTATAATTTGCACGTAATCCTAGACGAAAAAGTCGAAGATAATGGCGATATGAATGTTCAAATCAGAATTGATGCAGGTGATTGGCGTCGGCTAAATCGGCAAAGTCATAATAGGCTTGAAAGATGCTGTATCGGCGATGTACCCAGCTTCGTTGAGAAAGATGACTGGCTGACCGAAGACTAAGCGGTAGATTGTTCAAATTGCTACTCAAGTAATTATTGAAGTTTTTTAAGCAAAACTGAACTAATCGTGAAAGCTGGCGTATATAAAACTGAAAAGAAGACTCACTTTATAATTTGCTTTTGAAATGTATTCAGAAGCAAAACTAGAATCGTAAATACTATTAATTATCCGTACAACGGGAGATAAATATGCCTTGGAACGAACCAGGTAATAACAATGATAAAGACCCTTGGGGTAAACGAAAGAACCAAGATGGGCCACCTGATTTAGACGAACTCGTCAAAAAGGTCTCTGGAATTTTTGGTGGTGGTAATAAGGGAGGGGGAAATAATTCCGCCTCTGGTAAATCGTTTTTCGCGGTAGGCGCTGTGGTTTTGGCTATCTTATGGGCTGGATCCGGTTTCTATTCGATTGGTGAAGCGCAACGAGGCGTGATACTGCATTTCGGCCAGTATGACAGAACGGTCGGTGCCGGCCTTGGTTGGTTGCCAACAGGAATCGAGAAAATTACCAAAGTTAATACCGATGAGATGAGAAACGCATCAGTTAGAGGCGTAATGCTAACCAAAGACATTAATATTGTTGAAGTTGATGTCGGCATTCAATATCAAGTTAAGAACCCGGAAGATTATTTGTTTAAGTTGGGTAATGTTGAATCGACTCTCGAGCAAGCTTCAGAAAGTGCGCTAAGACAAGTCGTTGGTAACTCCAATGTTGACGCCATTTTAACTACCGACAAAGAACGTATTCAAGACGAATTAAAAATGGAAATTGTTGAAGTGCTAGCTCAATATCGCTCAGGTCTGGACGTTAGAACGGTAACTTTGAAGAGCGTAAAACCGCCTAGAGAAGTTAATGAAGCTTTCGAAGAGGTTAACCGTGCGGCGCAGGATGCCAAGCGAGAAATTCAAAACGCAGAAGCCTATCAGAATGAAAAGTTGCCCTTAGCGATTGCTGATGCGGAAAAAGTAAAACAGCAAGCTGATGCCTATAGAGCAACAGTTTTGGCTCGAGCTAATGGTGAAGTAGCAAGATTTAAACAACTACTGCCGCAATATACGGCTGCGCCAGAAGTCACTCGTACTCGGCTTTATTTGGAAGCGATTGAGCAAGTGATGTCTAACTCAAGTAAAGTGATGTTGGACACTGAAGGTGGTAACAATATGATTTATCTTCCACTCGATCAAATCATGAAACAAAATAAGGAGAAGAACTAATGTCTACTAAAGGTCTCCTAGGAATTATATTAGTACTCGCAACGGTGGTTGCTGGGTCTAAGTCAATATACATTGTCGAAGAAACTGATCGAGGTTTGATTCTAAGATTCGGTAAGGTATTAAGAGATGCCGATAATGTACCCGTGGTCTATGCACCAGGGCTTCATTTTAAGGTTCCATTTGCTGATAAAGTCGAGTTGATTGATACTCGAGTTCAATTAATGGACGGTGATCCTGACGTATTCACAACTTCTAACAAAGAGTTTTTAGATGTTGATACCTATGTGCAATGGAAAGTAAACGATTTCGCCAAATTCTACACCAGGACCAGCGGTAACTTTAGAACTGCTGAAAGCTTCATCGAAGGATTTGTGGACAATGGGTTACGCAACCAATTTGGTAAAAGAACCATAGAGCAAGCGATTTCCGGTGAACGCGAAGAGTTGATGGGGGATATCAGAACCTTCGTAAACTCAAAAGTACCAGAGTATGGTTTAGAAGTCGTTGATATTCGTGTTAAAAAGGTTAACTACACTTCAAGAGTTCTAAAAAACGTGTATGAGCAAATTATTTCGGAACGTGGTGCTCAAGCTAAGTTGATAAGAAGTGAGGGAAAGCAAGAAGGTAATATCGTCAAGGCAAAAACGGATGCAAATGTATTAAGAACACTCGCAGAAGCTGATGAGTATGCCCGTACTGTGCAAGGTACAGCTGATGCCGATGCTGCTAAGATTTACGCTGAAACTTACAATAAAGACCCTGAGTTCTATGCTTTCTTAAGAAGCATTGATGCGTATAAAGCTTCCTTTGATAACAAAGGCGATATCATGGTAGTTAGCCCTGATAGTGACTTCTTCAAGTACTTGAAAAATGCCAAAGGAAAGAAGTAAGTAAGTACTCGCAAATTGCACTGCCATAACTAAACAACAAGGGAGCTTCGGCTCCCTTGTTGTTTTTGCCTAATCCCTATTTAGCTCGCTCGAAATAGTCTAAAAAAACAGCAAAAAAAGCAGAAATTATCGCGCGATGAGAGTACAATTCGCGGTTTCCTGCAAAAGTTAGCAATTTTCAATTCGTTATGACAAATAAGACAAGCAAAGCTAAGAATCTGGTAGTACTAGGCACTCAATGGGGTGATGAAGGCAAGGGCAAAATTGTCGACCTTTTAACCGACCGCGTCAGTGCCGTTGTTCGTTTTCAAGGTGGCCATAATGCAGGTCATACCTTGGTCATCGACGGCAAGAAGACAGTTCTTCATTTGATTCCTTCTGGCATACTTCGAAGCAATGTAAAGTGTCTTATTGGTAATGGTGTTGTATTGTCCCCCGAAGCATTGGCTACCGAAATGCAGATGCTCGAACAAACCGGAGTTCCGGTTAAAGAGCGACTACGCATCAGCCCTGCTTGTACTTTGATTTTGCCTTACCATATTGCGCTAGACCAAGCTCGTGAAGCGGCTAAGTGTGAAGTTAAAAAAATCGGTACCACTGGGCGAGGAATTGGCCCCGCATACGAAGATAAAGTTGCGCGTCGTGGTCTTCGAGTCGATGATTTATTTTATCCAGAACGATTGAAAGAGAAACTCACTGAGATTTTGGAATACCACAACTTTATCTTAGTTAACTATTTCAAGCAGCCAGAAATCTCTTTAGAAAGTGTCTACCAAGAATGTCTCGGTTATGCCGAAATGCTGAAAGATCTGATTGAAGACATACCTCATACTTTGCATAAAGCTAGAGTGAATGGAGAGTCTTTACTTTTTGAAGGTGCTCAAGGCACATTGTTAGATATCGACCATGGTACTTTTCCTTATGTAACGTCTTCAAATACAACCGCTGGTGGTACCGCCACCGGTTCTGGTTTTGGGCCATTATATTTGGATTATGTTTTGGGAATTACCAAGGCCTACACCACACGAGTTGGTGGTGGTCCGTTCCCAACTGAATTGTTTGATGATATTGGGCAGTACTTAGGTGAAAAAGGGCATGAATTTGGAGCTACCACCGGACGTCCTCGTCGTTGTGGTTGGTTGGATGCTGTGGCGTTAAGCCGAGCGATTCAAGTGAATAGCGTTACCGGTATTTGTTTAACTAAGTTAGATGTGCTTGATGGTTTGGAAACAGTCAAAATTTGTACTAAATACCTTTGCCCGGAAGCCGGCGAGTTGACTACAACGCCGGTTGGCGCAGAGGGATATGCTCGAGTTGAACCTCAATACATTGAAATGCCTGGTTGGAGTGAAAACACCTTTGGTGTTCAGTCGTGGGAAGAGTTACCACAAGCGGCCAAAGATTATATTGCTAAGATAGAAGAGATAGTTGGTGTTCCGGTCGACATTGTTTCCACTGGGCCTGATCGAGTAGAAACCATCGTACGCAGAGATCCGTTTACTATCTAATTCTCGCTTTATTGTTATATTTGAATAAAAAAAGGAGGCTCAGCCTCCTTTTTTTATGAAACTTTAAAGACCATAGAAACTACTGGCGGACCAAATAATGAATGCTGAAGAGCTTATCTTTATCCGTCCAAGTTTTAACGGTTTTTAGGCCGGCTTCTTTGGCAATCTTGGCAAAGCTTTGCATGGAGTATTTGTGAGAGTTTTCAGTATGAATTGATTCACCGGTAGAAAACTTGAAAGTTTCGTCGTCGATAGTAACCGTCTGCTGTCTATCGCTGACAAGGTGCATTTCGATTCGCTGTTGCTCACTATTGAGTCTTGCTTCGTGAGTAAAGTGTTTGAGTTCGAAATTTCCGTTGAGTTCTTGATTAATTCTTGCAAGCAAGTTCTTATTAAACTTTGCCGTGACCCCTTTTTTGTCATCATAGGCGGCCTCTAGAATTTCTTTCTCCTTAAGTAAATCGGCTCCAACGATAAGTGAGCCGCTATCGCCTATTAGTTCTTTCATGTTGCGTAAAAACTCAATGGCTTCTTGTTTTTCAAAATTGCCGATAGTAGAACCGGGAAAAAACACTACGCGGTTATTATGTTGCTCTGTGCCGCGCCATTTAACCGGTTGGGTAAAGTCACCTTGAATCGGTAATATTTCAATTTCAGGAAATTGCTTTTGGATGATGTTGGCACTGTAAAACAAAAACTCTTCAGAGATGTCCATTGGTACATAGGCTTGAGGAAAATCTAATGCATCCAAAAGTCGCCTAATCTTGATCCCCGCACCTGCTCCTGGTTCAATGATCACTGAGTTTTTACCGATCATTTCTGCCAATTCGTTTTCGATCGATTTTAACAATGCGAGTTCTGTACGAGTGATATAGTACTCTTCAAGATCGCATATCTGCTCAAATAGCTCTGAACCTGTTTGGTCATAAAAATATTTACAGGGCAGCGTTTTTTGAGCATTGCTCAATCCTGATTTTACTTCTTTGACAAATTGTTTTTGCGAGTCGGAGAGCTTTGCTTGGCGGCCTGAATTCTGTCCTTCGGAAAGTTTCATTTCACCAATATATGCTGTACTCATTGCCTGATCATCCATCAAATGCTCTCCGCTAATCGAATTCCCGAAAACTGCCATTTAGCATCGGGGTAAAAGAAGTTACGATATGAAGGACGAATATGTCCACTAGGTGTTACGAAAGAACCACCTCTAAGTACATATTGATTGACCATAAATTTGCCATTGTATTCACCAATTGCCCCATGTTCGGTAGCAAATCCTGGGTATGCGTTGTAGCTGCTAGAAGTCCATTGCCATAGCTCTCCAAATATTTGTTGTAACCCTTTGTCATTAGAGCACCCAGCGGGGCCTAATAAAGAATTCTGGTTGTGATTGTCACTTGGATATTGGGTTGAATTATTGACACTTCGAGCGGCAACTTCCCACTCTTGCTCGGTCGGTAATCGTTTACCGACGCTGGCTGCATAGGCACTGGCCTCAAAATAACTTATATTAGAAACGGGTGCATTCAAATCGAGTGGGACTAAACCCGTTAAGGTAAAGTGAAACCATTGATTGTCTTTCTTGACCCAATATAGCGGAGAGCGGCAGTTATCTTGCTGTAATTGGTACCAAGCTTCCGAAAGCCATAAAGACGCTTCTTGATATCCCCCTTGCTCAATAAAACTAAGGTACTCTCCGCAACTAACTAGCCGATTGGCTAGTTGAAAGCTCTCCAAATAATACTGGTGTTGCGGGCCTTCGTTATCAAAATAAAAAGCTTCATTATTGTGACCTATCGGGTATAAGCCGGAGTCAAATTTAGTCCAACCCAACGCCACTTGCTGGTAATTAACCCGTTTCCGCTGGTCGTATCGAGGATAAAGCGGGTTATGAGACAAGGCATGTAAAATATCGGTCAAGATTAATTCTTGGTGTTGTTGCTCATGATTGAGCATTAGCCTAATTAACCCAACCGTGTCATCACGGCCACTGAGCAAGAAATCGTGCATTTGTTGGTCTATGTAACTTCGGTACTCAAGGATTTCTTTAAAACTAGGGCGACTCAACAAGCCTCGTTGCGGTCTAGGGTATTGCTTTCCAATCGCATTATAATAAGAGTTAAACAAATACTCATATTTTGGATGAAATACTCGGTAATCGGATAGATGCGGTTTTAAGACAAAAGTTTCAAATGCCCAACTGGTGTGGGCTAAATGCCATTTGGTTGGTGAAGCATCAGGCATCGATTGGATTTGCATATCCTCTTCACTGAGGGGGCTTGCAAGATCTAGACTGGCTTGTCTAACATGTTTAAAGTCATTAACAAGAGATCTTAGCTGTTGTTCTGCGTCAGAGCGCGACATTAGTTACCTAAGACGGCTTACTAGCCGCAGTTGAGTCGTGTAATTTGTATTTTTCTTTCAAGCTGTTTGGAAAAAACAGTGTTTTCGGTTGAATCAAGTGATCAGGAAAATCTAGATTAGTCTATCTTGAGAAACTTACTCTCGATTTTTTCAGCATGATTCTTATCTTCTTCAGTTTTACCATATTTTGAGAGTGCTGCTAGAAACTCTTCTCTAGTGACCTCGGTCACTGAATAATTAAGACGCTTAGTGAATGTCATAGCGTTATTCTCTTTTATCATGTCACATAATCCTTTGTTCATTATGTCAGCTGTTTAAGACTAACATGGGTAAAAAAAGCTGACAAATAGGTATTGGTAATTTTTCAACTTGGCTCGCAAAATAGCGTCGCAAAATATTCATATAAAGCGTTCTAACATCATTAAACTGTTGAACCACCAGTTGTTCAGAGGCTAAGACCGAATAATAATTGTTAACAAGAATCAACAAAAGTGGTTGTTTCTTAAGCTATTGTGAGCATTTGTCGCAGGTTTTGTTAGCTGTTTTGCGCTTGCTATTGCGAACTGGCGCAACTCTGAAGGACTTTGAAAGAATTGGGCTTTGATTGTATTTGGCTTACGATGGGAATAAATTTATACTATATTTACAAATGAGCACGTATTAAACAGGTCTATACCTTGGGATGCCCATGGACATTAGTGAAGACGACATTAAGTTGATTAATCGAGTCCAGCGAAACTTTCCGCTTTGCAAAGATCCGTTTGCCACAATAGCGAAAGAACTTAAATTGGACAAGAAATGGGTAATTAATCGGCTCAATGAGCTAAAGGATAATAATATTATTAGCCGGTTTGGCTCGGTGGCTATTCGTAAGAATGATAGCTTCAGCACCTTAGCTGCGCTTAAAGTCCCGCCAGAAAGAGTTAAGGATATCGCTCACTTAGTGAGCACCTACGACGAAGTGACTCACAACTATCTGCGAGAACACGAATATAATCTCTGGTTTGTGGTGCAAAGCTCCTCTGCAAAAAAATTAGATGCGGCGTTAGATGATCTGCGCTTGCATATGGATTTTCCAATGCTGAACTTGCCAATATTAGAGTCCTATCATAGCGATATGGTGATCACCTTATGATGGATATTAACCAACAGCGAAAAATCCTTAAGCATTTATCTCGCGGCATGCCTATCTGCGATGAGCCATACAAAGAGCTTGCGGAGCTTTGTGGTATTTCAGAGCCTAAACTTTTTGAGTTTATTCAGGAGCTCGTTGATTCCAATGTTATTAGTCGGTTTGGTATGGTCGTTGACCCAGAATCAGTCGGTTATGTCGAAAATGCCATCGTGGTTTGGGATATTCCTGATGATGAAGTCGACCAAGTAGGAGCGCTTTTAGGTCTGCAAGAAAAAATCAGTTTGTGTTACAAACGTCAGCGACAATTACCCGATTGGCCGTACAACTTATTTACCATGATTCACGGCAAAACCAAACATGACGTGCTAACTGAACTGAATAATATTGTTAAATCTAATGGTATCGAAAACTATGCCTGCGATGTGTTAATCAGTACGGAAACCTTTAAGCACGAAGGCGCTCGCTACGATTGGTAGGTAGACCACAAGCCTATGTCGACAAGTTGGAAGACTTTAAACTAACGACGTGCTCTTTGATTAGGCTTTTTATTAGCTCTAACTTTGTTTGAGTGATACTTCTTTGTTTTAGCTTCCGCTGGTATCAAATGATTCGGACCATCGCCTATAAGGTCAGTTCGGTTCATCTCCTTGAGTGCTTCCCTTAACATAGGCCAGTTCTTTTCGTCATGGAATCGCAAAAAGCCTTTGTGAATTCTGCGTCGCTCCAAATCTTTTTCGGTATAAACCGATTCACTCTTGTAGGTCACTTTACTTAACGGGTTTTTCTCCGAGTGATACATGGCTGTCGCCAATGACATAGGTGAAGGGTAGAAATTTTGAACTTGATCGAGACGAAATTTATTTCGCTTTAACCACAGTGCTAGATTAAGCATATCGGTATCGTCACAACCAGGGTGAGCGGCAATAAAATAAGGAATGAGATATTGTTTTTTACCGGCTTCTTTCGAGAACTTTTCAAACATATTCTTGAAATCATCATAACGATCCATTTCTGGCTTCATCATTTTTTCGAGCGTATTTTTTTCACTATGTTCCGGTGCAATTTTTAAATAGCCGCCAACATGGTGGGTAACTAACTCTCTAACGTATTCCGGATCTTCTACTGCTAAGTCGTAGCGTAAACCAGAGGCAATCGCAACACGTTTAACGCCGGGAACAGCTCGAGCCTTGCGATACAGTTGTGTGGTTTGACTATGGTCAGTAATTAAGTTTTTGCAAATGACCGGATAGACGCAAGATAGTTTACGGCAGTTCTTCTGAATCTCATCATCTTTACAGTTCAGATGATACATATTCGAGGTTGGGCCACCTAGGTCAGAAACCGTTCCGGTAAAGCCTGGCACTTTATCACGCATATCTTCGATTTCTTTGATCACCGATTCTTGCGAACGACTTTGAATAACTCGGCCTTCGTGTTCAGTGATAGAGCAGAAGGTACATCCACCAAAACAACCGCGCATAATATTGACGGAGAAACGGATCATTTCATACGCTGGGATTCGCGCATCTTCATAACTCGGATGAGGAACTCTTTCGTACTCCAAATCAAAAACGCCATCAATTTCATCGGTTTCTAACGGTATCGGCGGAGTATTCACCCAAACTTCTTTATTGCCATGCTTTTGTACTAATACTCGAGCGTTATGCGGGTTGGACTCCAAATGTAAAATTCTTGAAGCATGTGCGTAAAGCGCAGAGTCGCCTTTTATTTTTTCAAATGAAGGTAGCCTAATAACGGTTGACTCATTCCTCAAACCGGCTTTGCCCATCAAAGGCATTGGAACAATCGCTGTTGGGGTGAAAGTGATCGGCACTTCATCGGAGTTTGCAGCTGCTTTGGCTTCCGATTGTTTGGTTTGACAAGATTCTGAACTTGGCTCTTGGTATTCATAAGGATTCGATTTACCCATATCTTTGAGTAATTCTTTGTCCGAAGGCCAATCGATTCGAGTTGAATCTACTTCGGTCCAGCCTTCAGGAATACTATCTCTGACGATGGCGGTTCCGGGAATATCGGTTAGTTCGTTAATAGTGCGACCAAGAGAAACTTGATGAGCGATCTCTGCCATGGCTCTCTCCGCATTCCCATAAAGTAGAATATCGGCTGCGGAATCAATCAGCACCGAACGCCGAATTTCATCACTCCAGTAATCATATTGTGCAATTCGTCGAAGGCTAGCTTCAATTCCGCCGATAACTGTGGGAACCTGCGGATACGCTTCTCGACACTTTTGAGTATAAACTATCACCGCTCTGTCTGGGCGTTTGCCTGCGACACCATGCGGAGTATAAGCATCATCATTTCTAATTTTCTTGTCTGCGGTATAGCGGTTGATCATCGAATCCATATTTCCCGCCGTGATACCAAAAAACAGATTAGGCTCACCAAGTGCTTTGAACGCTTCTGGATCGTTCCAATCTGGCTGGGCAATGATCCCGACCCTGAAACCTTGAGATTCTAGGAATCGACCGATTACAGCCATCCCAAAACTCGGGTGATCAACATACGCATCACCTGACACAATGATGATGTCACAGCTATCCCAACCGAGCTCATCCATCTCCGCGCGCGACATTGGTAGAAATTTTGCTCGCCCATAGCATTCAGCCCAATATTTTGGGTAAGCAAACAAATTTTCTTTCAATTTCGTCATTAGTCGGTGGTCGCTTGATTCAGAGGGCGCGTATTTTCTCAGAATTTAGCGCAATAGACTAGCAGTATTGGTTAATTATTGACCTGTTTGACGCTTATATTTGATTTAGCTGCGATTTAGGCTGTTGTTTCCCAGTAGACAAGCCTTATTTTGGCATAATCTACCTAGAATAAGTCGTTTTCAATATTCGAGTTACTTGATAATCCGGACAAATTAGCGGCTCGATCAGTCTACAAGGTATGGTACAATCTGCTACTGATTTATAGAGGGGAACGTGGTTAAAGTCCACGGCTGTGCCCGCAACTGTAAGCAAATAGGCATTCCTATGCCTGATTTTGCAAGCCAGGACACCGAATAAATCATTATTGAGACTATCTGGCTGATAGCCTTAAAACGATTACTTTTCCGAGCGGGTAACTCGGTGGAGCGTTGTAGAAAGGCATACTGCTGCCCCTGCGCTTTCCTCTTTTGCTACCTTGATAATGCATTTTTGCAACTCTAAACCTCGGACATAAATTAGAGTATTATTCGAGGCGTTAAGTTTGTCCCAACACCCGCTACATTTACCTGCTGATTCCAACCAATTGGATCTTACCGATTCGATTTTTATTGCGGATCAAATAAGTTGGCAGGTCGATGAATTGCGAATTCTCGATAGCTTATCTTTTGAAGTTAAACGCAACGAATTTCTAGGATTTATAGGCCCTAATGGCGCTGGTAAATCGTCATTACTAAGATGTTTGTTTGGCAAGAATAGTATTAGCACCGGCAGCTTAAGCTTTAATCAACGAGCCATTAATCAATACTCTCGTAGAGAGTTAGCGCAACAAATCGCGGTGCTGATTCAGGAACCTCCGACCCAGTTTGAAATGTCGGTCTTTGATGTAGTCGCCATGGGATTAATTCCCAATAGGCCACTTTTTTCCTTTAGTACCCAAGAAGATAAACAAACTATTACTCATGCTTTAGAAAAAGTTGAGTTATTGAACAAAGCGCAAAACGCATTCAATACCTTATCGGGTGGTGAGAAACAGCGAGTGATGGTTGCTCGCGCAATTGTCCAAGATCCGAAAGTGCTGATCTTAGATGAGCCAACCAATCATCTTGATATTCAACATCAAATTGATGTGTTGCAGTTGGCCAAAGAGATGAACATAACGGTGTTGTTGAGTATTCATGATTTGAACATGGCGGCAGCTTTTTGCGACCGATTAATACTGATGAAAGAGGGAAGAATTATCACCAGCGGGGAGCCTGACTCTGTGTTGACCCGAGATAACTTAGAATATGTCTTTAGTATTCGAGCGCAAGTTGACAGCCACCCGTTTCATTCAGGTAAACGAATTACTTATGATTTTTCGCCCGATACGCAAATTAAAAAATCCATCATAAGCCCCAAAGACATTTCTGAACTTGGGGCGGAAAAATGAAGGTAAGTTTTTCAATCATTGCATTGGTATCGATAGGTTTTACGCTACTTAGCGTGGTGGTAGCCACTTCTATCGGCAGCGTTGATGTACCATTTAGCCAAGTTTTTAACAGTGTATTTGTTTGTAGCAATGATATCGGCGCATCTAAAAGTCATTGCGGTGTTGATGCCGTTTACCAAAAAATCGTTTGGGAAATACGCTTACCGAGAATTTTGATGGCCTTATTGACCGGAATTGGTCTTTCAATTACCGGTGCAATTTTACAATCTGTCACAAGAAATCCGTTAGCAGATCCTTACTTATTTGGAATTTCTGCTGGATCCGCTTTAGGTGCCGTAGTGGTCATTTCAACAATATCCGGAGCTATGATTTCGATTACTTTTGGTGCACTAGCCGGAGGAGCGCTCTCGGTTATATTGATGTTGACCTTGGCTGGCCGTTCAGCGGTTCAAGTTGAGCGTTTGTTATTATCGGGTGTCGCGGTATCTTTTATGCTGAGCGCATTTACCAGCCTAATTGTTTATTACTCTGATCCCGAAACTGCTAGCACTTTATTATTCTGGATGATGGGAAGTTTTTCTAACAGCGAATGGGGGGACTTACCGTTACCACTTATTGCGATCATTGTGGGGCTATTACTGTTTGTCGTATTTAGACGATGGATTGGAGCAATTCAAGCGGGTGACGAAGGTGCGTTTACTTTAGGAATTCCGGTTAGTCAATTAAGATTGGCAATGCTCGTTCTTTGTTCAATTATCACTGCTGTACTTGTCGCGCAAGTTGGCGGAATTGGATTTGTTGGATTAATGATCCCGCATATTTGCCGCTTTATTGTTGGTTCACAACTCCATAAAGTTTTGTTCATGTGCGTTACCTTAGGCGGTAGTTTTATGGTTTGGGTCGATGTAATTGCCCACACTATTTTAGAATCACAAGTATTGCCTGTTGGAATAGTTACCTCGGCTATTGGGAGTCTATTCTTCTTTGTAATTTTAAAAACAAGAAGTCGTACCCAATCATTTTAAGATACCACTGTAGTAGGAAATTTAATGTTTGAAGTTAAGCCGTTAGATTTAAAAAATTGTCAGAAACTACAAGCAAAGATTGACAATAAAACTAAACCCGCAGGGGCACTCGGTCGTCTCGAAGCGTTAGCGCTTCAGCTAGCTTTAGTCTTAGATCAAACGAGTCGAGAAAAGCAACAAGGCAAACTCTCAGTTCAGGATCCGGTACAAATCAATCGTCCTGCGATGTTAGTTTTTGCAGGGGATCACGGTATTGCAAGAGAAGGTATTAGCATTGCGCCTCCTGAAGTTACTCAGCAAATGGTAGTTAATTTCTTGCAAGGAGGCGCGGCGATTAATTGTTTTTGTCGAACCAATGATATTCATCTTGAAGTTATTGATGCTGGCATGCTCTGTCCGGTAGAACATGACAATATAAAACATCAATCGCTTGGGCAAGGAACTAATAACATGGTTGAAGATTGCTGTATGCCTGTTGAGCAAGTAGAGCGAGGGTTGTTGTTAGGGCGAGTCGCCGCAGAGCGAAATATAAAGTTAGGCAGCAACGTATTAGGCTTTGGAGAAATGGGGATTGGTAACACTTCCTCCGCAGGGGCCATTCAATGTTGTTTAATGAGTTTATTGGCAGAAGCTTGTGTCGGACGAGGAACTGGTATCGATGATAAGCAGTACCAAAAGAAAGTATATCTGATCAACAAAGCGTTGGCTTTTCATAACGCAAGAGTCAAGCATTTAGAAACAATGCCACTGGAAATTATGGCATCGTTTGCAGGCTTTGAGATAGTGCAAATGGTCGGCGCAATGCTGTCTACCGCAGAGCATCAGAAGATCATTTTAGTTGACGGTTATATCGCTACTGCGGCAGCTATGTTAGCAATAAAAATGAATGAGAATTGCAAAGACTATATGGTGTTTTGTCATGAATCTGGAGAACGAGGTCACCAATTAATGCTGCGAGAATTAGATGTTGAACCGTTACTTAACTTAGGGATGCGACTTGGTGAAGGAACGGGGGCAGCCTTGGCGGTTCCGTTGGTTCGAGCTGCAGCTAGCTTTTATAACGATATGGCGAGTTTTGAAACTGCAGGAATTACAGCGGTCTAACATGAGTCCCTCTAGTCTTGACAAGCAATTTGTTAAACATCAGTTCGAACTGCTACTAATTGCAATTGGTTTTTTTACTAGAATTCCGGTGCCGCACGATCTTGACTTCAGCCAACAAAAGTTAAACCAAGCCAGTCGATATTTTTCTTTGGTCGGATGGTTGGTAGGTGGAATTTGTGCGCTTTGTTTTTCACTACTTAATTTATTGCTGCCGAATGACCTTGCCATACTCGGTGCAATGTTGTTCAGCGTATTGTTAACGGGTTGTTTTCATGAGGACGGATTAGCGGATACTTGCGATGGATTTGGCGGCGGCTGGGAAAAGCAGCAAAAGCTTAGCATTATGAAAGATTCTCGCCTCGGAACGTATGGGGCTGTTGCCATTTGGATGGTGTTAACCATCAAGTATATGAGCCTAATCCAAATAGAAACGGTAGTAATCAGTTTGATCGTTGCGCACGTTTTAAGTCGTGCGCTGGCCACCGCTATGATCTTTAAATTGCCTTATGTGACTGACCAAGGAGCTTCCAAAGTTAAACCTCTTGCTGAATTGTTAACGACTAAAGAATTGAGCATTAATCTTATTATTGCAGGGTTTAGTTTATTGTTCGTCAGCGAAATAGTATTAATGCTATTAATAGTTCTAGCAGTTGTCTTTCTTGTTCTCAGAGGGCTCTACTTGAAACAAATAGGTGGTTTTACTGGTGATACTCTCGGTGCCGCGCAACAAATCTCAGAAGTCTGTATTTATTTAGTGATTGTATCTTCACAAGTTTCTGTGGTGGCAGCATGATTCAATTAGTTCTTGGTGGTGCTCGCTCTGGAAAAAGTTCTTATGCGGAATCGCAGGCCGACAAGTTATCAGATCAAGTGATCTATATCGCGACCGCAGGTGCAGACGATGTTGAAATGAAACAAAGAATAGCTAATCATCAATCCAGTCGACCAAGTCATTGGCGTTTGATTGAAGAGAAATTTTTACTCAGTGAGGTTTTAAAAAATATAATCGATTGCTGGGAGCCGAATAAACAGGTATCTCGTCCAGTCATTCTGATTGATTGTTTGACTTTGTGGCTGTCAAACTGGCTCTGTCGTTTTCAGGATGAGCAGGGTGAATTGAATGAATGGGAACGAGAGAAGGCCAATTTTATGGAGCAACTCCAACGGTTGCCAGTCCCAATTTTATTGGTAAGCAATGAAGTCGGCAGCGGAATTGTGCCTATGGGCGAGCTCAGTCGACAATTTGTTGATCAAGCTGGTTGGTTAAACCAAGCTATTGCTAAGGTATCAGAACGAGTGGTGTTAGTCGCAGCGGGGTTGCCGTTAATGCTAAAAGATAGCGGTAAAAAAGCGCCTACAGAAAATGGTAGTAACCCATGCTAACGCAACTTGTTTTTCTTAGACACGGTCAAACTCTACAACCGAATTGCTTGTTGGGTCGTACCGACGCCGCTTTATCTGAAGATGGCTTTGCTCAATTAAGAATGTCGACAGGTAATCTAAAAAACGTCGCTAAAGTCATTTCGAGTCCACTACAAAGAGCAGCTAGTTTTTCACATGAGTTTGCGTTTGATAATCAAACGGTTTGTGAAACACAAAGCTGTTGGTCTGAATGTAACTTCGGTGATTGGGACGGAATGGATTACCAACTGATAGCCGAGCGATACCCAAATGACTATTCTCTATTTTTAACTAACCCTGTAAAGCATCCTCCTCCCAATGGAGAAAGTGTCGCTGATTTTTACACTCGAGTACTTGATGGAATTAAGCAAGTGGTTGAAAAACATCCCGAACAAAAACTGTTAATTGTGACTCATGGCGGAGCAATACGATGTGCAGTGGCCTGGTGTCTAGGTTTGGATTTTATTCATCAACCTACAAAAGCTAATATACCCTTTCAACGATTGCAGGTCGACTATGCTAGCTTAACTCAAATTAATGTTTGGAATGAAAATGGTTTATTGCCGCAGTTGGTTTCGTTTAATCAGTCGATGAGTCGTCGTCGCTGATGGCTGGTTTGATGATCCAAGGAACCTCTTCTGACGCTGGCAAAAGCATATTAGTGGCCGGGCTTTGCCGTGTTTTTAAACGAAAGGGTTTTTCTGTCGCTCCGTTTAAACCTCAGAATATGGCTTTAAATAGCGCGGTAACTTTAGATGGTGGTGAGATTGGTCGAGCGCAAGCTTTGCAAGCTGCAGCTTGTGGATTAGAACTGCATACCGATTTTAATCCCGTTTTGCTAAAACCGAGCAGCGATATGAACTCTCAAGTGATCATTAACGGTAAAGCGGTTTCTCAGCTTGCCGCAAAAGAGTTCGGTAATATTAAAGCTTTGGCGTTTCAGTCAGTATTAGAAGCCTATAGGCGATTAACCGATCAATATGATCTTGTCATTATTGAAGGTGCTGGTAGTCCAGCGGAAGTTAATTTACGTAAAAATGACATCGCCAATATGGGATTTGCAGAAGAGGTCGACTGTCCTGTTATTTTAGTCAGCGATATTGATCGGGGCGGAGTATTCGCGCATTTAACGGGTACCCTTAATATATTGTCGAAAACCGAGCAGCAGCGAATTAAAGGGTTTGTGATTAATAAATTTAGAGGTCATCTTAAACTGCTACAAGGCGGTTTAGACTGGCTTGAAGAAAACACTAGAAAGCCCGTTATTGGAGTACTGCCTTTTATTCAAGACCTTAAGCTTGATGCAGAAGATGCGGTGCCGAGGCTAACTTCAACTTCGCAAGGATTAGTTAATATTAAGGTGATTGTTTTACCACGCATTAGCAATCATACGGATTTCGAGCCGCTATTAGCAAACCCCAAAATAAACTTTGAATTTGTGCGTGAGGCTGAGCAATTAGTTGGTGCGGATCTTGTTATTATTCCAGGCAGTAAAAACGTCAGGGACGATTTAGATTTTATTCTCTCTAATGGTTGGAAAGACGCGATTGAAAAGCACTGTCGATATGGCGGCAAACTTTTAGGGATTTGTGGAGGTTTCCAAATGTTAGGAGAACGGGTGGATGACCTAGATGGGATTGAAAGTACTGCAGGAACAACCAATGGCTTAGGTTTGTTTTCAATGACCACCGAGTTGAAGCAACAAAAAGATTTAAAACGCGTTTCGGGTGAATATGATTTTGCTGGCGAGAAAGGCAGATTAACAGGTTACGAAATTCACTGCGGACAAACCACTGGAAAATCGTTAAAGCAACCTTTTTGCCATTTGCAAGATCAACACGGCAATCGATACGCCGATGGTGCGATTTCCGACGATCAACAAATCATAGGAACTTACTTACATGGATTATTCGAGAATAAATTTTTAACCGAATCTGTTTTATTTTGGGCGAGCGGTAAACAAATTATTGGATATGACTGGCAAGAGGTTCGAGAGAATGAGCTAGAGCGGTTAGCTGATGTACTTGAAGAGCATCTCGATCTCACCAAAATTTTGCAAATAGTCAAACCTAGCAATTAGCTTGCTGGCTTAGAATGATAAATAGACGCAATAGCTGACTTAATATTAAAAGTATTTTTGAACAACGAATTAATCATTTTTGGAAGAGGCGATTAACATGACAGAAGATAAAGAAAAGCACAAAATTAAATCACAAAAACACAAAGAGAAAGTGGATGCAGGAATTGCAAGAGCTCAGGAGGAGCGGGGAATCGTTTTATTAGTTACTGGTAATGGCAAGGGCAAAAGTACCGCCGGATTTGGTGTGGTTTCTCGCAGTGTGGGCCACGGCTATAAAGCAGCGGTGGTTCAGTTTATTAAAGGAACCTGGGACTGCGGTGAACGTAATTTATTAGAGCAAAATGGCGTGCCTTTTTCAGTGATGGCCACCGGTTTCACTTGGGATACTCAAGATCGAGAGTCAGATATTGCCGCGGCAACAGAAGTTTGGCAAGAGGCAAAGAAATACTTAGCAGACCCACAGTATCATGTCGTGTTGCTGGATGAGCTAACTTATATGCTTGGATACAAATATCTAGATAAACAAGAGGTGCTTGAAGCGATCGCCAATCGACCAGAAGAACAATCCGTGGTGATCACCGGACGAGGAGCGATTGCAGAGCTAAGAGATATCGCTGATACGGTGAGCGAGATTAAGGATATTAAGCACGCTTATAAAGCAGGAATTAAAGCTCGAAAAGGGATCGACTGGTGATAGCACGCAATCTTACGGTTAGATTATTAGGGCTATTGATTACCTTATGCTCTTGGATAACCGCTTCCCAGGCAGAAATTTCCGCGACAGCACAACGTATCATCGCTTTATCACCATCGACGGTTGAGCAATTATTTGCGATTGGGGCGGGGGATCGAATTGTAGGCACCGTGGAATATGCTGATTACCCCGAAGCCGCCAAAAAGATTCGTCGTATTGGTAACTATGCGGGTATTCAAATTGAACAGGCTTTGGCTTTAAAACCTGATTTAGTGATCGCATGGAAAGGTGGGAATAAGCAAGCGGATATAGATAAACTAAAAGCTTTAGGGGTAAAAGTTCACCAAAGTAAGATTCTTAATATTTCGCAAATTAGTAGTGATCTTAGAAAGTTAGGTGAATTAACCGGCTTGCAAGACAATGCCGAAAAAGTAATAAACGATATGAAAATTAAATATCAGAGTATTACTCGAACCTACGCAGGCAAGTCGCCAGTAAAAGTCTTTTATCAATTATGGCATCAACCACTGCGAACCGTTGGTCCCGATAGTTGGATAGAGTCTTTGCTGAAAGATTGTAATGCGATCAACTTGTTTTCGGATGTTTCCGCACCTTATCCTCAAGTTTCTTTTGAATCAGTACTTGTAAAAAATCCTCAAGTGATTATTATACCGCACCATTCAGGAAATGAAGGTGCGAAAACACAACACTGGAATCAATGGCCTGAATTAGATGCTGTTAAGTCACAACAAATTCATGTGTTAAATGGTGACTTATTGCATCGCTTTACTCCTCGAGCTTTGGATGGGCTCGATACGCTTTGTCAAAAAATCGATAAAGCGAGAAATTAGAATAGCGAAATAAAGTAGCGAACAGTTGCCTATTCTTTGAAATGGAAGTCAAAACAATCGAGTGTTCCGAGTAAGAATCGGATATTCGGGAAGTTGGTGAGAATCCAACACTGCCCCCGCAACGGTGATACTGATGAACTTGATTTGCATCATGCGAAGTTAAGTAATACTCAGCTAAGTCCGGAGACCGGCTTGATTGACAATTTGGGATAGTAAATCAAAAACTTTTGGTTGCTATCAATTATTCGCTCAGTCACTGGAGATCTCTTAAATATCTGACTGAGCACTTTTAAGCGCGGCGGGCGCTAACATCACAGGTACTAAAAATGTATAACCGATCCACACTCAAATCGATTGCGGCAGTTGCTGCTATATTGTCTTCAGCAACCCTTGTTGCAGAAGAGGCGACTCCCTCAGATGATAGACTTATCATCGTGACGGCAAATCGTGTAGAACAAAATATTAATGACACATTGGCTGCTGTAGAAGTTATTACACGTCAAGACATTGAAAGAACCCAACCAGAATCAATTACTGATTTATTACGCACTTTGGCGGGATTAGATTTTGTGCATAATGGCGGAGCAGGACAATCTTCATCTTTATATACTCGTGGTACCAATTCCGACCACACTTTAGTTTTAGTTGACGGTGTTAGAGTCGGTTCTGCGACATTAGGCAATAAAAACTTTGCTAGTATTCCGGTTGCTCAAATTGAAAGAATTGAAGTCGTAAAAGGACCAAGAGCTGCACTCTGGGGTAGCGATGCGATTGGGGGCGTGATTCAAATTTTCACTCGCAAACTCACCAAGGGCGAAGTGGCGATGTCGGTTTCGCTAGGTTCGGATAATAAAGCTAGTATGGATTTTAGCGCTGGATTTGGAAATGAGAAAGTCAATAACACGGCCACTATCAGTTATGAAAAGTCAGATGGATATGATGTGTTTGATAATTCAACTGACGCTTCCGAAGATACTCAACCGGACGATGATGGTTATTTAAGAATTTCTGCGGCGCTGCGTGGCGATTATGAACTATCTAATACCACCCAGTTGGATTGGGTGGTACAGTTTGATCAAGGTAACAGCGAGTTTGACAGTTCATTTGGTGGTGATCAAACGGACTACAATAACCATTTGTGGAACATCCGTTATTCATACCAATTGGATAATATATTTGCCCAGTTTAGCGTAAAGCAGAATAGAGATCAGTCGATTTCATTTGGTAATGGCACTCTCAAGGAAGATGGTTCAGTGTTCGAAACTCGTCGCTTGCAAGTTAATGGCTTAGCGCAGTATGACTTTTCCGAATCTTTTACTTTGTTGGGCGGGATTGATCGTTTGACCGATGATGTTGATCACAGTGACGTAGTCGCCTTTGACGGCTCAATTAACAACTATGAAGAAGTTGAGCGAGTGACCGAGTCCGCTTACGTTTCTAGTCAGTTTAAACTAGGTGGTTTTATCGGGGAATTGACTGGACGTTTTGATGATGTTGAAGCAGTTAAAAGTGATAACACTTTTAATGCCAGCCTAGGCTATCGGATTAATGATAATCTGTTAGTTAGCGTGAATCGCTCTAAAGGCTTCAAAGCGCCGACCTTCAATGACTTATATTACCCGGGCTTTGGCAATCCAGAACTACAAAGTGAAATCTCTTACAATAATGAGTTTCTGGTGAAAGCTAATTGGCAAAACAGCAACTTATTAGTGGCTTACTACGATAATGAAATCGATCAACTCATTGCTTATAACCCAGCTTGTTTTTGCTCTGAAAACATCAATAAGGCTGACCTCTCCGGTTATGAAGTGGTTTATCAGCTAGTGGATGACAAAATCACTCACAAAGTGTCCGCTAGTTATGTGGATCCAATTGATGCCAGTATCGACCCTGTCACAGGACAAGCGAATAACAGCCAACTACTGCGTCGAGCAAAACACCACTATGGATATGAGATCACGGCTGATTTGGGTGATCTTTCATTCTTCGCTCAATTTAACTATGTTGGCTCTCGATTTGATGCCGTATTTGGTAGTCCAGAGCGTCGCTTAGAAAGCTATTTGCAAGTTAATTTGGGGGCTGGCTACCAACTGGCTAACCACTGGGATCTTAAGGTGAAAGTTTCGGATTTTACAGAGTCTAATCCGCAAACGATTATTGGTTACAACAACGTGGGACAGCAAGTGTTTGTTACTTTACAATACACAAACTTCTAGTTTAAAGTAACTCATTAATCACTCAATAAGACTAGCAAGTAAACGAATTACCCATTCAATAAAACTCGCTAGTCTTTGTGAGGTCTCAGTCATTAAATTTAAAAAGCAAAATACCCTGTTAAACAGTAATATCAAAACAACGTTTTTGTTAGTGCGACATGGTGAGACTGAATGGAATCTCAAACAGCGCTTACAAGGGCAACTTGATAGTCCATTAACGTCAAAGGGCATTCAACAAATAACGCAGCTTGCCGAGTGGTTATCCGTTACCCATGCTGACAATCCAATCGAACAGATCTTCTCATCGCCACTAGGTCGTGCAAAACATAGTGCGATTTTATTGCAACAGTGTATTGAGCAACCAATCCAAGAAGCGACTTTTTTAAAAGAGCGTAGCTTTGGGATTTGGCAAGGTCAGCTGTTTGATGAGATTAAACAAGATCAAGCGTTCGCCGATGTGTTTTTTAAAGTGACTGATACGCCTATAGAAAAAGGTGAATCAGCCATTCAAGCCAGAAAACGAATGGAGGTTGGCTTAAAAGCTTTAGGCCAACAGCACCCAAACCAAAAACTTTTAGTGGTGACTCATGGTGAACTCTTACGTTGTTTTTTGAGTGGACTAAAAAACAGTGTTGATGGCAGTGCTTACGAGTTATTTAAAAACGGCAAAGTGTTTGAAGTAAGTTTTTCGCCGAATACCGACCAATTTAAAGTAAAGTTTTAGTGTTTAGCTTTTGGCTGAATTCAAGCTTTTCAAGCTCTGGTGTGGAGCTACCATTCTACTACTTTATATACCACCTAGGAATCGTTTCAACTGGCGCTGTCATTTTGGATTTGATGTTTAGTGAAGTGAGTCGGTTTCATCCCTTAGCAGCGTTTGGTCGAGCAGCTACAAGCTTAGAAAGAGTCGCTAACCCTTATCACCAATCAAATCTGTCATGCGACGATAATAATCCATACAAAGCCAAATTGTTCGGACTGCTGGGGGCTTTAGGTTTGATACTTCCCATTAGTTTTGTTGTTATGATTAGCGCTTTATTCGTCAGTAAAATTTGGCTCGCTGGGGTAATGTTAGATAGTGTTATTCTGTATTTTTGTATCGGTCTAACAAGTATGCGAAAGCATGTTCTAGCGATTGCCAAGCCGCTTGAAAACCAACAAATCGCGTTGGCCCGAAAAGCCTGTTCGCTGATAGTGAGTCGAGACGTTGACAATTTGACTCAGGAACAAATGTGCAAAGCTGCGGTCGAGTCCACGCTAGAAAATACTAACGATGCGGTGATTGCGAGTTTATTCTGGTATGCCATTGGTGGTATTCCCATGGCTGTCGCACATCGTTTAATCAATACTTTGGATGCGATGTGGGGTTACAAAAATGAACGCTTTCAAAATTTTGGTTGGGCGGCTGCTAAGTTAGATGACGTTTTGGCCTGGCCGACAGCAAAAGTCACTGGTTGGTTATTCGCATTACAAGGAGTGAGCCGAAGAGTCTGTTGCATAGCTATTCAAAATGCACAAAGTCAGAGCCTACAGTACAAGAGTCGAAACGGTGGATTTGTGATGTCCGCTGGTGCCACAGTTATGGCGATTCAATTAGGTGGTGAAGCGAGCTACCATGGCGAAACCAAACTATCCGGTCATTTAGGTGATACCACTGCTAAAAATAAACCAGTAGAAATTCAGCACATCAAAGAAAGTGTTAGGTTAATGAATCGTGCAGTATTGATTTGGCTTGCCATCATCTTGATACTGTCGATTAGTTTATTTTTGTATCTGTCATTTTAGGTCTTAATAGAATGGTCGGTAAACCAAATCAGAAAAAACAAGAAACTCAATCGAAACTGATTCATGGTGGACAGTTAAATCAACAAGTCCGCCATTATAATATTCCGAGAGAACATTGGTTAGATCTTTCCACTGGGATTAGCCCCTTTAGTTATCCTAGCGATCAAATTCCAAAAGATAGTTGGCAGCGCTTGCCAGAGCGTTCTGTAGAATTTGATTTAGCAGTGACTGGCTATTACCAAACGCAGCAATTTGTTGCTTGTCATGGCTCTCAAGCGGCCATCCAATGGATCCCAACACTATGGGCTAGCTTGGGTAACTCAGGTTCGAAAATTTGGTTACCAAAGGTCGGTTACAAAGAACATCAAAACTATTGGCAACAAGCTAATTTTGATTATTGTTTGTATTCCGATTTACCAAGCCCACAGCAGCTGCAACAACATTCGGTTGTAGTTGTGATCAACCCTAATAATCCTTCCGCTAAAACGTTTTCTCAACAGCGGCTGTTGACACTCGCTAAACAGTTAGAGCAAAAATGCGGGCTGTTAGTGGTGGATGAAGCATTTATTGAATCATCCATCGAGCAGAGTATCACGCCTTTTGCTTGTGAATTTGAAAACCTCATTGTATTGCGCTCAATAGGCAAGTTTTTCGGCTTAGCGGGGGCTAGAGTGGGGTTCGTTTTTTCATCCGCCAAGTGGTTAGATTTATTGGAATCAGCAATGGGGCAATGGCCCGTTTCTGGTCCCGCACTTTGGCTTATAGAAAGGGCGCTAAAGGATACGCTTTGGCAACGACAACAATTTCAAACACTCACCCAACAAAGTCAAAAATTAGCTGGCTTACTCGAACAGCAATTTAAATCAGAAGCGCGGGGAACCATTTTGTTTAGAGTGATCTCTAGTGCTAAAGCCTCGCGGATTTTTGATGCACTCTGCCGGCAAGGAATTTATGTTAGGCTATTGGATGACCTGTCAGGTTTAAGGTTTGGAGTAACTGATGACGCTGGACTAGAGCGGTTGCGACTGGCTCTAGAGCATATAAATGACCATGGAGAATAAATTGCAAACAGAGGGCGATTTTAACGCTGCACCGCTAGTTGATGCAGGCATCAATCTTTCGGCCGTTTTCAATTTGTCTGAACTGCCCCCAACTCTTTATTCTCAAATTGAAGCTGTGGCAAATAATTCATTTAAACCGCGGCAGTTGTTATTATTGGCTCATGCCGGTAATCGCTTTTGGCGAAAACTAGCATTGTCAGAATTTTCACTATCCGCTGGGTCAAGTTCAGATCCCGTTAAAACTAAACAATCCAAGCAAAATATAAACGCTATTTCTGAGGTCGACCACCCAATCGATGAGTATTCGATTCAACAAATTAGTCAGCATTTACAGCACTGCTACCCAAGCCTTAATTTTCAGATTCTCTATCCATCATCGAGCGATTTCGCGAAACCGATAGGATTACAGCAATTCGGAAAATTAGCGGGCTGGCATTATGACTCTCCACTAAAAATAGGCATTAATCAAACTTGGGGGACCTGGTTTGCCTATCGAGTGTTATTGCTATGCGATGGACAGTTTACCCCAACCGAAAAGCTGCAATCAAAACCACCTTGCACTAGCTGTAGTGATAAACCTTGTATCAGTGAATGTCCCGCCAATGCCGTCAGTCAGACGGACTTTGATTTAAACTGCTGTAGCCAATATCGAGCTTCTGAACAATCACGGTGCAGTGATCGCTGCGTGGCTAGACTGGCTTGTCCAGTGGCTACAGAGCACCGATACCCTATCGATCAAATCCAATATCATTACGGGCGATCAATGCAAATCATCCGCCAAATGTTCCAAGCGAAAGGCTAATTGTAACTAAATGAGAGTGATTCTTGGATTACTTATCGTTTAATTACAAACACTTGTATGAAATTTGAGCCCTCAATAAGCCTTGGTTCTGACAGACATTTCTGGTATTTTCGGGGCTGTGCTAATAAAAGCGATGTTATCAGACTGGGCCGATAGCCGAGTTTAATCGAATAATTGAGGAAATAATGCCAAAAGCCAGTGAATTAAAACGCGGTATAGCCGTTGAATACAACGGTAAGTTACTGTTAGTTAAAGCTGTGGATGTGCATAGTCCAAGCGCTAGAGGTGCGGCCACTCTGTATAAAACTCGGTTCGCCGAAATTGGTACAGGCTCCAAAGTAGAGCATACTTTTAAGGGTGACGACATGCTCACCTCAGTAGACTTAAATCGACGGGATGTGGTGTTCTCCTATATTGATGGTGATGATTATATTTTCATGGACAATCAAGATTACACTCAAATTCCGTTTAATAAAGCAGACATTGAAGACGAATTGTTGTTTATCGACGAAGACACTCAAGGTCTAGTGGTACTAGAAGTTGATGACAAGGCTATTGGTCTAGAACTTCCTCAATCAGTTGATATGGTGATTGTTGAAACGGATCCCTCAATTAAAGGCGCGTCGGCAGCTTCTCGAACTAAGCCTGCGCGTTTTGCGACTGGGCTAACCATTCAAGTGCCCGAATATATTTCAAGCGAAGAGAAAGTTAAAATTAATACCAGCGATCGGAAATTTATGGGGCGTGCAGATTGAAGTTAACCTTAAAATCTAAACGGCGCTCCTTTATTGATTCGCTACCGACGATAAAAGTATCTCCTGATGCAATTAATATTGTTAATAGTACGCGAGAATATCGGAATAAATTACTAGAGCTGATTAATTCTGCCAAAAAACGTATTTATCTAACGGCTCTGTATTTACAAGATGATGAAGCGGGCCGTGAAGTTTTAGAAGCGCTCTATCAAGCCAAACAAAACAACCCAAAGCTCGAAGTGTTTATTTTTGTTGATTTTCTGCGTGCTCAGCGTGGATTAATGGGGCATGCTAAAAGCGTCGGTAATGTTGCTTTGTATCGTGAACTTCATCAAAAGTATGAACATCCCATCAAAATCTATGGCGTGCCCGTTAAGAGTAAAGAGTTTCTGGGAGTGTTACATCTAAAAGGGTTTGTGTTTGATGATACGGTTTTTTATAGTGGCGCCAGCATTAATAATATCTATTTGCAGCAGACTGAGCGCTACCGATATGACCGCTATCATTTAATTGACAATCATTTATTAGCCAACTCCTTTGTACGATTTTTACGCGATAACTTTGTTAAGAGTAGTGCGGTTCAGTTATTGACCAATGATCCGATACCAACTGCCAAAAAACTCAAACCTGCTATCCGTCGATTGAAGTCTTGCTTAAGACGTTCGGGATACTATTTTAGAAGCGAAGAAAAGAACAGCAAACTAAACAAAGAAGAGTCAGCCAGCCAATCGGTTATGTTGACTCCGCTGCTTGGTTTTGGTGGTAGGAAAAATAAACTCAACAAGACGATTTTTCAACTTGTTAACCAAACAGAAAAACAAGTGGTTATTTTTACGCCATACTTTAATTTCCCTGGAAAAATCAATAAGACCGTCAGAAAAATTTTAAAGAATAATAAAAAAGTTACCATTATTGTCGGTGATAAAACGGCCAATGATTTTTACATCCCAGAAGACCAACCATTTAATCGAGTCGGGATTCTGCCCTATATTTATGAAACAAGCTTACGACGTTTTGTTAAAGCTAATCAGTCTTTTATTGATCAAGGTCTACTCGATATTTGTTTATGGTTGGACCCTGGAAACAGCTTTCACTTAAAAGGGATCAGTAGCGACAATAATAAACACTTGATCACTGGACACAATATCAACCCAAGAGCTTGGCAGCTGGATATTGAAAATGGGGTATTGATCCAAGATCCTCAACAACAATTAAAATCGAAGTTTGATAATGAATTAAATCAAATCATGCAGCACTGTACTCGGATTAATCACTTTGATGAAATAGAAACACCGGATCAATATCGAGAAGAAGCTCAAAAATTATTAAAATTTGCCAAAAGAGCTAAGCTCGATAGCATTTTGAATCGCCTGTTATAAGACATAAAAATAAAAACAAGAATAAAAAGGAGCGATGTATGAGTTTAAGAAACACAGAAATAAGCTATGGTAAATTGTCGATCATTCTTCACTGGCTGATGTCCGTTATGATCATTTGCATGATCGCCGGTGGATTTCTAGTTGAAAATATGGGTAAAGGTGAGATACGAGATCTTATCGCGGCCTTGCATAAGTCGACTGGTTTTTTGATCTTGCTGCTGGCGCTGTTTCGTTGGTATTGGATGCTGAGTAATAAAAGACCACAGCCTGTCGATGGAGTCAGCCGAGCAGAAATTGCAATGGCTCATGCGACCAAGTGGCTCTTGATGTTGGCAATGATTGGGATGCCGCTCTCAGGATTGCTCATGGTGATGTTGCACGGTCACGGAATTGATCTTTACGGATTATTTGAGATACCTTCGCTATTGGCTGAAAATAAGACTATCGGTCGCATTTTCGGAAAGTTGCATAGTATCGGTGGATACGCCATTTCGGTGGTTGTCGGCTTACATATCGCCGGAGCCATCTATCATCACTTTATAAAGAAAGACAATACCCTAAATCGCATGTTGGGTAGGTAAAACGGTCTCTTTCAACGTTTAAGTAATCATCAGTTTTAAAGTTTAGGATCAATAATATGAGCAATCAAATGGACCATGACAATGCCGGTGTTACTACAACTTCCTTAATGGTTAGTTTGGCTGCTTTTGTGATCGTGGTTGCCGGACTCAAGGTCGCGGCTCCAATCTTAGCCGAGTTCTTATTAGCGCTTTTTATCGCGGTGGTTTGCGTTCCGCCAATTAAGTGGCTTTCCAGTAAAAGAATCCCGCAAGGCATATCGATTCTCATCGTGCTTACAGGGGTTTTAGCCTTTCTGGGGTTTGTCGGTTATTTAGTGGGTGATTCCATTCAGTCATTTAGCGCAAATAAAGATCTCTACTCGGCAAAGCTTGATCAAAGTCTTGGAGGCGCGTTTCAGTGGTTAGCCGATAAAGGCGTTCCAATTGAAGGCCTGGAGCTTGCGGCACTAATTGATCAGTACGGTATCGCATTGGTTAGCCGAGTAGTTGGCGGATTGAATGTTATTTTCCAAGAGTTCTTTATTATTTTCTTAAGTGTGATTTTTATCTTGGCAGAAATGTCGAGTTTTCCGGATAAATTTGCTCGAGCTTTTTCTGATAGTAAAGATAAGATGATTCACGTTAATAAAATTCTAGGTAAAATTAGACACTATCTAGCGATTAAGACTGTTGCTAGTTTGTTCACAGGTTTTATCGTTTCAATGTCGCTTTATTTTATCGGTGTCGACTTTCCATTTTTGTGGGGAATGTTGGCTTTTCTACTGAATTATATCCCCAACATCGGTTCGATTATCGCAGCGATCCCACCACTAATTCTAGCCTTTGTGCAATTAGGACCAGCAGAAGTGCTTTGGACTGCGATAACTTTTGCGGTCGCCAACACCCTAGTTGGAAATTTCTTGGAGCCTAAATTTATGGGCAAGATGCTGGGACTTTCAACCTTTGTGGTGTTTTTATCATTAATTTTTTGGGGGTGGATTTTCGGTTCGGTTGGAATGTTTTTATCGGTACCTTTGACCATGACCATTAAAATTGCCTTAGAAACCAACCCAAGCACCCATTGGATTGCGATTATGTTGGGGCCAGAGAACGAATAGCTGCTTACTGTTACAATCTACACCCAAACCCAACCGATTATTATCCATAGTTATTTAACTACAGGCCTTACTAATAAAGGCCTGAGCTCATCAATTCAAGTCTTGTTACATCTTGTCAAACCTAGATACGTCGATCACCGGTAAAATCAACCTTAGTCAGCCCAGAGGGAGGTTTTCGGTGAGAACAAAAAAACAACAATTTATCGATTCATTCAAACAAAGAGTCAAAAACGCTTTTACTGAAGTGTTTGATAACCCGGTTGGTCGTCCGGCCAAGAAGGCCATTATTACTGTTGTCGGCGTTTGTATTACTCTGCTTGGGATTGTGATGTTTGTTTTGCCCGGTCCAGGTTTCTTATTAGTCGTAGTTGGTCTTGGGGTATTGGCGCTAGAGTATCCCGGTGCTCGTAAATGGCTACGCAAATTTCAAGGTATTCTCTCTGCATCTGCCAAAAAAGCAGATGATTTTTTTGCTAGGCGTAAAGCCTAGCAAATTTTCTTATTTAGTCGTTATTGCTACTCGCGAAACTATTAGTCAAATAGATAAATTGGCTTTAGTTTCGCTTTTTTTGTCCATTCCAATAATCATTGGAATTCTATAAGATAATCTTCGTTGTTAACCTGTTCTATTCGATTTATAGTGTTAATAAGAAACGGTAGAAGTTGTCATTGATGATTTTAATTGATTAATAATCGAATATTTAAAATTCAATAAACCACCCTATGAAGGAGTCAGAAACATGAGCGAAAAAGAAGATCGAGATATTGAAAAGAGTTATTCTACTTCAGAGTTTGTCGCAAAACTTCGAAGACTTGCCGATGCATTAGAAACTGGTGAGAAATTTGAAATTCAAATTGCTGGTGAAAGAATTTATGTGCCAGTCAGAGCGATTTATAACATAGAACATGAACGTGGGGATAACGAGGAAGAAATTGAATTTCAAATTAAGTGGAGTAATGATTAAAGTTAAAAGATTATTCACCAAAGCTTGCCCCGCGAAGCGCAGTGGGTACGGAGACACGGAGACACGGAGACACGGAGAACACGGAGAAAAGAACTCTTAGTGTTTTTAGTCTTAGGGAGAGGGGAGCTTTTAAGAATCCTTGATGCAAAGTGACACCCTAAAGAAGTGACCTACAATACTCAATGCCAAAACAAAAAAGCGTGCCCATATATGAGCACGCTTTTTTTAATACACTCGTTTTATCCCCTGCGACGTGAACGGGTGGTTCCGGTACCGCCTTGGTTCAACAACCTCAATAATTCGGCCTTTTTAGAATCCACTTGATTGGCATTGTTTGTCACACAACTTTTAGCTTGAGAAAGCTGACTTCTTAAGTTGGCGACTTGAGAATTAAAGTTAGCGCTAGCGGCATTCTTAATACTATCCAATCGAGAGATAAAAACCCTAGCCCTATTTAAAATGGTGTTAACTTGGTTAAGTACATTAGGACTCGGTGGCACTAACGACTTTAGACTGTTTATCACCGCTAGTGCTTCGGCATTTAAACCAGCAATGGTCTGGTTGACCGCCGCTACTTTTTGCGAGTTATTAGTTATCGAACTTCGCTTACTTGCTGCCGTAGAAATACAACTCAGCAATGCTGATTGTTTACCATTCATCCAGCTTAAGCCTTGGTTTACTTGGTTTTCAATTTCTGACGAAAGACCACCAGTCGCTAAAGCTGCGATGCGTCCGGGTAACGTTTGTGCAGCTCTGCCCCACAAACCAACCAAGTTATTGGCACCAGAGGCTTGGTTAGCGATGAGATTGCCATTAAAAGCAATGTAACGGAGTTGTTGAGCATCTTGGCGTAACTCGTTAGATTGTTTATTGAGTGCACTGACTAGATCGGCGAGCTGTCTAATGATTCGCTGTTGAGCGCTATTCAGATTCGCCCAGTCGCCATTGGCCTTTGTCAGCTTCTGATTTAGGTTATTTAACTTGTTGACTGACTCCTGGGTTCGACTAACGGCATCGCTTTTTGGAATTGGCACTAGCGAACCGATCGCTAATTGTTGAGCACTACTAAATTGCTCGAATGCGACCTTCGATTCTGCAACCGAGCGTTGCAAGGTGACAAACTTAGACTGAAGCTCTCTAAAACCGTTGCTTGTTGCGGTTAGCTTATCTTTGACTGACTTAGGAATTAGATTAGCTGCAACTTCGACTTTACTTTGTATAAGCGTAGCAAGTCGAGAACCAAAGCTCTTTATAGCTCGCTCAAGTGGTGTTGAATACTTGTCGGCACAATCGGCAACCTGCTTAGACAAAGCTTGAACATTCTTCCAATTGACCTCAACGCCAACTGCGGATTGCACTAACCGTCTTAAATCAGCATTCAGTTGTCGACGATATTTTTTACTCAGTTGATTGACCTTGTCGACTGCTTTAGCAAAACGAACACCAGCGGCTTGCGATTGGGAAACTTGTTTATCGAGTGCTAGACCTGACTTTCGTAATCCAATAATATCGGCGCGAAGGCTTTTAAATAGTCGGTCAATTTCGCTAGCAAAGTTTCTTGCCGATGGATCTTGAGTTAACTTTTTCCATAGTAGACTAAGTGTCGAATTTAGCTTTTTGTTTGACTTGTCTATCGTATCCCAAACGATTTTTGTCGCGCCTGATTCATTTAAGGCATTAGCTGAAGCATTGAGTTCAAGCATAGCCGCTGCAAGATCGCTGGGTAATGAGTTGATAGCTGTTGTCGTGACATTTTTTTGGTATTGCGCTATCGCATCTAAAATAATTTGCGAGACTTTGATAGCGTGATTAAGTGCATCTTTAATGCATTTTATTGAACTATCAACCGCTTTATCTAAAGCCTTTAATTTAGGGACCGACTTAAGCACTTTAAGCAACTGACTATTTCTAGGAAGCTTTATCTTAAGTTGTGTCGCTAGCTTTAAAGTCTCTGCCGATTCCTTAACCCATTGATTGAATTTCTGTTTAACTTTTAACTTACCGTTTTCGTGCTCTTCAATCGCTTTATGATAGGCTTCAGCCGCTTTAATCTCAGCTCGTAACAATTGCTGAGTTCTTCTTGGATTATCGGTTAACCAATCAGGAACGAAAGATTTTAGTTCTAGGCCAACGGTCACTAATAAAGAACCACCGGGAAATTTTTCTAAATCATCTTGTATCGGTCCCAAATCATTTTTAATCCGATCAAAAGCTTTAGCATGCGCTTTTTCCGCCGCTTCCATATCGGCTTCTCTTTTCTCTTGTGCTTTAACTTCTCGTAATAGTTGTTCAGTTGCGGTAATCAGTTTTCTTACTTGTTGAAAAAATTTTGCCTGTTGACCTTTAAATTGAGATGACTTCAATTTCTTGAGTTCACGCAACACCGAATTAAGATAGTTGTTAAGAAGTTTGTAATCGGATGCGAGTTCTTTCTTTAGAGTGTCTAAAGCTTTTTGGCATTTCTTAAAATCAACTCGAGTTTTTAGAGTACGTTGAGAAGCTGAAGGAATGGTAATTAGCGCTCTTGAAACGTCTTTGACACCTTGGCTAAATTTGTACTTTTGATCTAATTTAATAAGTTCTTGTCTTAGCTTTTTCAAACCGCCGTTAAATTGAACCAACGGAGAATTTGAAATACGGCATTGTACATTCTTTAATGCATTGAGCTCTGGAAAGTCTTTGGCCAAATTTATGGCAATCAGTTGTGATGCAGTCTGGGATACTTTGTACTTCCTATCCAATTGGTTGAGTTTAGCCAAAGTTCCTTCGATGTTTTGCCGTCCTTGAGAAACAATTGCATCAGAAACCTGCCAAGAATACTTGCCTGTTGCTGTTACCGCTGTATTGACTTCTGGAAAGTGACGAGCCAAGTTGGTTCTAACATTGGTAGCTGCGCTATTAGCACCGCGTTTAGCCGCTGCTAGAGCATTGCGAACGTCGCTAATGGCTTTTTCAGATTTCGCTTTAAGTTGATTGGCGTTTTGCGCACTAAATAGATTCGCGGTGTTTTGAGCTGCGGTATTAATCGCCGTGGTAGCATCGTTAGCGGCTTTGCTCACAACATTGCTAGCCGATGCACCAAGGCGCTGAGTGTAATTGAGTGTATCCGTTACCGTTGCTACTCGTTGGCATTTTATTGATTTAAGCTTTTTGTTGATTAATGGGAGCGGAGGCAGTGGAATGGTTGCTGAACCTGATTTTATTAATGTCATCTTTTCAGATTGTGTACGACCTAACACATCGACATATTCCAGAGTAAGCTGCATGTCGTTGCGGCCAACATTGTAAGCTTCTTTAAAGTTACTTCGAGTCAAACTGGTGGTTCTACCTTGATCAACATTTTGATATCTGAAACCTGCGCTTCCGGATTTATATTTTAGACGGCATTCATTTGCTGCCCAACTGGAACCAGAAAATAGGCTTAGCCCCAATAAGGAGATGATTGGTAAAACAACCCGTCTCATTCTTTGGCGTTTGGTCGGTGTTTCGATTGGTTTTGTGTCTGTTGTTTTCATAATAGTTTCCTTTCTTTGTATTTAGTGAATTTGAATAACTGTTGTTAATTGAAAATCTTGAGACTGATTCTAGTTATCTTGGAATTCAAAGCTTGAAAACAGCTTGAGACAGTTTGACTTAACTTGAAATTGTTATTTATCAATGAGTTAAGGGGCTATTTTATTTTCGGATAAAAGTAGATTTTTGATAGTTTGGTGGCAAGGCTTGTAATTTTGGGGGCTTTTTTAGTTCAATTATTGGGTCAGAACTTCGATAAGTCGCATCATTCGATACCTTTAATCTTAATATTTTCTACTTTTTGGGATTAGCTAGGCGCATGAAAATAATTCACTAAGATAGGTGCTTCATATCAAAACAAGCTGAAACGGAAACAGCAGGAACAGGTTTATCTTATGAAGCAAACATTGAATCTAAATCAAAAATTATTCACTGGTCTGGCAATCATCTTATTGCTTTCGGGCTGTATGACTAACCACCAACAACGAGGCGTTTCGAGTAACTTAGTCGGTTATCTTTATCCCAAAGGGGAAATGATTTCGCATTCAAACGATCAGATGCCTTTACTTAAACTTCCGCTGCGAGTAGGCATTGCCTTTATTCCTGAGTCAACCTACGACCATACCTTCACACTAACAGAATTTGAAAAACAACGATTGTTAGAAAATGTCGCAGAGCGATTCCGTTCAGATGAAAGCGTAAAACACATTCAAATTATTCCTGAAATCTATTTAAAACAGGGCAAAGGTTTTGTCACCGTTGAACAAGTCGCAACACTTTACAATGTGGATGTGATGGCGTTGGTTTCATACGATCAAGTATCTATTCATGAAATGAGAAAATCATCATTAGCCTACTGGACCATTGTTGGTGCCTATATCGTAAAAGGTGAATCGACCGAATTTCAAACCTTTGTTGATACCGCGGTGTTTGATGTTAAAACCAGAAAGATGTTGTTTAGAGCGCCGGGGATCCATACTGATTCGCGCAACCATACCGCAGTAGGCTTCGAAAAAGGTAACCGCGAAATGCGAGCCAATAGTTTTAAAGTGGCCTCTGAGTTAATGACCGAAAATCTTTCAACCGAGTTACTCAAGTTTAAAGAGCGAGCTAAAAAGGGTGAAGAGGTTAAAGTTGAGTATGATAAGAAATATTATGGTTCTGGCGGAGGCGGGAGTTTTGGATGGGGCGCGCTAATTGCCTTGGTATTGTTAGTGCGGTTTACTCGGATTGATTCGAAATAATGAAAAAAACGAAACAAACTGTATTAGCATTCTTAGTTTTACAATTCCCCGGTATGGCATATGCAAATGCTGGGGTCCCGATGCTGTATTTAGCCATGCCAGCATTTTTGTTTTCATTAGTACCAATCATAGCGATTGAGACGGTTTATATATCAAAGGGGTTGGAGCTTTCTATAGGTCAATCATTAAAAACAGTCAGTATTTCAAATTTAGTGTCGACCTTAATTGGTATTCCGCTGACTTGGTGTTTATTGGCTGCAATTCAAATGATTTCCGGTGGAGGAGGGGCATATGGAATCGATTCGGTCGTTGGAAAAATATTGGCGGTTACATGGCAGGCTCCCTGGTTAATACCTTATGAGAACGATATGAATTGGATGATTCCAATAGCAGGGTTGGTTTTGTTAGTTCCGTTTTTCTTCGCTTCTTGGTGGTCAGAGTATTTTGTCACCAAGAAAATGAACTGCTCGTTACCATTGCAAAAGGTTAAGCGAAAAGTACGAAATGCGAATTTAGTGACCTATACTTTGCTCGCGGCTTGGCCTGTGGGGTTTTGGTTCTTTAGCTAAACAAAGTCGTAAGCTCAAAACACAGCTTAATTAATAGAAGTACGAACTTAAACAAAACAATTAAAACCCAATACTTAAAAGCTACTGGCTAAGTCGAAGTATTTAAGGGATTGATTATCCTTGATTACTTCTGTGTGGCAACAAGCAGGTATGGCTGGGTAGTTGTTAAATTAGAATGCTCCAACATTTCTTGTAACTGGCGAATGCTCATGCCATTAATACATTGGGTTGCAAATGAGAGTCTAAAGGTACGTGAAAAAGGTATTCTTGTTCACTTGCTTAAACTTCGTTTAGCGCTGTATGTATCAACACAGGTTTGTCGTATCAGCCAACTGAGAACGCCTACACAAGCTGGCTGAATGCAGTCAAAGCCTCACCAACCAACGGAAGAAAAACGCCAGTCAACCGAAAAAGCAAATCCGATTTTGCTAGATATGGCTACTCGGTAGCCATATCTCGGGTGCCTGCAAGTTATCTTATTGTTTTTAATAGATTATTTAAAAGCCATATTTCTGCACATAAGCTAGATTGGTTCCGAATTATGGCTCTGGCGGTTCACTTTTCCAGAAGTTTAATGTCCGCAAAAAACTAACCCATTGTAATTTAAGGAATAATAAAGTAACGTCTACTTACTTTTAAGAAATGTTGCTTTGAGGACATATGGCTCCACCAAAGCAATATTAAGTTGTTATGTGTTTCATATCTAGAGGAATTGGATGCCATCAACTGTAAGCAGAATGTTGCAAGACTCATTGAAACCTTATTTTAAATCTGAAGGATTTAGAAAAAAGAGTGCTGTATGGGGAGCTGCATCTGAAGACCTAGCTAAGTTCTTCAATATCCAATGCTCAAGAAATAGCAAAAGAGTTTATTTTAATATTGGAATCTATCTTCAATCTGAAGGGAAAGTAGATTTTCCAAGAGAGTTAGACTGTCATTTGCGGTTTAGGCTAGAGCAGCTCTTGAGTTCAGATGATGCAATTAGAAATTTTTGTGATCTTTGTGATTTTGAAAATTGTTCGATGCCAAATGAAAGGGTCGAAGAGCTTTCACAATTGGTGATAGAAAAAGTAATTCCTTGGTTCAGGAAGTTAAATACCGTGGCAGATGTATTAGCCTTAGGTGAGCAAAAGCCCGGGATGTATTGGAATAATGGAAAACAATTACTGGAAGAATCTCGTGACATTACCACATAACCAGCCAAGGCAGCATATGCAAAATACGCAATTCTGCTTGGGGCGTTATAGCTAGAAGCGAATATGAACTTAACCGAATGGAAATCACTTTCTGACGAGGAACGCAGGAAAATCAGCGACAGCTGGGACACATTGAATGGAGAGGGGCTCGACCTTGCCAAACAAGTCGCAACTGAATTTAAGAACCATTGCCGATGGAATTATGAAAAGGTCAACGTGTTTAACAGATTTACTGAGCTGGTCATTTGTGTCTACCTAGAAAATGTAGACTATCAAGAGGCTGACAGAAGTTCGGCCTTTACCTACCTTGGCTTTAGGTTTCATTACGATAAAGTAAATAATTATTTTGAGTAAGAAGGCAATAACCAGTAAAGGCAAGCGAAGTAAAACTACGCTTCACACTTACAGATGACCATTGTGTTAACTACTAAATGAACCGAACTCTAAAATTAAGCATTGTCTTCTACAGTTTAATCATTGTTGGGTGCGCTCACAATGGTGATGCAGACTTTTCCAGTTTCATGGAGCTTGCTCACGAATTACAGGATGATGTAAGAGGAGACAAGAATATACCTCGTCGAGGCTTTATGTTTTTGTATAAAGGGCCTTGGGGTTGGAGTGACCCGGAGTACAGATTTACCGTGGATATTAACAATAACTACTCAGTAGAGTTTATGGAATTGAAAGAACAGTCGGTCTCGCAAGCAAGAACCTTATGGGACTCCGGAGTTCGAATTCAAGAAGGCATGAGCGCTAATATTGAAGCAACTAAGTTTCGACTTAATTCTGCAAATTGTTCAGTCGTACCAGAGCTTACGACTGAAATTTGGAAGACGGTAACGAGTTATTCGTCTAACTTCAGTCATGCAGAAGTAAAACGCATCATATTAGATGGAGGTTATAGCTTTAACTTTTATTTGTCTGATGGAGATTACAATACTCTTAAGTATAGTGTGTTCGATCATGATCACCCGCTTACGATTAAGGCCATGAAATTTATTGAACAATTGAAGTCATGTAACGAAAAAGTTAACCGGTCGTTGCAAAATGTTCAGGCAAAAGCGCCTGAATTTATGGACTAGGCGTTAAGTGCCTAAAGAGACCATCATGGGTAATGAATCAGAGCTGGCTTCAGAAGAATTTCTAGAAACTGCAAAATATTTTCGCGAGAATGTAGAGCTTGTAAGCTATACCGAATACAATGAGAATCATTGCGAAATAGTTGAAGCAGGAATGGACTCTATAACTTCTTATTATCAGTCGAGTAATATCGACGAGAAAAGAGCTCTTCTATTCTGCATAGAGCGGTACATTGATCCTTACTATAAAAATGATCTACCGCACATGGAAAATATTGTTAAATGGCTAGAGCAAGAGTTTTATCGGGCAAAAAACAACCAAATCAAAGAAGATATATTTGACTTGCTACAGTATGTTGACGTCGACTTACCCGGGTATGAACTAGATGATAACGGGGTATTAATTCTTAAGAAATGGTGGCAGTTTTGGAAATAGCACCTAACCAGTCAAGGCTGCATATGCAAAAAACGCAATTCTGTTTTGGGTGTTACAAGACTATGAAACTTTAATTGAATCATGAGTGATCTAAACGACATAGGGTATAGTGAATGGTTTAAGAGTCACGTCGATGAAAAGCTTGCTGTTCATGGGATTGCTCGAGTCGTTTCTGTCCACAAAGAAAGTTACACTCTTACAAAGGGAGGTGACGAGGTTTTCGGTGAGCTATCGGGAAACCTTCTTTACTCAGCAGATACTGCCAGTGAACTTCCTACGACGGGCGACTGGGTATACGCTGATTTTTTCGATGATGATACCCACGCTATTATTTACGGAGTCTTTCCAAGAAAAACGCTTCTTAAAAGGAAGGCGGCCGGCAAGCTAGTTGACTATCAATTGATTGCTGCAAATATTGACGTTGCCTTCATTATTCAATCCTTGAATGACAATTTTAATCTACGAAGACTGGAGCGCTATTTAGTGATGGTCAATGAAAGTGGAATCGAGCCTGTAATTTTACTCAGTAAGAGCGATCTTATGTCAAAAGAAGAGGTCGATAAAATTCTAAAAACTGTTCACAGTATCGCGCCTCAAACTACCGTGATTGAGTTTAGTAATTTAAACCGAGAGAGTATTGAATCAATTGTTAGCTCTTTAAAAAGAGGTTCTACTTATTGCTTGTTAGGATCGTCAGGTGTTGGCAAAACTACCTTGCTCAACAACATAGTCGGCAAAGAAACTTTCGAAACAAAATCAGTGAGCAAAATTCAAAGTAAAGGTCGACATACTACAACAAGCCGCCAATTAGTTCGGTTAGAAAATGGCGCGATGATCATTGATACTCCTGGTATGAGAGAGCTGGGCAGTTTGTCGGTAGATGAAGGTTTGGATGAGACCTTCTCAGAAATACTGGAACTTTCTCATAAATGCAAGTTTGGTAACTGTTCCCATTCTAATGAAAAGGGTTGCGCTATCCAAGCGGCTATAAACGCTGGTAGCCTGTCCGAACAACGCTATCAAAATTACCTGAAGATGAAAAGAGAGTCCGAATTCAATCAAATGTCCTACCTAGAAAAAAAGAAGAAGGATAAAAGCTTTGGAAAATTAATTAAAACAACCATGAAGAATAAGAGAAAATAGTTTTCCTAATCACCAAATCATAGGGCTCGATGCTTCCCGAGAGGATGCTGATTGTTTCATGAGACGTAATCGGATAGTATCCTAGCTCTCAGACTAGCTACAAAACCAAAACATTAACTTAAGTATAAAAGGAAGTAACGATGGCAGAATCACGAGATTATTTGGAAATGTCTTTTCGCTCTATTGAGTGTTTTTCAAACGATGGAAAACTGGACGCAAAAGAGTTAGCTAGTATTTTAGCGATAGCTGAGAGAGATGGAAACATTGACCAAAATGAAATTCGAGTTTTGAGAAATATCATTTCGAAGATTGAGCCACATGAAGTTGATGAAGAAATGCAGGCAATGATAAAAAGAGTATCTGAGAAAATAGAGAACTAGTGCTGCGAGCTAATAGTGGACTTCTATAAAGGAAATTAATAAGGGAAATTAATATGAGCGACAATATCTACCAAACACCTTCCGCAAAAATCGAAAATAAAACTGAATCAAATGGCTCGATAATAAAAGGGGCACTTTGGGGTTCTCTGACTGATATTGTCGCTTCTACGGCTCTCGGGTTTGTATTTGGGGTGGTGTATATGATTATTCTTGTAAGTGACGGGTTGTCTGAAGAGGAGATAGTAAATGCATTAAGCGAATTTGACCTAACATCTCCTTTTGGGCTAACAGCGACTATTCTAGGGCTTTCAATATCATTCTTTGCTGGCTATATAGGGGCCAAAAAATCGGGCGGCAATATTCTAATTGTTGCTGGGATTATTTGTGTGTCTTCTAATCTATTCGCTCTCGCTATGTCCGACGGACTATACACCGTTACTGAAAATGCGATTCTAACTATGTTGACTGTCGCAGCAATATTAGGAGGTGCCATGTTCTGGTCCTCTCAAGCCGATAAATCTACCATCAGTAAAAGAAACAACGAAGAATAATACTAGCTGTTTATATACAAAAACTAAGAGCGATTCTTTTTTACAGGCGAAATTCGCAATTAATTGTCACAATCGTTGTCATATTTCAGAACTTTTGGTCACTAACATTAGTATCGGGTCAAAAAATTAGGGGCTTTGGGTTTTAAATGATTGAAACAGAAGAAGAAAAATTTATTCAGATTATACAAGTGCATAAGGCGAAAATAGCCAGAATATGCAAAGCTTATGCAATCCAACCGCTGGATCCTCAAGATTTATTCCAAGAAGTCGTATGCGAAATCTGGAAGTCATTGGCTAGTTTTAAGGGTAAGTCGGAGTTAGGTACTTGGATCTATCGAGTTGCATTGAATGTTTGTTATCGAGCCCATCATAAGAACAAAATAAAGAACCAACAAACAATTCATCTTGAGGGAGTTAAATTTGAGATTAGCTCACCGCAAGAAAGTCCTGATGAGATGAAGTATCTAATTCTGCGTGAATGCATTACTAAACTCGAAGAGGTTGATCGTTCGATTATCATGCTCTACTTAGAAGAGCTCCCATACAAAAATATTGCTGATATTGTTGGCTTAAGCGCGAATAACATCGCGGTACGAGTCAAACGAATAAAACCCAAACTACTTGAATGTATTGTGTCGAAGCAAGGCAAAGGAGAATAATGATGAACAATACCCATTTTGACGAAGCTTGGAACGATATAAAAGAAACATGGAATGGTTCCGCGAGAGCAGAAGAGATAAATCTCGAAGTTAGTGTATTGATAGCCGAATTAAAGAACAAGGTGAGCCCCTTTGAGAAACAGTCGATAAAGGATGATATTGAATTCATTAAGCGAAATACGAGTCAGTTTGAAAAAGACTCAATCGATAGGGATTTGCAACTAATTTCAAAGTCACTAAAAAAGTTTATGGAATTGTTTAAGAAGTAGTAAAGGTTTTAACTCTCCTTCTGGAGAGGTTGCAATATCAATTTGTAATAGCTCGGACTTAATCTGTTATGTTCCCAAAGGGGACATTTACTGTCTTTTAAGCTTTAAGAGCTAAAGTCAAACGCGTTTCGCAGCGCTAAAGCTTTCCTGCGAGTTTCTTTTGTAAGAAGACAAAAGAAACCAAAAGCTTCTTTCGC
>Ga0316204_10000811_pt1 | contig 101144 bp, 104 predicted proteins | sample 6monrhotite_MG_2_FD_205661 | JGI IMG/M metagenome (GOLD analysis project Ga0316204, IMG submission 205661) | Microbial mat bacterial communities from mineral coupon in-situ incubated in ocean water Damariscotta River, Maine, United States -... | ecosystem: Environmental > Aquatic > Marine >... | reverse complement strand
GCCGCTGATGGCCCCAAGGCCCACCGCACTGCGCTTTTCATTCAGGGTCAGGAAATCAGCCTGCCCAATTCGTTGCCACAAAGCCTGCCGGTCATGGCTTAAGGCCGGAATGGCATCAAGATCATAGTCGAGGCGCAAGTCATCACCAAAATAGGGTGCCAGCCAAAAATTCAGGGAAGACGTCATCTTGTCCATCATGGGCAGCAATGTGCTGCGCCATAACGCCCGGTTGGCTTCCTTGTAATTGCTGTAGGTATTATCACCCGGAATGCTCATCATCATGGGCGGCACGCCAAAGGCAATGGCGATTTCTCGCGCCGAAACATGCTTGGCATTGATAAAATCCATATCGGCCGGGGAAAAAGCCATCTGCTGCCACTTCAGACCGCCTTCCAATAATAACGGCCGGCGGGCATTGCGGCTGCCTTGGAAATTTTCTTCCATTTCCGCCTTCAGGCGGTCGAACTGTTCCTTGCTCAGCGCGCCATTCCCGTCCTTAGGCTCAAAAACCAGCGCGCCGGAGGGCCTTGCAGAATTATCCAGCAGGGCTTTGTTCCAGCTCGAAGCCGCATTATGCACATCAATGCTATAGGCCGCCGCCTCGAGCGGTGACAGGCCGTAATAATCATCGGTCGGATGAAATGTTTTCAAATGCAACACAGCGCTTTTGCCCGTCACCGGGTCCACCGGAAACGCATGCTCCTGTCCCGATACGCCGTAAACAAAAGCTTTCGGCCAGCCGCCCGCCCCGGGAATGATTTTCATCCGGTCCGGGCGCAGGGCATAAAGCTCCGCAGGCAAGCCATCGCCGCCCATCACAACTTCGAGATAACTGTTGCCGGCGATGTTCAAATAAGCATATGCGGTCTCAAAAAATACCGCCCGCCCCTGACATGGATTAGGCCGGTTCAGCAGATCAAGCAGGGGATGATGGTCGACTTTCTGATCACCGCGAAATAAAACCAGCGGCACAGATGCCGCAGATTCCGACAGAATCCTGATGGCCCGGTGGGTGATCACATTTTTAGCATAGCCTTCATCCGCAAGGCTCTGATAATTCCGGCCAGACCAGCGCGCGTCATTCATTCCAATCCACAATGTCTCCGCGCCGCCCAAAAGAGCCGCCACCGCACTTTTTTTATGTTCCTGCGGTTTATTCTTTCGGAAAAACTTATTTAACGGTCCCATATATCTCTCCAATTGTTATAAAATTAATCCGGTCGAACGGCAAAGTGGGCCGCAGGTTCTGCACTTAGGCTCAACAGCTTGTATAAAGTTTGCAGGTACGGGACCTTATCCGCCGTCCGGTCAGGCCGGATCACCTAAAATAATTTGGCAAGATATCCGGCTAAAAAACTTAAATATGTCGTATTTGCGGGCTTGTCGGCTGTTTGAGCAGCAAGGCCGTCACCGCCCAGACGAGCGCATCAACCCTGTCCGGGCTTTTGCCGCCCGCCAGGCCATTACCGGTTAAAGAACACATCTGATCTTCCAATTCAGAAAAAAAACCATGATGCTGCACCCGGCCCTGTTCATAAAGGGCCGCCACCGGCTCGGCTCGCAATATCTTGCCCCGGCTTGCCCGCACGGCCCGGTAGCTGACATCCGGGTCAATCTGGCGCAACAGGCTTTCCACCAATTCGCCGCCATTATTAACTTCCGCCACCAGACGGTCAGCTTCAAAGCGCTCATAGGCCGCCAAAGCGGTCTTTGCCCACCCGAGGGGACTTAAACCCTGAACCGAACAATCCTCCAGAATATAGGCGACATTATTGTGATCTTTGCCCGCGACAATGATCCCGCAGGTATCGGCTTTCTTACCACTGGTCACGGGCGGGTCAACCGCAACAACAATTCGTATCAGCGGCGGAACTTCCCCTATCCTGATGCTCTCCAGCAGATTACGGTTCCATAGGGCGCCCGGCACATCACTTAGGATCTCACCGTAGATTTCCTGACGACCAATACGCGTTCCTTCATATTGACCGACCACCTGCTCAAAGAAGCTCGGCGGCAGGTTTGAGCGATTATCATAAGTCGATCCACGCACCACATGGGTTGTCTTATCCGCTACCAAACGTCTGAGCAGGGGAATATTGCGCGGCGTTGTGGTCGCCAAAACCTTCGGTGCCTTGCCAAGCCGCAACCCCAGTAGAAGATTGGACCAGCTATCCTCAAGATAGCGCCATTTGGCCAGCTCATCAGCCCAGGCCACATGATGTTGCGGGCCGCGCAGCTGATCCGGCGATTCCGCAGAATATAAAAAAGCCTGTATCCCGTTGGGCCAGACCAGTTTTTTATTACTGCTTTCAAACGTCGGTTTAAAATCATCGTGGCTGGTGGCCAACAATCCGCTCTCGCCCTCAATCATGGTCTGCCTGCCATCCAGAAAAGTATCCGCCACCAGCGCGATCCGGGCCGGTGCGCCTTTTGGGGCCTTGTTCGGGCTGTCGCCTTCGGTCAGGCTTCTGATCCATTCGACGGCGGTTCTGGTTTTGCCAAAACCGCGTCCGGCCAATATCAGCCAGCAGAACCAGCGGCCCGGCGGCGGTAATTGGTTTTTTCTGGCCCAAAAGCTCCAGTCATAATTCAGTGCGTCACATTCATCTTCCGTAAGGTCTTGCAAGATTTCCTGTCGGCGCGCAGGGGGCAGAGCGCATATCCATTCCGCCAATGCGCGATTGTCCGTTTCATCAGTCGCCATTAGGGGCTTTAATCGCCATCTGATCCAGTTTCTTCATCAGGCGCAGGCGCGGCGATTGGCCCTTGGTTTTATCATCGAAGCCTTGGCGTTTCTTGCCGTCACCAAAAATCTCTGGCCGATGGGCCTTCAAGAGAAAGATGGCGATCTTTTCATCAATCAATTGGCCCTCTGTTGTTTTATCCAAGTCTTTGCCCATTGCCTTGTCCCATAAATATGCTTCGAGATAATCCAGTGCCTGCTCCATGGCATTCTGCCATTTTTCCCGAAATTCCGGACGCAGATTGCGCCGCCGATACACCAGGGAACGATCCAGCCCCGCTTTTGCTGTCGCCTTTGTCACATTGCCTGTCTGTTGCAGAACCTCAAGGAAGCGTGCCTCTTTTTTACTGCTCCACCGTTTATTGCTGTTAATTTCTGCCATACAGACCTTCAGACATAAAAAAACCGCCCTCATAAGAAGGCGGTATGACATGAGGGCGCAGGCCCCATAAAGTGATATTTCTGCAGATTTGATACACTATTGACCGTTGCTCAAGAGATATTTTGAGAGCCGATTTCCGACCATGAAATATATACTATCCTAGTTACCCCGCTTTGTCAAGCATTATTTCCTATAAATAGGAAATAATCTGATAAAATTTAACTAAAATTTAGCATAAACTAGGTTAAATAAATAATATTTGCCTATTATTCACTATTTGTCTATTATAAGGATGGATGAAGAATTAAGCCCTCTTTATCCACGATTTGTATATCATGATAGATATGCAAGGCCGTCTTTTTATGCGATTTAAGGACGGCCCTTGATCGAAACCCTCCTTGCGACTTGGCGTTCTTCATTTATTTGGAGAACGCCATTTTTTTGCCGGCTTTTTTATCGCCTTTTTTACTGGGCCTGTCATTTTTACCTTGAAAGCCTGATAAAGCCTCTATAATCAGAGAAAATAAATTTTACAAAGGACATATCATGGCACGTTATAAAGTCACCTTAAAGGCCGAGCTTAAACGCGGATCCTTCTATTGGGTTGCAACGGTCAATGCCGACAGCGAAGAAGAAGCCGAGATAGCCGCCGAACATCTTTTCATGGCGGAAATGGAAAATACCGCCGACTGGCATTTTTCTGATAGTGATAGTGAGGTTGAGGTTGAATGATACGGGCCATTATTCCTTGTCCGGAGACCAGCCCGTGGCCCACAGGGATGCCGGAATAATTTCTGGAGCCTGCCCGTTGACATGAAACCATGAATCCACCACATAATGCCCCGGGCCTTTTATGATTATTTCCTTGTTTATCTCATGTATTGTTGCCGTATTATGAGGCCAGCGGTTAAGGTAGTTGCCCCGGCGCAACGGCTTTCCCAAACTATGGAATCTGATGAGCCCGGCTTTACGCAGCAGATGCAGATATGTACTTGAATTGAACGCCTCATCAATACAATCCATCTGATTTTCTGTCGAAAAACTGATAATTTGCGCGCCGGCATCATCCTTCTCTGTACCGGTCTTTGGCCCAACGAACTGTTCAAACAAGGCAATGGCTTTTTTGATCAACGCCCGTTCCTGCGCGGCGTTGTCCGGGGATTTTTCAAATAGTGCGGTGATCTGTTGCCATTCCTCATCAGCAAGGCCGGTCTTGAGATAATACCGGCAGCCATAACCCTTACAGATACCAAAATCCTGCCGCAGAATAATATCATTATGACTCTGTTTCAATTGCTTCATCGCCGGATCTCCGCCGCAAGCGGTCAATAACGCGGCGCATACCATCATTAAAATCGGTGTGATCTTCATGATGTCGTTTCCCCGATGACACAATCCAGATAATGGCCGGCCACTCTCTCCTGCCACGGCACCTTATGACCCCTGTCATGAAAACCCACATGACCGCCGTCATCAGCAATCAGCAAACTGATCGCCCCTGCTACCGGCCAGGGCCGGCTGTGATATGCCGCCGCCGGAATCCAGGGGTCGTTCTGGGCATGAATGAGCAGAGTTGGCACGGTGATATGATCGACAAATTCCTGCGCCGAGTGACGCCGGTAATATTCTTCGGCCCCTGTCATGCCATTGGCAGGGGCCGTATATTGATCATCAAATTCCAACAGGGACTTGGCGGCCAATGCCTTATCCAGCAAGCCCTTGTCATGATGTTTGGCCATTTCTCTGGCGTAATTTTTCATGCCGAGCAACAGGTAATTATGATATAGACTGTTACGTTTTTCCATCAGGCGGCCTTGTACCGCCTTCAGACTCAGAGGCGCGCTCACCCCGATGGCGGCCTTAACCGGCGCATCGCTGCCCTGCTCGCCCAAATATTTCAGCATCATATTACCGCCAAGCGAAATGCCGTAAAGGACGATACCCTGACCGTAAGTGCGCAACCCAACCTGTTCCACGACCCGCGAAAGATCCTCGCTCAAGCCACCGTGATAAGGCCCGGTGCTGCTTTTCGCCGATGGCCCTGATCCCCGCAGATTAAGCCGCATCACCGGAAAACCAAGGGAGATGAAATAGCTTGCCGCTGAGACAACATTTGGTGATGTTTCGTCACCTGTCAATCCATGAATAATAATCACGAGCGGCAGAATATCGGCTTTTACAGAAGAGTGAAAGGCAGCTTTGAGACTCTTGCCCCCGCCCAAATCAAAACTGACCCGTTCAAAATCCTGCCCAATGGACAGGGCGGGGCCGCGCAGCGTATTGCGCATCGTTTGCAGGTCTGCGCCGCGCCATTTTAATCTTGCCTTAAAGTCTGGTACATCAAAACCCGCGATAACCCGTCCGAATGACTGAAAGCCGCGTTTATTTCTTTTCGGATCCATACATACCACTCATTTTATGGTCATAGGTAATCCATCTGGTCTTTTTGCCAAATTGATCATAAAAAGTCTGCGCGCCCTGATTATCCTGCGCCGTGATCCATCTGATCACCGTACTGCCCTGCGCTTCGGCAATATCCTGCAAGCGATCAAGCAGGGCTTTACCAACCCCCATACGGCGCACATCTTCGCTGACATAAATATCATCCAGGAAAATACCCACTTCACCGGCAAGGGGCCGCAAAAAACTCCGGTAATGTATGATACCCTGAGGCACACCATCCACCAATGCGGCAAGGCCGCGCAACTCCGTTCCATGGCCGTCAAGCCATGTCCAGACGAGCTTCAGCTGCTGCGATGTCAATTCCACCTGATAAAATTCTGCGTAGCTTTTATACAGTTCGGCCCATTTTTTGAATTTTATCTGCCCGACTTCAACAATTTCGATCATTATCTTCCCTATCCGGCATTTTATTTTGATCACTATATCGTAAAAAAGCCGCACCTCAAGACTATTGAGGACGGCTTTTAAGAAAATCTAACGAAACGTGATTAAATAACGCCGTCGCGTTCTTCACGTTTGCGATCTAGTTTACGCGCACGCCTGACAGCTGCGGCTGATTCACGGGCTTTCTTTTCAGAAGGCTTTTCAAAGAATCGGCGCATCTTCATTTCGCGGTACACGCCTTCACGCTGTAGTTTTTTCTTCAGCGCACGAAGAGCTTGATCTACGTTATTGTCGCGGACAGAAACCTGCATTGGTCTGTCACACTCCTTTCTAAGGTTAAATGTTCAAATAAACCCCCAAAATCCATAAAGAATCTTAAGGGAAGTGACTTCTAGCAAAAGCAAAGGCTCTTGTGAAGCCTTTTATGACAATAATCCTAATGGACGGTAAATTATCCATCAAAATAGTCAACAAAGCAGCGAAAAAACTTTGACCCTGTTGCCCCGCACATGTCATAATGTGGCTATGGCCTCATGCAACACTGACATACCGGACGAATTACGCGAACCCTTATTATGGGCCGCCTTGCCCCATGTGCCGTTTGACGGATGGTCGAAGAAAATTTTGACCCTCGCCGCTCTTGATCTAAAAATTGATCCGGGACTTGCCGACTTGGCCTTTCCGGACGGGGCCAATGATATGCTTGACATGTTGGCGCTGTCCCAAGATCAAAAAATGGTTCAAGCCTGCTCGGATAAAATTTTGCGGAATCTAAAAATAAGAGAAAAAATCACCCTGCTGGTGCGCAGCCGCATTGAAGCCGAGCATGATATCCGCGAAGCCGTGCGCCGGGCCATGACCCATCTTGCCCTGCCCGGTAATATGGCCCTTGGCCTGAAGATAATCGGCCGCACGGTTGATTTAATGTGGAAAACTATCCACGACCCTTCCACTGACTTTAATTATTATACCAAACGGATAAGCCTGTCCGGGGTATATAGCGCGACTTTACTCTATTGGCTGAATGATGAGTCGGAAGATTATACCGAAACATGGGAATTCCTCGACCGGCGTATCGCCAATGTGATGCAATTTGAAAAGACCAAGGCCCAATTCAAAGGAATGACGGGCAAGCTACCAAATATTTGGCAAAATATTAGCGGCTTAAGATACCCACCTAAAATATAAGATATTAATGGCTCTGGCCGACAGGCAACCGTCCCAAATTGGGACATATGGTGGGGTAAAATGCCTAAACTGTCAGGATTCTTTACAAAAGAGTAAAAATACTATTAAGCCTTTTTCTCTAATGTGTTAAAATATAATGATTATTTGATTCTGGCATGTTTATTGCTTATTATGAGAGTATAATTTTATATATAATGATTGCGGTGCTGTTTGATACTGTTTATTTAGGCAGAACTATCTAGGTTCTCATAACGAACTTAGCACCAAGACAAAGGGTAAATAATATGCAGAAGAAAAAGTCTTGCTCTATATTCTCAAAATTAATCGCTGTTAGCATGGCCGCGTGCCTATGGGCCGTGGGCAGCATCAATGCGACGGCCGCCGATTTTGTATTTGATCTGGAGCCTGATGTTGGTCAAGCTATGGCTGCTGTCCAGGTAACCGTGCATCAACAGGATGCGAACACATTACGCTTCACCGTGGATCAGACCGATCCGGTTTATTTCGGTGATTTGCGCGGTCTGTTCTTTCATGTCAACGAATCCATCATAGACCCGGCCGATCTGACATTTAGTTTTGTTGCCGCCGTTGAAAATGTCACAAACAATGCCATCGCGCCTTCCATAAACAGCACTTATGGCCTTAACAGTATCACGATGGCTGGCAGCAACAACAATAACATAAATCCTATTCCTGCGCTTGACATTGGTTTGGAATTTGGCAGCCAGGGCCTTGGCGGTGATGATATAAAAAGCATTACCTTTGATATTTTCAAAGCTGGCGGATTGGATCAAATGACGTTCATGCCAATCCATATGGAACATTTCATGGCCGCCCGCGTTATGAGCCTTTGGGATGGCAACAGCAGAGATGGCTCAAGCAAGCTGACTTGCTGCGGCACCGAGGTAGCGGAACCATCATCCAGCATGGGGCTGCTCGCCTTTGCCATTGGCGGCCTTCTGTGGCGGCGGCGCGTTTCTGCTTAATTCTTCATAATCTACCTAAATAATCTGCCAAGATTATTAAAAAGCACGTGAGATCATCTCAGGTGCTTTTTTTTATGGCGCAGGCACGGCTTATTTTACAGTTGGCAATATCCGGGTGACATGGCCCATTTTACGGCCCGGGCGGGCTTGCATCTTGCCGTAATGATGAAAATTGGCATCGGGGTCTTTGAGGTAGATATCCCGGTCAAAAATATCATCCCCAATCAGATTTTTCATCTCCGCCCGGCCATAAAGGGTTGTATCACCAAGAGGGAGGCCGCAGATGGCGCGGATATGCTGCTCAAATTGGCTGGTGGGGCAAGCCTCGATCGACCAATGGCCGCTATTATGCACCCGGGGAGCAATTTCATTAACCCGGAAAATTGGCTCCGATGAGGAAACAAAAAACTCCACCGCCAGAACCCCGACATAATCAAGCTCTGCCACGATACGCCGGGCAATATCAACTGCCGCTTGGCGCAAGTCCAGCGCGATACGGGCGGGGGCGATAGACAGATCAAGAATATGGTTCTTATGAATATTTTCGGCAGGATCAAAACATTTAATTTCCCCATCCTGCCCGCGCGCGGCCAATACGGATATTTCCATATCAAAGGGGATAAAACCTTCGATAATCACCTCACGGGAATTAAGCTTTGCCCAGGCATCCGGCAAGTCCGCCGCCGTCCTGACGATCGCCTGCCCCTTACCATCATAGCCAAACCGCCGGGTTTTCAAGACCGCAGGAAAGCCAATTTTCAGCAAAGCCACCGCCGCCTCTGCTTCCGTTGCAACCGCCTGATAGGGCGCGGTATCAATGCCAATTCCGTTCAAAAAATCTTTTTCATGCAGCCGGTCCTTAGACACCCGCAGCACCCGTGCGCTGGGAAAGACCGGAACATATTGCTGTAGAATTTCAACGCTCTCCACCGGGATATTCTCAAACTCATAAGTAACCACATCTACCGCTTTGGCAAACCGGGTCAAAGCCGCCGCATCCGTATAGCTCTTACGGCTAAGGCGGTCGGTGACCTGTTCGGCAGAATTTCCCTCCTCCGGGCAATATATATGGCTGTGAAAGCCAAGCTGAGATGCCGCCATGACCAACATACGGCCCAACTGTCCGCCGCCAAGGATGCCAATGGTCGCGCCGGGAGCAAGCTTTATCATAGATTACATTTCCGCAACTTATTGATCTGTTGGTTCAGATGCCACCGCATCGGTTTGTGCCAAGCGCCAAGCGGCCAGACGTGCCGCGAGTTTTTCGTCCATTAAAGCCACTATGGACGCTGCCAGAAGGCCAGCATTCTTTGCGCCCGCCGTACCAATAGCCAAGGTACCCACCGGCACGCCGCCCGGCATTTGTACGATCGACAATAAGCTGTCCATACCCTGCAGAGCTTTACTTTCCACCGGCACCCCAAGAACGGGAAGCAGCGTCATGGACGCCGCCATGCCCGGTAAATGTGCCGCGCCGCCGGCCCCGGCAATGATCACCTTCACCCCTCGGGAAGCCGCAGTCTGTGCATAGTCCACCAGCCGTTTCGGGGTTCTATGGGCTGAAATGATTTTCGTTTCATAAGCAAGACCAAGCTGGCCCAGAATATCCGCTGCATGCTTCATGGTAGCCCAATCAGACTGACTGCCCATAATCACACCCACAACAGGTTCATTCTTGCTCATTATATCATTTCCTTATTTCGGCCTATCATTTGGTCCTGCTGTTATTATTTATACTGGAAAATTGTGAATTATAACGCCGCTTTTCCCCAGTGCAAGCCCTATAGCCGACAACGAAGGGATAAAGCCTTCTGGATAATATATCAAATTATGTTATGATGCTTTTCAATTCATTATAATATAAATTTATCAGGTTATAATATGCGCGTACCAACAACCGGGCCAAGTAAAAGAGCCGCGCCACTACGCCGGAAAACAGTGGCAAAGACGGAAAATTCTTCGCAAGTGACCGCATCATCGGCGGCCCGCAATATAAAAGACTCAACCAGCATCCTGGGCATTCCACCAGAGGAAATGACGGCAAAAGTTCGCATCGCCATCATGACCCTTATGTCAGAAGTGGACAATATGCGCAAAGACCTGGAACTGGCTCACCGGAAAATATCGGAGCTTGAAAAACTTGCAGATCAAGACAGTTTGCTGGCCATTTCCAACCGGCGGGCCTTCGTTCGGGAAATGACCCGGATGATTTCCTATTCACAGCGTTATGGTATCAACAGCTCTCTTATTTATCTTGACCTGAATGATCTTAAAAAAATTAACGACACCTACGGCCATAAAGCTGGCGATGCGGCATTGGCTCATTTGGCCAGTGTTATTGTTCAAAATTTGCGTGATTCGGATATTGTCGGCAGATTAGGCGGGGATGAATTTGGTATTATCCTGCCCAAGGCAGATGAAAAAATAGCCGAAGTGAAAGCCTTGTCCCTGATTAAAACCTTCAATCAAAGCCCGATGCAATGGCAAGGCAAGGCATTATCCCTGAAAGTCGCCTACGGCATTCACCCTTTGCTCGGCAATGAAAGTGCGGATCAGGCCTTGGATAAAGCGGATCAGAATATGTATGCCAATAAAAAAGAGTTGAAAAAAGAGTGACCTGAGCCGAAGTTTAGGCAATGATATCAGGCAGCAATTCATTCTCCAGCCGCGCAATTCGATCCTTCAGGTGAAGTTTTTGTTTTTTCAGTCTTTGAATTTGCAGTTTATCGGATTTTCCGCTTTCAATCAGGGCTTGAATGGCCATATCAAGATCCCTATGCTGTATGATAAGTTCTTGGATTTTATCTTCAATTTCATAGTCGTCCATGATCACATCCTCAAACTATATCCCGCAAAAACCCCTCCGCTGAGCGTCATAAGGTGACAATTATACATACCATATTTGACAGGGGTAAGCCTTAACTTTTTTCGGATTTCCACCGATGAACCTGCGCAATGTCAATATCAAACAAATCCAGCATGCGGCCCAAAGTGTGGTCAATCATATCCTCAATGGATTTTGGTTGGGCATACATGGCGGGAACAGGCGGCGCAATGATTGCCCCCATTTCCGACAGAGCCGTCATAGATCGAAGATGCCCGGTGTGAAGCGGCGTTTCCCGCACCATCAAAACAAGTTTCCGCCGCTCTTTCAACACCACATCCGCCGCCCGGGTCAATAAAGTCGAGGTGACACCAGTGGCTATTTCCGACATAGAGCGAATCGAACAGGGTGCTATTAACATACCGCGCGTTTTGACCGAGCCACTGGAGATGGCGGCCCCGATATCGTCAATGGCATAAGTATGATCCGCCAAAGCCTGAACCTCCGCCACTTTCATGTCCATTTCATAACCCAATGTTACTTTGGCTGACCGGGACATGACCAGATGAGTTTCGATATCAACCTCTTGTAAAAGCTCTAACAATCGAACGCCGTAACAAATACCCGATGCCCCGGATAGCCCGATGATAATTTTGTCTCTGTTCACGCCCATGGCGATAAATCCTTGAAATATTCAGAAAGTCACGCGAAATATTAAATCATTTTTCGACATATTACGCTTTATTATGTCAAAAATTTACCGTGAATAATAGATTTTCGTGACAAGATATGGTTTTTATGTTCTACTTACCGTCCCCATCCTATCAAACAGGAGAACTAAATATGCATGCAGAAGCGCGTCTTTCAGCACTCTCAGAAAAACATAACCAGCTTGACAAAATCATCCTCAAAGAGGAACACAGACCTTCCCCGGATAGTGTCATGCTCCATGAATTAAAGAAAGAAAAGTTAAAACTTAAAGACGAGATGGAACGATTTAAGCGAACTGCATAGCAAACAAACAACCGAAGGCTCCCAAGCGGGAGCCTTTATTATTTGTAATATTTACCAACAAACATCAACCAAATCTTTTAAATTCAACCCTCTTGATTTTCGATGACCGCAGGGCCACCCGCCTCATGCTCTGATTCTGGCTCTGATTCTGGCTCTGGGATGGACTCTGGAGCGGATTTAATTACAGCGGCATCCAATTCACCCTGCTTGCAAAGTCCGAGCAAAACCGGGTCAACCGGCTTGATTTCGCTCATATTCCAATGTTCCCGTTCCCGAATGGCCAGAATCGTCGGTTTTGTTGTTCCCACCAGACGACATATCTGCGCATCAGTAAGTTCGGGATGAAATTTTAACAGCCAGGCTATAGCATCGGGCTTATCCTGCCTTTTTGACACGGGCGTATAGCGTGCGCCGCTGGAACGTACCTTGGCCGGGATTTCATCCTGCAACAGACTTAGGCTGGCGGAACTGTCTTTCTGACAGCGTTCGATATCTTCCCAGGTCAACTGCCCATTGACCATTGGGTCCAGCCCAACAATATTTTGGGCCACTTGCTCATCGGCAATGCCCTGTACTTCCAGTTCATGCAAACTGCAAAATTCGGCAATCTGCTTAAAGGACAGACTTGTGTTATCAACTAACCAGACGGCAGTCGCCAACGGCATCAAAGGCTGTGTCATTTGACCTCCTACGGAATATATTCCGTTTTCTTCAAAAATTTACGATAGCTTTCGGCGTAACATAAAGGAATTCGTTTGTTTGGCAAAGCTTTATGCATATAAAAATGTCATATTTGTTTCTGAACGAAAGGGCAAGCAAAAAAACGGCCTGCTGGGCAGCAGGCCGTTCGATAAATAATTTCAAAACTGATATGAAAAATTTTGCTTAGTTAATTACCCAAGACAGAGGCAGCACAAATGACAACTGCCCATCGGTAAGGCTTTCTGGTGGCGCAGGCAAGGGATTGATCCGGCCCATAAGTTTTGGGATTTCCTTATCAAAAACATCTTTCCCGGTCGGGGTAAGCACCTCATGGCTGACAATCGCGCCGGTACGGTCGATATTTACCCGAACCTTTGCCCGTCCTTCAAGTTCTTTGCGCATGGCAGAACGTGGATATACCTGCTTTTTCGACACTAGTTTGACAATTTTTTTCTGCCACTTCTTAATATCGCTTGCCTCAGCATAGGCAGGAAAACCAACCATTCCAAATGACAGTACCGCCACAGCACTCACATACAAACATATCTTACCCAAAAATTTACCCATTTTAATTAAATCCTTACAAATATTTTTTTTATCGTTCATATGATTGTCACATGAACACCAACTTACGATTTTGTCTTCTCGAATCAACATACAACTAAAGTGTAAACCGAAACTTAAAGATAAAATTTTACATAAAAAAATATTTTACATATCTATGTATATTGGCCATAGAACGAACAAAAGTTCTATTATTATTGACCGCACCACCCCATAAAGACTAAACCAATAGGATAGGTTTTTTAAGGTTTTAAAAACCTCCCTTATTATAGTAAAAAGGCGTCTGTCATGAAAAAAATCTTCTTCCTACCCCTTAGTATCATTTTCTTTTTCAGTACTGGCCTAATGGCCTATGCCGATGATCCATTGACCGGTGATAATATTCAGCATTTCATGAATGCTATGAAACCTTTGAAGAAATTGGGCGAAAAACATGATATTGGTAACAGTGATCATACAGCTGCGGCAGCCATGAGTGGGCATGAATTTACCCCCATGACCAATTCATTGAAAGAAATAAAAGCCCATAAGGCTTACGGAGAATTTCAATCAATCATTAAAAGCGCTGGCTTTTCTTCTGCGGAACAATGGGCTAATATAGGGGATAGAATAATGCGCGCTTATATGTCGCTAAAAATAACGGCAGAAATGACACCCGAAAGAAAGAAAATAATACAAAAGAGCATCCAGGAAATTAAAAAAAATGAGTATTTAACGCCTACCGTGAAAGAACAACTTCTGAAAAGCATGAATCAGTCCCTCTTGATACCAAATAGCAGCGATAAGGCTGACACGGATATGCTGAAACCCTATCTGACAAAATTAGACCAATTATTCGAGGAAGTAGAATGAACAGAACAGAAATTATGCGGCTGCGCAAATATCTGAATGACAAATTCAATACAAGTAAATTTGAACTAGACCCCGGAAACCAAAAAGATGGCAGCATGGAACTACATTTCAAAGGTGAGTTTATCGGGGTAATTTACCGGGATGAGGATGAAGGTGAAGTATCCTACGCGCTGAATATAGCTATTCTGGAAGAGGATCTGCCCAGTGCCTCTGACGCGTCATTAATCTAGGGTCAGGTTATTTCCTGTAGCGCGAGCTTGATAATCCGATAGCTTGCCGTCACGGAAAGTGTTGCCATAATCGTAGCCACAATAAAATCCGGCCAGGCGGAACCTGTGGCAAAAACGCCCGATGCGGCCACAATAATGGCAAGATTGCCAATGGCATCATTGCGCGAGCAGAGCCAAACAGACTGCATATTGCTGTCCCCCGCCCGATAGCGATAAAGCAATAGCGCGCTGATCAGATTGGCCAGAAAAGCAATAATACCCATCATGCCCATAATTTCATAAGAGGGGATTTTGCCACTGATCAGATAGAAAAACATCTGGCCATATACCCATAATCCAAGCAAGCCAAGACTTGCCCCTTTGAACAGGGCAACTTTTGCCCGAATTTTTAGGGAATATCCTATCGCCAGCAAGGTCACGGCATAGGTGAGCGTATCACCAAGGAAATCCAGTGCATCGGCCTGCAGCGCAACTGAATTTGCAAAAAAGGCACTGCTGAATTCGGCAGCAAACATGATGCCATTGATGACGAGAACAATCCATAATACCCTGCGAAAGGCATTGACCTGCAACGCCGCCGGGTCAATATCATCATGGTCACAACAGCCGGACATTAATTGGTCTCCTCCCCATAGTCTTCCTTGATATGAATAACCATATCCCTCAGCATATCCCGAATATGGTCATCAACTGCTGAATAAAAAATTTGCCGGCCCCGGCGCACATTGGTTAAAATACGCGCCGCTTTAAGCAACCGCAGGTGATGGCTGACCAATGACGGGCTGAGCCCAAGCGCAGCTGCCAAAACGCCAGAACTTACCGGATCACCCAAACAGGCATAAACAATCCGTAATCTGCTGGAATCTCCCAGCAAATGAAATATCTCCGCCAATTCAATCGCGTCATCTTCCAATAATTGTGCCATAGCCTGTTATACTTATATTTAAACAATTATTCAATCATTAAATTAAAGGTCTGTTTTCTGGTTTCATATTTTTTGCATAATTGGCATTTTTTCCAAGACATTCTTTTTTAAGACATTCTTTTTTAAGACATTCTTTTTTAAGACATTCTGGGCAGAAGTCTATAAAATCTGATTCATGAATATATTATATCATTATTGGTTTTCGCCCTTTGCCCGCGCCGTCCGTGTGGCACTGATGGAAAAAAACATTGAATTTGAGCTGGCCCTTGAATTACCCTGGACGCGGCGGCATGATTTCTTGGCCCTGAACCCGGCGGGGACAGTACCGGTCATGACTCTGGATGAGGGGCTGACCTTAAGCGGAAGTTATGCCATTCGAGAGTATCTGGAAGAGGTCAGTCCCCCTGTCCCATTGCTTGGCAAAACCCCGGCGGAGCGGGCCGAGATCCGCCGGATAATCGATTGGTTCGATGTCAAGTTCAACGAAGAGGTCACCGCATTACTCATCACCGAGAAAGTCATGAAACGCTTTTTGAAACTTGGTGTGCCGGAAGCCAGCAATATCCGCTGCGCCGGCATTAACATCAAGCAACATTTAAAATATATTGAATATCTGGCCGAACGCCGCAACTGGTTGGGCGGTGAAAATATCTCCTATGCGGATATTGCGGCGGCGGCCCATCTGTCCTGTATTGATTATCTGGGCGATGTCCCGTGGGACGATTTTAGCGGGGCGAAGGATTGGTATGCCCGGATTAAATCGCGGCCATCTTTCCGGCCCCTGCTCAAAGACCTGATCGCAGGACTGCCGCCGGTGGCCCATTATAAAAACCTTGATTTCTGATCCTCATGCCACAAAATTTGACCGTTAATCCAGCTGCGAAAGATCACATCATCACAGCGGCGCAGAAGGTGGGCTTTGATGTCGTCCGCATCACCGACCCCTTTGGCTTGGAAGAAAATGCGGCCTATTTTCGGCAATTCCTTCATCAGCAGCGTCACGGCAGCATGGACTGGATGCAGGAAAAAGCTGATCGTCGTGCCGACCCCCTCGTCCTCTGGCCAGACGTCAAAAGTATTATTTTATTGGGCATGAATTATGGCCCGGATCAAGACCCGCTCGAAAATTTGGCCTTGAAAGACAGGGGCAATATTTCGGTCTATGCGCGCGGCAAAGACTATCATGATGTGATCAAGAAAAAACTTAAACAGGTGGCCCGCGATCTGCACCGAAGATATGGGGCAGAGGTCAAGGTTTTTGTTGATACGGCCCCGGTCATGGAAAAGCCGCTGGCCGCTAAATCCGGGATTGGCTGGCAGGGAAAACATACCAATCTGGTGAGCCGGGATTATGGCTCCTGGCTTTTTCTGGGCAGCATTTTCACCACCCTCGCCTTAGAGCCCGACCCGCCCGGGACGGATCATTGTGGTTCTTGTACCGACTGCCTGAACATCTGCCCCACCAATGCTTTTCCCGGCCCTTATCAATTGGATGCCCGCCGGTGTATATCATATCTTACCATTGAATATAAAGGCCATATCGCGGAAGAATTTCGCAAACCCATGGGCAACCGCATTTATGGCTGCGATGATTGTCTGGCCATCTGCCCATGGAATAAATATGCCAAAAAACTGAAGGAGCCGGCCTATCTGCCGCGCCCTGAATTATCTTTTCCGGAACTTGGCGACCTCATCACACTGAATGATACTGATTTCAGGCAGATATTTGCCGGCTCCCCCGTCAAACGCATTGGCCGGGATTATTTCATCCGCAATATTTTGATCGCCGCAGGTAACAGCAATGACCCCGCCCTGATCCCCAAGGTAGAAAAACGGCTCGCCGACCCGGCCCCGGTCATTCGCGCCATGGCCGTCTGGGCGCTTTCTCAGCTATGCGAAGCTGATCAATGGCTCCGCCTTAAAGAAATACATATCACCTCCGAAACAGATCCATATGTGCGCCAAGAGTGGCAGACATAAAAAAAGGAGATGCGAACATCTCCTTGATTAAAAAAAAGTAAAAAAGAGGGATTAATCATCCTTCTCTTTTTTATGTTCTTTCATTTCCTTTTTATGCTGCTTCATTTCCTTCTTATGTTCTTTCATCTCTTTTTTATGCTCTTTCATTTCCATCTTGTGCTTTTTCTTTTCTTTTTTATCAGCTTCACACGCTTCTGGATCTGCTTTGCATTTTTCTTTTTTGGCTTCTTTTTTTGCCTTTTTATCGGCTATGTGAGCCTTTATTTCCGCCTTCTTAGCATCTTTCTTCATCATCATTTCGGCTTTTTTCTTTTCGCCTTTTCCCTCTTCCTGACCAATGGCCGGGGTGATAACAAATGACGCGCCCGCTATAATAGCCACCAGTAGTTTTGGTGAAATAATCGTCCTCATCAGCTTATTCATGCCTAGTCTCCTGATATAATTGATAACCCCAATTTAAGTTTAGCCTGCGCAGAGTGTCTAACAAATATGTCTTAATTGAGGCCAGTCCTCAGTCCAGTTTGAGCAAATCAATATTTCTTTGCGCCAACGTGGCATATTCCGACTTTGGATAAAGATCGATAATTCTCTGCCAGTCGCGCCGCGCTTCCGTCTTATGACCACGTGTCCGGTACAAAATGCCCCGTTCCAGCAGAATATCAGGGTGATCCTGGGCCAAAAGCATGGCCGCTTTCAAATCCAGTCGCGCTTTCAACAGTTGATTTTTTTTACGAAATGCCTTGGCCCGCTGCAAAAATCCTTCGTACCGCTGATCATCTTTTTCAATGGCGCGGGTTATATCCTCGATCGCCGCTTTATATTGGCGGCGCATGATCTGCAACGTTCCCCTTTCCAAATATAACTCATGCAGCAGGGCGGTGTTATTGATCAGAGGGGAATCCTGCTTAATTGATGAGATGGCGGCACTATAGGCCATATAGGATTTATCATAATTTTCCGCCGCTTTCCACGCCAATGCTGCCTGCATATAAAGTTCCAGCTTAAGCTGATCATTTTTTTGCGCCACCCTTTTCTGGGCAACGATGGTCGCAGGAGCCACATTAATCACCAGGTCATCCACCAGCTGTTCCAGCAATTCGGCGGCAGCGGCCGCCTGCCCCAGTCCGAGAAGCCCAATCGCCTTACAATGGCCCGCCGGAACCCCGCCGGAAAATCCACTTGCGCCGCCAAAAATCCAATCCGTGGCATATGCCACTGCCTCAGCCAGTTTTTCAGTCTCATGACTATGGGCCAGTGCCATGCATTTCTGATATTTCTGACCCTCGCTTTCTCCGGCATAAGCAGAAGGCGTCAAAAGGCCTATTATGGTGATCAAAGAAAATATATATTTCATTTGCAAAAATATGACTCTAAAATTCAATAAGATCAAACCAATATCGTGTTTTTTAGGCGTAATAATGGCAAAGAGGCACCATAAGGAAAAAATATTGTCCCAAAATATATCCTGTGAATTATCCCGTGAATTATCCTGTGATTTATCCGGTAAATTATTCTGTTTTGGGCTAGGCTACAGCGCCCAAAATTTCATCCGTCATCTGGAGCAACAAAGCGCAGGCTGGCGGTTTTCCGGCAGCGGACGTCAAGCACCTGCCGTGCCAGACCCTGCCATAGCCCACCATATTTTTAATGGCAAAAAACCCATGACTGGGGCAGCCGACATCCTGTGTGATGTCACACATATGCTCATTTCCATCGCGCCGCAGGAAGCGATCGGCGATCCCGTCCTGCATCATCACACCGCAGAAATTTCAAAACTTAGAAACCTGAAATGGATCGGCTATCTATCCACCACCGGCATATATGGGGATCGAAAAGGGGATTGGGTCGATGAGGATAGCACCCCCGCGCCAACATCGGCCAGAGGGCGACAAAGACTGGCGGCCGAACAGGGCTGGCTTGCATTGTCCGATCAACTTCAAGTTCCCGTTGATATTTTCCGGCTCGGCAGCATTTATGGCCCCGGGCGGGGACAATTAAGCAATCTATTGGCCGGAAAGCTTAAAAAAATCATCAAACCGGGACAATATTTCTCGCGCATCCATGTGGCCGATATTGCGCAAATACTGGCCGCTGCCATGATATCTGCGAACCCGGGACGATGCTATAATCTTGTCGATGACATGCCCACGGCAAGCCCGGTGGTCATTGACTATATCTGCGATCTATTGGGCCGCCCACATCTGCCCGCGATCAATATCGACGACGCTGAAATATCACCAATGATGAAAAGCTTCTATGCAGAGAATAAACGGGTTCGTAACGACCGCATCAAACAAGAGCTCGGTATAACCCTGACATATCCCACATATAAAGAAGGCTTCTCAGAACTGGTGAGAAGCCTTCCTTGAACAATAATAATATTGGTTATTTTTTAAATTTTACTTCCTGAAGATTCATATTGCCATTCAACGTCCGCAAGGCCCCCCGGTCAATATTCGCTTGGGTTGATTTTTCAACGGAACCTTGAAGTTTTTTGGCCATCTTATCGAAATATTCATCACCCCGATCAAAAGCGGCCCAATTTTTAAACTCGACCATCAACACCAAATTAGACTCATTTTTCCGGCGGCCCGCCACATTCATAACTTTGTAGGACAGAACATCACCATCTTTCATCTGGGCTTCCAAATATCTACGCCAGACGTTATTCAGATCAGCCAGATAGTCATCATATTTTCCGGGCTTGGTCCGGACAAAGGATATATTCCACACAGAACCCTTTTCATATACCCTGTCCGCAGATAATGCAGGGGTTGTCATAAAACTCATACAGACAAAAACAGACGTCACAATACGCATTATATATTTTAACATTATATCTCACCTTTTTTAGAATCATATTTATATTATAGAAGGACAGCCATAGTATTAGGTTTTTCTTATTTTATCAACCTATTGTATATATTAACAAATTCCCCCATCAACATAATGGCCCTGAAACCTCTTTTACAATCTGGCAGAGCCGTTTCAGGTCAGCATCGGTAGATAGGCGGTGATCGCCATTTTTCACATAAGTGATCACCACATCATCGCTGTTTAATTTATCACATAGGCGCTGGGCCGTGACGGGCGGCACATCAGGGTCCCGCATGCCCTGTATCAGCCGCACCGGACAGTCCAGATCAATCGCCTTATCCAGCAGCAGATGATCATTACCTTCTTTCAGCAGCTTCAGGGTCATGGGATAGGGATCATCACCGTAATCGCAGGCCTCATAATATACCCCGTCCCGTTCCAAAGTCGCCCGGATTTCATCGGAATAACTGTCCCAGCATGACTCTTTGGTAAAATCCGGCGCGGCCGCCAACCCGACAAAAGCCTTCACCCGATCTTTTCGTTTGAGCGCGCATAAAAGCCCGATCCAGCCGCCCATGCTGGAGCCAACCAGAACCAAATCTCCCCCAGAATTTTTAAGGATTACCTGATCAATGATCGCAAGACCATCTTCGGCCCACGCCCCAATGGTGCCATCGGTAAATTCCCCGGAGGATTGCCCATGACCCGAATAATCAAACCGCACATAAGCTTGCCCGCGCTGCCTGCAAAAGTCTTCCAGAGCTAGGGCTTTTGAGCCTTCCATATCAGACATAAACCCTGGAAAGAAAACCACCGTCGGCCCCATACCCTCCAATTTTCTATAGGCCAGCTTGCGGCCTTTAAAGGGGATAAATTGCATCAAGCCCTCTCTGTCATCATTAGAGTTCATTCGTTTTCTTACACATATTTTTCAAAGCCTGCCATTCATGATCCGTTAGATATGGGGTGAATTTTTTTACCCCCTCATGTTGCTCAATATGGTCTGAAATATATTTAATCCGCTCTTCTGACAAGGGATGTGTTGATAGCAATTTTTCCAACTCTGCGGCGACGTTATTTTTCTTCTTTTTATTCAGTCGTTCAAAGAAGCCTAGTATGCCACTGGCAGAAATATCATTTTCAAGCAAAGTTTCCAGTGCCTTTTTATCGGCCTGACGTTCCATATCCCTGCCATAAGACATGCTAAGGGCGACAACCGCAATACTGGCCGCATCACCACCAAAAAAAGAACCAACAATACTGAAACCCAGAATATTAACCACACCCTGCATCGGATGTTTATAATATACATGTCCCGCTTCATGTGCTAAAACGCCAGCGACTTCGCTCACAGATTCAGCCTCTTGCAGCAACCCATTCAAGATCACAATACGCCCTCCTGGGGCTGTCAAGGCATTGACCTGATGATGATCAACCACTTGGACCCTTAAGTCATATGGTAAATCCATGACTTGCAAACCCTGAACCAGCTTATTTAAGGCCTTGTCCCCTTCTGCTGACCGGCACACATTCGCAGAATATTCTGTATAAAGATGATCCAAAACCAAATCCCCTGCCCGGACAGCCCAACGATCAGGGATTACAGTAACCAAGGCCCTATTTGCATAAGGATATAAAATATAGAAAATCACCATCAATCCGACGATTGCAGCGCCCGTAAACACCTGCCAGCGAACAAAATGCCAGCTACTATCACCGGTTAGTCTTTTTGAAATACGGCCAAGAAAATCCCGCGCGGGATCCGTCATACCTCCAGAAAAAATCAGTGTAAGACCCGGCCCCTCAATCTTATTATTTTTATAGAAAAGCTGACCATTCGACTTATCTGCGTCCAGCAATTCTATATCACAATATCGCCATTTATCACCGGATGGCAAAATAATGCCATCCTGTTTTAAATCGACGTCTATGTTACAAACTTCCGCAGTTTGACCATCCGTATAATTTGCTTTTACCTTCAATATTCTATCCCAAACCGCTCAAGCTTTATCCCATGTCAAAATTTTATCCTATGTCAAAGGCTTCAACGAGGCCTTCTCCAAAGTTGGGGCCTTGTTCCGGAGATTGTGAAATTTCTGCAAAATCAAGCTTACCTTCAAAGCTCAATTTTTCGCAAATAAGGCGCGTCCACCTTTGGGTAATGAACGATGCCCCCAAACCAAGTGTAAATAATAAGATCAAAAAATTCACAATTGAGAAAGTCAGAAGCTCCATCGGCGCAATATGAAAATTAAATGCCATATTCTGATAGCGAAGACCGCCAAATAAATGATTGAGTAATGCCGCTTTGAACCACACAAAGATCACTTCAAAAGCGAAAAACATCACAAGATAACCCAGAACAATAAAGACAATATTGCTCGTAAGTGCGCCGTAAGATATTAACCCGATCGTGGCACCAAAAATCACTATTGCAGCCAACCATGACAGAAACCAAACTTTAAATAATGGTTTTGACTTCACGTTACATGACATCACCCCGCTGCCCAAACGTTTGTTATTTATAAGAAAATTCCATGAACGGCAAATGACATAAGGTGTAATCAGACCAAAAGTAATAAAATAAAGCACTGCATATTTAAGTGTGAGCCAACCATAAGCTGCGCTGCCTTTTAATTGCGCGCCCCTGATCCGCCGCCAATTTGTCCGCGACATACGATATACTTGAGCCCGATAAACAGCAACGCCGATAAGAAATATAAAAAGAGGATAGAACGCCCCAATGATATAGGGTGCTGTGGTTGGATATTGTTGCACCAAATAACCCATCCCGATCATCAATGGCAAGAAGGCGACAAAAAACACAATAAGAAAGCCCACAAACAGCTCACCGCCCGTTCCTGTATATTCAAACGGTTCCCCGTCAAATTTTGTTTTGCTCCACAAATATTTACGGATATCTGTTTTGGCCCAGAACCGATAGATACCTAACGTAAGCAATGTTAATATTGTATTATGTATAACAATCGGTAATAAGCCGCCAACGGTTCCAACATATTCGATTGTATGGTTAGAATCATCATTTTCTGATACCGAATTTTCAAGAATTTCTGACATTAAATATCCCCTCTGATATTAATTGTTTATCTCCACATTACGGAAAAAAGCAACAGATACTTGACAGCCTGTAATTTCCTTATAATGTCACGCAATATAGACATGCGTGTAAAAACTTAACTTAATTTATCTTAATAAACCAGAAAAAATGAGCGATCAGATGAGCGAAAGTGGAAAAGTGGCGTTGACCCTGCCGGACGGTAGTGTGCGTACCTACGAAGGTCCGGTAACCGGCGGCACGCTCGCCGCCGATATTGGCCCCGGCCTTGCCAAGGCGGCCATTGTGATTATGGTCAACGGCGAAGCGTGGGACCTGAGCCGCGAAATCAACCAGGATGCCAATGTATCCATCATCACCAACCGGGATGAGGAAGCCCTTGAAATACTGCGCCATGATGCGGCCCATACTCTGGCCCAAGCAGTGAAGGAACTTTATCCCGATGTCCAGGTCACCATCGGTCCCGCGATCGAGAATGGTTTTTATTACGACTTTGCGCGCAAAACCCCTTTCACCACGGATGACCTTGTCGTCATCGAGCAGCGCATGACCGAGATTATCGCGCGGGATGAGGAGATTGTCCGCACTGAAATGCAGCGGGATGAGGCCGTTAAATTCTTCCGGGATATGGGCGAAGACTATAAAGCCGAACTGATCGCCGCCATTCCGGATGGTCAGCCCATCACCCTGTATCGGCAGGGTGACTTCATTGACCTGTGCCGGGGGCCGCATTTGCCCAGCACCGGCAAGCTGGACAAGGATGCGTTCAAATTGATGAAGGTGGCCGGGGCCTATTGGCGCGGCGATAGCAATAATGAAATGCTGCAACGTATTTACGGCACCGCATGGCGCAATAAGAAAGAACTCAACGCTTATCTCCTGCGCCTGGAAGAAGCTGAAAGACGCGACCACAGGAAATTAGGCAAGGAAATGGGGCTGTTCCATTTTCAGGAAGAGGCCGCCGGCATGCCTTTCTGGCATCCTAATGGCTGGACGATATATCAGCAGATTGAGGCCTATATCCGCCGCAAACAGGAAAAATACGGTTATCAGGAAATCAAAACGCCGCAGCTTGTGGATCGCAGACTCTGGGAAGCTTCCGGCCATTGGGAAAAATTTCGCGAGCATATGTATACGACAGAGGCTGATGGACGGGCGCTGGCCTTTAAACCCATGAATTGCCCCTGCCATGTTCAGGTCTTCAATCAGGGAATCGTCAGCTACCGTGATCTGCCGCTCAGATTGGCGGAATTCGGTTCCTGCCACCGGTATGAGCCATCGGGTGCCCTTCACGGCCTGATGCGGGTGCGCAGCTTCGTTCAGGATGACGCCCATATTTTCTGTTCCAAAGACCAGATCACGTCCGAAACTGAAATCTTCTGCGAAATGCTGCTGGAAATATACAAGGACTTTGGTTTTACGGACATCAAGGTGAAATTTTCTGACCGTCCTGACCTGCGCGCCGGCGATGATACAACTTGGGATGAAGCAGAAACTGCCTTACGGGACGCCGTAAATTCTACCGGACTTGACTATACAATGAATCCCGGCGAAGGAGCCTTTTATGGCCCGAAACTGGAATTTGTGCTGACCGATGCCATTGGGCGTGACTGGCAATGCGGCACCCTGCAGGTTGACTTTGTTACGCCGGACAGGTTAAACGCCCATTATATCGGATCTGATAATGGCAAACACCACCCTGTTATGCTGCATCGGGCTATTTTAGGCTCTTTTGAACGCTTCATCGGCATTTTGATTGAAGAACACGCGGGGCGTTTCCCCATGTGGCTGGCCCCGACACAGGTTGTGGTCACCGGCATAACGTCCGATCAGGATAATTATGTTCGCGCTGTATATCAGCAGATGAAAGAACAAGGCCTACGGGCTCAGATGGATCTGCGCAGCGAAAAGATCAACTATAAAATCCGCGAGCATTCCCACGCTAAAACCCCGGCCATCTTTGTAGTCGGTGCGCGCGAAGCAGAAGAAAAGACGGTCACCATCCGGCGGCTGGGGTCAAAACAACAGGAAACCCTTGATTTGACTGTTGCCATAAATAATTTGAAAAATGAGGCGCGCGCGCCAGATCAGTAAACGGATCAGCAAATAGACATAATATATTTAGAGAATATTATTGAACATTGCATTTTTTTCATTTTTCAGTAATAAGGTATAAAATATTATAACCTACACCAATTTTAACAGCAGAGCGGGTATATGCCAGAAGATGGTTCCCGCAGGAGGAAACTTAAATAGCTAAACGACCAATGCAGGGCCCACCATCCAAAAAAGGATTACGGGTTAATGATGAAATCACCACAGATGAAATCAGATTAATAGATGACACGGGTGAAAACCACGGCACCGTAAAAATTGACAAGGGTTTGGCCATGGCCAAAGCGGCAGGCCTCGACCTCGTTGAAATTTCACCCAATGCCGAGCCCCCCGTCTGTAAAATTCTGGATTATGGCCGTTTTCGCTATGCCGCCCAGAAAAAGGCCAGCCTCGCCAAAAAGAAGCAAAAAACTGTCGAGATCAAGGAAATCAAGCTGCGTCCCGGCATTGAAAAACATGATTATGACGTGAAAATGCGCTCTGTTGATAAATTTCTCAGCGGCGGCGATAAAGTCAAAATCACCCTGCGCTTCCGGGGCCGGGAAATGGCCCACCAGGAACTGGGCATGGACGTGCTAAAACGGGTCGAACTGGACTTTAAGGAACTGGCCAAGGTGGAACAAGCCCCCAAAATGGAAGGCCGGCAGATTATCATGGTGCTGTCAGCAAAATAAATTTTTGAGAAATTTTGACCGAGTCGTTCTGAAAAAAATTTAGAATCTTTATAAAGAACCCCTTAAGTATTATGCTCATAACCCGCGTTGATTTTAGAGGTTTTTTGTATTATAATGCCCACATATTGTGCGCCCAATGGTAAGCACATCATGGTACGCTGGACAATAACAGCTGAATTTTCCAACGTGACCAGAACCAGAAACCCGTCAGTGACCGACAAGTCCGGCGGGTTTTTTTACGGCGGATTATTATTGCCCTGAAATTTACTGAATTTTTTCCACTTTATAGCCTTTGTCCTGCAACATTCTCAAGACACTGTCCGGCCCAACCAGATGCGCCGCGCCAACAACGACAAGAGTTGTCTTTCCGCTTTTTATATGGGCCTCAAGGGCCGGTATCCAGTTTTTATTCCGCTGAACCAGCAAGGCATCATACATTCCCTGATATTTTTTCATGTCATTGAGCATGGTTTGACCAATCCGCACGCCATCACCGGATCCCCATGCCGCGAGATAATTATTCATGATTGTCTTGAAGTTATCAAGCTGGTCCAGGGTTTCGCTCAACATGGCGGACTGGACATTGAGCGGATGGTCTGTCAGCGCAGCCATCTGTTCCGCCGGGGTTTCAAGGCCGGATAGTATTTTTTTATCAGTCCGTGCCAGGCCTTCCAGGAATTTATCCACCCCGGAATTAGGGTCCATGCCATGTGACATGACGGCCAATAGGGACAGATTTACCGCCATGAACCACGGCTTCATCTTTTGCGCGGCCGCTTCCTCCTGCCCCATAAATTTCTTGGCATATATGAGCATTTTGTCATAACGGGTGGCATCCAGATGGTTTTTTAGCGTATTGCCATCGGCAAAAAAGCCATTTTTAATCACGATGCCTTGAATTTCCGCCGTGGCCTGCGGCGTCAATACAGTTTCCAGCACCACTTCATCGGCACTTTCAAAAGACTGCTGAATCTTGCCGCTATACCACCTATAATTTTTAGGCAACAGGTGAAAGGAGCCAAGAAAATATGTCTTGCTATCCTCTTTCTCCACCAGCCATAATGCCGGCTTGACATGAACAATATCTGTTTCCTGCGCCCCTGCCGCCCCGGACGGCACCAGAAAGAAACTGAAAAATAACATCGCAAGTAAGCGCATAAAATAACGTCTGCTCATTTGGTAAATCGCCCTTTTAATCACATATAATCCCCTTAAAAGAATTGATAAAATATCCGCATATTGCACGTTAGATTTTAATCCTGTTCAGAACAAGGCCAAACTAATAAAAACATCTTGCACAGACCCCATGAATCCCCTTGCATAACCTGACAAAGAGCGGTATATACCTCAACTTCATTGAGTGGTATGGCAGGGCATGCCTCATCACTCGAAAAGCTTGCGGCAGGAATGCCGCGTTATACATAACCTAAAAGGAAAAGCTAAATGCCCAAGATGAAAACGAAAAGTAGTGCCAAAAAGCGCTTCAAGCTCACCGCTTCTGGAAAAGTGCGGGCATCACAAGCTGGTAAGCAGCATGGGATGATCAAACGCTCCAACAAAACACTCCGTAACCAACGCGGCACGACCATCTTGTCCCCGCAAGATGCGCGGATCGTTATGAAATTTCTCCCGAACGGTTGATTAGGAACATAAAATGGCACATGTAAAAAGAGGCGTGACATCTCACGCACGTCACAAAAAAGTATTAAAACTTGCAAAAGGATATCGCGGTCGCCGTAAAAACACGATCCGGATTGCCATGCAGGCCGTCGAAAAGGCTGGCCAATATGCTTACCGCGACCGGAAAGTTCGCAAAAGAACATTCCGGGCGTTATGGATTCAACGTATCAATGCGGCGGCCCGCCTGCATGATATGACCTATTCACGATTTATGAACGGCCTGAAACTCGCAGGCATCGAACTTGACCGTAAAGTTCTGGCTGATTTGGCCGTTCGCGAACCAGATGCTTTTAAAGCAATTGCTGATCAGGCGCAGGCTGCGCTTAACGCCTAATGCACTGGTTACATTTCGGATCGACAGAATTCGGAAATATGGTTTATAGTTAAGGAGCCTGCTGATTTTTCAGTAGGCTCCTTTTTGTATTTTTTAAGATAATTTTTTATATATTGGGTAACAATATGGAAGATCTCCAAAAGCTGGAAACGACGATTACCGCCACAATTACCGCTTGTGATGACCTCGCAAAACTCGAAGACATCCGCATAGCCGAAGTCGGTAAAAAGGGCCGCGTCAGTTTAATGATGCGCGAACTTGGTAAAATGTCCCCCGAAGAGAAAAAAATATTCGGCCCAAAATTAAATGGCCTGAAAGATAAAATCAATACCGCCATTGCCGATCATAAAGCGGCGCTAGAAGCACAAGAATTAAATTTACGCCTGCAATCGGAACGCATCGATATAACCCTGCCAAGCCGACCTGAAAATCCAGGCAGTATCCATCCAATCACCCAGGTGATGGACGAAGTGGCCGAAATTTTCACCGAAATTGGCTTCAGTATTGCTGAAGGCCCTGAAATCGAAGAAGATTTTTACAATTTTACCGCCCTGAATATTCCGCCGGAACATCCCGCGCGCCAGATGCATGATACTTTCTACCTGCCGCAAGATGAGAGCGGCAATCGTAAGTTGCTGCGTACCCATACCTCAACCGTACAGATCAGAACCATGATGGCCGGACCACCGCCCTATCGGATCATCGCACCCGGCCGCACCTATCGCTGTGACAGCGATGCCACCCATACCCCGATGTTTCATCAGGTCGAAGCATTGGTGATAGACAAAGATATCCATATGGGCCATCTGAAATGGTGCATTGAGGAATTCTGCCGCAAGTTCTTTGAACTGGATGACGTCAAGATACGTTTCCGCCCGAGCTATTTCCCCTTCACAGAGCCTTCTGCCGAAGTGGATATTGGCTGCGCGTTCAGGGATGGGGAAATCCTGATTGGCCAAGGCGATGACTGGCTTGAAATTATGGGCTGCGGCATGGTCAATGCCCGCGTTCTGGAAAATGTTAATCTGGACCCCAATGACTATCAGGGTTTCGCCTTTGGCATGGGGCTGGATCGGATCGCCATGCTGAAATGGGGCATTCCAGACCTGCGGGAATTTTTCGCCGCCGACCTGCGCTGGCTCAAACATTACGGCTTTGCCGCTCTTGACATCCCCTCGCTCAGCACACAAAATTATCAAGCGGGAGGCAGGTAAGATGAAATTCACCCTTTCATGGCTTAAAGAACATCTTGATACCACGGCCTCACTTGACGAAATTTCGGCGAAACTGACCGCTATCGGGCTTGAGGTTGAGACCATCACCAATCCGGCTGATGATCTGGCGCCCTTTGTCATTGCCGAAGTGCTGGAAGCGGCCCCTCATCCGGATGCGGACAAACTTCAGGTCTTAAAAGTTCATACCGGAACCGAAACATTACAGGTTGTTTGTGGTGCGCCCAATGCGCGGGCCGGCCTGAAGGGTGCCTTTGCGCCATCCGGGGCCACTATCCCCACCAATGGCCTGAAACTGAAACCCACTAAAATTCGCGGCGTTGAAAGCAATGGGATGATGTGTTCCGAGCGGGAACTGGGCCTAGGCGATGATCATGACGGCATCATTGATCTGGCTCCTGATGCGCCGGTTGGCGCCAAATTTTCTAATTATATGGCGATGAATGATCCTGTGATTGAAATTGCCATCACGCCAAACCATCCGGATGCCCTGGGCATTTATGGCATCGCCCGTGATCTGGCCGCCGCCGGGCTTGGCCATCTGAAACCCCAAGAGGACACGCCGGTTAAAGGCATATTTGACTGCCCCCAGAAAGTGATCCTGGCCAATCCTGAGGCTTGCCCGGTTTTTTCCGGAAGATATATTCGCGGCATTAAAAACGGCCCAAGTCCCGCGTGGCTCCAGACAAAATTGCGCGCCCTGGGCATGAAACCTATTTCCGCGCTGGTCGATATCACCAATTTCATGACCTATGATAGGGCGCGGCCATTACATGTATTTGATGCGGATAAACTGCAGGGGGACATCATTGTCCGCCTGTCCAGGGACGGCGAGCGTCTGACCGCCCTTGATGACAATGACTATCGGTTTGATGATGGGGCTTGCGTGATCACGGACGATAGCGGTGTCATTGGCCTTGGCGGTATTATGGGCGGGGTCAGCACCAGCTGCCAGGCGGATACGCGCAACGTCTTTCTCGAAGCGGCGTGGTTCGAGCCGATCACCATTGCCATGGCCGGGCGCAAACTTAACATTGACAGTGATGCCCGTTATCGTTTTGAGCGCGGCGTTGATCCTGAAACCATGCTGCCGGGTATTGAAATGGCCACCAAACTGATCCTTGACTTATGCGGCGGGGAAGCCAGTGATGTGATCGTCACCGGACAGATTCCGACCATTTCAAAGACGGTTACCCTGCGCCCGGCACGGGTCGGTCATCTTGGCGGCGTCGATATCAGCGAAAAGGATATGATCGTCATTCTGGAACGGCTTGGCTTTCAGGTAACCCTTAAAGAAGGCCAGCTCGAGGTGACCACCCCGTCATGGCGCTGTGATATTGATGGTGAGGCTGATCTGGTGGAAGAAATCCTGCGCATTCACGGGTTTGAACATATCCGCTCAGCCCCCTTGCCTGCGCCAAGCCGGCCGATCACCGTTGGCCTGAATGCCCAGCAAAAACGCGTACGCATGGCCAAACGTGCCGCGGCCAGCATCGGATTGCGCGAGGCAATAACATGGTCGTTTCTGCCATCCGCAGAAGCAAAGTTATTCGCTGAATTAAAGCCTGAACTGGTTCTGGACAATCCGATCAGCGCCGACCTTGACGCCATGCGGCCAAATCTGCTGCCCAATCTGATCACGGCGGCCGGTCGCAATATGGACCGGGGGCTGAAAAATGTGGCCCTGTTTGAAAGCGGCAATCAATTTGCCAGTGACACACCGGACGGGCAAATTTTGATCCTTGCCGGTATCCGCAGGGGTCAAAACAGCGTCAAACATTGGGCTGTGACACCACAGGATGTTGATGCCTTCACCGCCAAGGCCGATGCCGAAGCTATCCTCAGGGCAATCGGCGCAAAAATTGACAATGCGCAGATCGTGGCAGAGGCACCGGCCTGGTATCATCCAGGACGAAGCGGCGTGATCCGTCTTGGCCCAAAAAATATCCTGGCCTATTTCGGTGAAATTCACCCGGCAATCTGTAAGGCTCTTGATGTTAAGGGGCCTTTGGTCGGCTTTGAAATTTTACTGGAAAATATTCCGTTTCCAAAGTCTAAAGGCAATAATAGCCGGGGGCCGCTTAATGCCTCTGACTTTCAGGCTGTGGAACGGGATTTTGCCTTTGTGGTTGACCGTGATGTGGCCGCAGCCGACCTGATCAAAGCCGTGCGGGCGGCCGATCGGAAACTGATCGAGAATATCACCCTTTTTGATGTCTATATCGGCCCCGGTATCTCAGAGACACAAAAGTCTCTGGCCATTAGCGTCATTTTGCAACCAAAGGACAAGACCCTGACCGAAGAAGATATTGAAATATTTTCAAGAGCGGCCATCGCAAATGTTCAAAAAATGACCGGTGGTATATTACGCTAATCTCAAATTTTTAATCTATATCGCCCATTAACCCTATTTAAAGGCCAAATTGCTACAATCCGCAGAATACTGGTCTGTGAATACTGGTAATGTAAATATTGGCCTGTAAATATTGGCCTGTGAATATTGGTATAATAGTAGATGACGAGATAATTGCGTAATGACCGAGGCAGTTAAAGATATTAAGATTCCGATTAAGTTAAGGTTTCTGACCTGGTGGAATGGTTATGACCTTGATGATGTTAAAGCGCGTCTGATGACGCAACAGGGCAACGATGTCGAAAATGATCCCGACGGTAACAATGCCGCAAAAGACGCCGAAGCAACTGAAACATCAGAAACAACAGAAGTCCCAAGCTTAACAGACGATCCGGATGCCGCCCTGTCATGGGATACACTCAGGATGGAAATGACCCAGTTAATCTGGGGCGAGGGATATTGCGGCCCCGGCGGCAAAGAACATATCGAAACAATGTCTAAGCTTCTGACCATGAATTCTGAAATGAGCGCCATTGTCATCGGGGCCGGCCTTGGTGGGCCATCCCGGGTACTGGCAGAGGAATTTGGCGTCTGGATTGCCGGTTTCGAGCTCTCGAAGGATCTGGCGGAAAGAGGCATGCAAATGTCCACCGATGCGGGGCTCGGCTCAAAGGCTGTCATCCACCATCTGGATCCGGCAGAGGAAGACCCATTTGAACGGCGTTATGACCGCGCCTTTTCCAAGGAGGCCCTCTATTGCTTCCCGGATAAAGCAAAAATTCTCAAAGATACTTATGATACTTTAAAGGACGGCGCCTTGTTTCTGATTTCGGATTATACTTTGGCAGACGCCTCCGCCCTCGAAAATCCGGACGTTCAGAAATGGCTGGCGCAGGAAGCCATCCGGCCCTATCCTGTCACCGCAGATGTTCTGAAAACCACCTTGGAAGAAACGGGCTTTATCCTGAGGGTCAACGAAGATATTTCGCAAGAATATATCGGTCTCATCGAGGCCAGCTGGTCAAAAGCTGGTACCCTATCCAAGCAGCTTGCCCAAAAGGGGGATGAAGGCGCCAAAGCCATCAAAACCCTGATGGCCGAAGCAGAATTCTGGGCCTTGCGCGCAAAATTGCTTAAAGAGGGTCATATCCGTGTTTGGCGTTTTCTGGCCAATAAACAGCCCGAACAAATGCGCTAAGGCTGACTGTGGAAAACCGATAAAATGACCGGTAAAGATAACAAAAAAATTCCGCTCAAATGGCGGTTGAAAGCTTGGTGGCAAGGCTATGATATTGCCGATCTTGAAAAAAATATGCGGCAAAAAGAACCGGGGGAAATCTCAAAAAAACCTGTGCAAAACCCTGTGCAAAACCCTGCGCAAGACACCGATGAAAAATCTGATCAAATCGACCAGAAAATTCTTTGGGATTACGAACGTGTGAAAGTCACCCAATTGATTTGGGGTGAGGGTTTCTGCGGGCCGGGCGGTGAACAGAATATCATCGACATGTCAAAACTGCTGGCCCTGTCACCAAAAATGAGTGCCATGGTGATTGGCGCAGGCCTTGGCGGGCCCGCGCGGGTATTGGCCAAGGAATTCGGTGTCTGGATCAACGCTTATGAAAGCAACCAAATTCTGGCCGAAGAAGGCATGAAAATATCCGTGACCAAGGGGTTGGATAAAAAAGCCCCCATCATCCATAATGATTTAAATGCCGCGCCAAAGTTTGACCGGGTTTTTGAACGGGCCTTTTCCAAAGAAACCCTGTTCACCGTTGAGAATAAAACGGCGCTCATCCAAAGTATCTTTGACCAACTGAAAGATAACAGCCTGTTTCTGATCAGTGATTATGTCGTCAAGAATCATGACAGTCTGGCCAATGCCGATGTCATTGACTGGCTGAAACATGAACCGCTTGATCCCTATCCCACCACACCTGAAACCCTTAAATACACCCTGGAAAAGGTCGGTTTTCAAATCCGCATTCATGAAGATATTACCGCACAATATCTCGAATTGATTTATCAGGCATGGGCAAATGCCCATGAGGTTGTCGCGCTACTGGCCGAAGGCGGTGAAGAAGGCCGGAAAAATATGTTCGCGATCCTTAATGAGGCAGAATTATGGAACCGGCGCGCCAAGGTCATGCGTAGCGGCGAATTACAGATATACCGCTGCCTTGCCCATAAAGCCGTGCAGACGGAATAAGATAAAACAATCCCCGCACCATGCGCATTATCCCCTTGTGTTCGCCGTCCATAGAGTGATAAAAGCCCTGTCATGACTGAACTTAGCAAAATAAGAAATTTCTCGATTATTGCCCATATTGATCATGGTAAATCAACTCTGGCCGATCGCATGATCCAGCATTGTGAAGGCCTGACCGATCGGGAAATGAAAAATCAAGTGCTTGATAACATGGATATCGAGCGCGAGCGCGGCATCACCATCAAGGCCCAGACCGTAAGGCTAACCTATAAAGCCCACAATGGAGAGACATATATTTTAAACCTGATGGATACGCCGGGTCATGTTGATTTCGCCTATGAGGTCAGCCGCTGCCTGTATGCTTGTGAGGGATCATTGCTGGTGGTTGACGCCAGTCAGGGGGTCGAGGCGCAGACATTGGCCAATGTCTATCAGGCCATTGACAATAATCATGAAATTGTTCCCGTACTTAACAAGATCGATCTGCCCGCCGCAGAGCCGGAACAGGTACGCGCCCAAATCGAAGATGTCATCGGCATTGATGCCAGCCATGCCATAAAGGTTTCCGCCAAAACCGGCGAAGGTATTGACGAATTGCTCAACAGTCTTGTCGAAATCCTCCCGCCGCCGGATGGCGACAGAAATGCCCCGCTGAAGGCCCTGCTGGTGGACAGCTGGTATGATACATACCTTGGGGTTATGGTCTTGATCCGGGTGATTGACGGCACCATCAAAAAAGGCATGAAGATAAAAATGATGGCCGCCGGTACGGAGCATATTCTGGACAGGGTCGGGGTCTTCACCCCAAAAGAAGTGCTGGTCGATGACCTTGGCCCGGGCGAAATCGGGTTTTTCACCGCCTCCATAAAAGAAGTTTCCCAAACCAATGTTGGCGACACCATCACCGAATTCAAAAATGAAACGCCCAAAGCCCTGCCCGGTTTCAAGCCGGTGCAAAGCGTGGTCTTCTGCGGGCTTTTTCCAGCCGATGCCGCCGATTTTGAAACTTTACGTTACAGTATGCACAAGCTTCGGCTCAATGATGCCAGCTTTACCTTTGAGACGGAGACATCGACGGCCCTTGGTTATGGCTTTCGCTGCGGCTTCCTTGGCATGTTGCATCTGGAAATCATTCAGGAACGCCTGAGCCGCGAATTTGATCTGGATATCATCTCAACCTCCCCCAGCGTGATTTATAAACTTCACCTGAATAAGGGGGACGTGAAAGAATTACATAATCCAGCAGATATGCCCGACCCCACATTGATCAGTCATATTGAAGAACCATGGATCTTGGCGACCATTCTGGTGCCGGACGACCATCTGGGTTCTGTGCTGAAGTTATGCGAGGAAAAACGCGGCGAACAGGTCGAGCTGACCTATGCCGGAGCGCGCGCCATGCTGATCTATAAATTGCCCCTTAATGAAGTGGTCTATGATTTTTATGACAAGCTGAAATCCATTTCGCGCGGTTATGCCAGCTTTGATTATCAAATGGATGGCTACCGGGAAGGTGATCTGGTCAAGCTGTCAATCATGGTCAATGCGGAACCGGTCGATGCGTTGGCGATGATGGTTCACCGTACGCAGGCTGATTTTAGGGGCCGCGCGCTCTGCGAACGGCTAAAAGACCTGATCCCGCGCCAACTATTTAAAATCCCAATCCAGGCCGCCATCGGCGGCAAGATCATTGCCCGGGAAACCATCAGTGCCATGCGCAAAGACGTGACCGCCAAATGTTACGGCGGCGACATCAGCCGCAAGCGCAAACTGCTGGACAAACAGAAAAAGGGTAAAAAGAAAATGCGCCTGTACGGCAATGTGGAAATCCCACATTCCGCCTTCATCGCAGCCTTGAAAATGGGCGATGATAAGTAATTAAGCAAAATATTCTTCAGGAATTTCCTGTATCCAGCCGAAATTATCTTTTTCCGTTTGTTGCTGGATACCCAGCAAGCGCCGCCTGAATTCTTCCGTGAATTTTCCGGACGAATTCGGCAGAGGATATTCCTTGCCATCCGGCTCGCCCAGGAGTGATATCGGACTGATGATCGCTGCTGTCCCGCAGGCAAAGGCTTCCGAGCATGCCCCGGAAGAGATCATCTGGATAACTTCCTTGATACCGAGCGTCTTTTCAACAACGGTCAGGCCCATTTCCGGTGCCAGATCAATGACAGAATTTCGCGTCACCCCAGCAAGGATAGAACCGCTCAGACGCGGCGTGAATAACGTATCACCAGAGACAAAAAATACATTCATCCCGGATAATTCTTCCAGATTTTCCCGGGTTGCACTGTCCAGCCACAGAATTTGATCAAAGCCTATCGCTTTCGCTGTCATGGAAGTGTGCAGGCTCGCCGCGTAATTTCCTCCGGCCTTGGCCTGTCCCATTGTGCCGACCGGCACCCTGGTTTTCTCTCGCTCGATCATGACCCGCATATGACCACTATGGAAGTCCGCGCTGGGGCTGGCGATAATCATGAAGGAATAGGTCTCAGACCGCGCAAGCCCCAAGCCATCCTGAGTCCCAAAAATGAAGGGCCGAATATAGAGCGACTGGCCGCTTTGATCTGGTACCAGATCATTACAGGCGGCAACCAGCGCGTATAATCCGTCAAAAAACAAAGCCTCGGGCAGCACCGGCATACAGAGTTCTTTGGCTGAGGCATTCAGCCGCGCAAAATTCATGTCCGGGCGAAATAAATTTGCCCGTTCCCGGTTGACTTTATAGGCTTTCATCCCTTCAAAGACACTGGCGGCATATTGCAGAACCTTCGCCCCCGGCATCACAGAAATCGAGCCGTAAGGCTGTAATATCCCCGCGTCCCACTGACCGTCCGCATAGTCCGCGCGAAACATCACCGGAGCCATACAGCTGCCGAATCCCAAATTCTCCGGCAACACAAAAGCCTTGATAAGTTTTTCAAGCCCAGCCTGCTGGGCGACTGTTTTATCATATGCCATATGTACTATATCCTACTTCGATAATCTGGCTGATTTTACCAAAAATGAAATGACCCTTATGATCCGACATTTCGCCCGCCATATAGTTGCCAAATTTCATGAATGGCGTAACAATATTACCATCTCAGGTTTTACTAACATCCTTACCGCTGCAAGGCAACAAGAACCCTGCGGTTCAGTTCAAGAAATCCATCAGCATGCGCCGGGCCTGAGGCAGTCTCTTATTATGGGGATGCAAAACATAACGTTCAAGAAAGAATGCGCTTAAATGCAGCCCATCGCGAACATCATCCACGCTTGCCGCAGCGCGCCGCAACAAAAAGGCCGGCAGGGCCAACAACTTATCATGATAGGGTCGGCCTGCATCCCGGCAGACCGCCCGGCCGGATTTCGGAGAAACATATATCAAATCGTCCAATGCCCCGGTTGCCGCGCAGCAGCTTAAATCAAGGCCAAAGCCCAGTTCGGATAACAGGCCAATTTCCCAGCGCACTAGCAACGCGCCCCAAACTTCCGGCTCTGACCCGGCGACCTCCAGACTGTCCAGCAAAATCACAAGCCCGTCATATAATGGACCATGGGCCTCCCGCTCGGCCAGGGAGACCGACAGGACGGCACAAAGACTGTTTAAAACCCCAAGCTTTGACGGATAATCAAGAAAGGCTGCCGAGCGGGCATTGCGCAGTTCCGCCCTATAGGTGCCAAGCTGACTTTCCAAACGTCCGCGCCATTTGAGCGTCACTTCATTTCCGGGCTGGAGTATGCCGCGCTGCCGCCGGCCCATGCCGCCCTTGACCAATCCGGCATGGCGGCCATGGCCTGACGTCATGACATCAATGACCGCGTCAAATTCGCCATATTTCCGTAAAGAAATAATTATGCCCTGATCCTGAAATTCCATACGTTAAGGTTTATCCTCCCGCGTGGTCACCGCGATGTCCGACAGATAAACCCTTACCTTACCCCAACCGAAAGGAAATTCGCTATAGACCGGGATCATATGGTCCAATTGATCCAGTTTGGCATACCAGATATGTAACGGTGTCGGCTCCATCGTGTCTTCATTGTCTTTCTTTTTGGATTTTTTTTTCTTCTTTTTCTTCTTTTTTATTCTCTCAAAGCCGCCATCAATGACCTTATCCTGAAATTCACAGACCAGCGCCTGACCCCTATAAAGTGAGCGACGGCTTTTCAAATATTTATGCTCTAAGCAGCGATATGAAATATCCAACAGAAAAAACCCGCCAAATATATTTTGATGTTTTAGCTCTGGCCCAACAGTCATTTTCGCCTCATCGAGGGTCAGGCCGAGGTAGAAACTGACCATGTCCGGGCCATATTTCAATGGGTCCTTAACCGGAATATATCTGACATCTTCCTTAAATTTGAACGTATACTCATGGGTGATGATCTTGCTGTCTTGTTGCCTAAATTCTGTTCGATTTTTGAAATTATTTTTACCCCAGCTGCCCTGGTTTTCAAATATATGCGGTTTCAATATTCCTTCCGGCGTGATCATACCACGCACCGAAACTTTATTTTCCATATTGCTGAAAATTGACGCAAGGCCGGTAACTTTATAGGAAATCTCCGCCTGATAGGCATCGGCTGACATTTGGCCGTGCGAATATACTTTCGAAATAACAAAGCCGCCCCAATAGGCTTTATAGGTGAGTTTTATCTCCTGATGGGGCCGGTCGGCCGCACGGCCAACCCCGACAAGGGTCATAAAAAATAGGATGGAAAAGAGAATCTTATACATGTCTATCTCATGATAGCCTCTATCCTGACATAAATCTAATTCATTGCATCAAGGCGGTCTAAGCCCGCTGTTATTTTGGCGGCTTTCTGCTCTGCCTCTTCAAGATTTGAGCGGTTTTCAGCCACCACCTGATCCGGTGCTTTTGCCATGAATGCCGCATTATTCAGCCGGCCAGATATGCCGCCAATTTCCTTGACAAGCTTATCCAGATTTTTCTGTAATCGTGCTTTTTCCGCCGCTATATCAATCACACCTGCAAGGGGCAGAAAATAGGTTGCCTCTCCAACCACGACCTGAACCGCGCCTTTGGGGGCCGCACCGTCATGGGGCGTAATCGTCGCGAGCCGCGCCAGACGTTTGAGGATATCGCCCTGGGTTTCAAGGGCGGTTTTCGTTGCTGTTGAAGCCCCCTGCACCAGCATGTCAAGCTTCGCACCAGCGGGCACATTCATTTCCGCGCGGGCCGTACGAATATCTGAAATCAGTTGAATAACCCAGGCCATCTCCTCTGCGGCCTCGGCATTGATCAAGCTGTCATCTAGCGCCGGCCAATCGGCAATGATAAGGGCGCTGTCCCGATCTCCCTGCAGGCGGCCCCAAATTTCCTCGGTAATGAAGGGCATGAAGGGATGCAGGCTTTTCAATATCTGGTCCATCACCCAGGCGGCCGTGGCGCGGGTTTCGATCTTGGCCTGTTCATCCTCGCCAAAGAACTGCGGTTTGATCAATTCCACATACCAGTCACAGAATGTTCCCCATGTGAAATGATATATTGCCGCCGTCGCCTCATTATAACGGTAAGCCTCCAAAGCGCGGGTCACTTCAGTTGTCGCCCGAACCATCTCGCCGATGATCCATTTATTAACGCTGAGCGTGACATCCGCCGGATTAAAGGCCGGATTAACGGCATCAAAACAGCCGTGCAGATCACAAAAACGAGCCGCGTTCCATAATTTGGTACCAAAATTACGGTATCCCTCGACCCGCTTTTCAGACATTTTAATATCCCGGCCCTGTGCCTCCATTGAAGCCAGGGTGAAACGCAAGGCATCCGCGCCGAATTTATCCGCCAAATCCAATGGGTCTATGACATTACCCTTGGATTTTGACATTTTCGCGCCATGCTCATCCCGCACCAGCGCATGAACATAGACCGTGTGAAAGGGAACCTCTGGCTTGCCATCGTCATCCTTCATAAAATGAAGGCCGTCCATCATCATGCGCGCCACCCAGAAGAAAATAATGTCAAAGCCGGTGACCAGCACATCTGTTTTATAATGCTTGTCGAGTTCTGGCGTATTGTCCGGCCAACCGAGCGTGCCAAACGGCCAAAGCGCCGATGAAAACCATGTGTCCAGCACATCCGGGTCCCGGGTCAGTTGTTTCACTTCGCCGTAATGGGCCAAGGCGGCGGCAGCAGCAGCGACCTCATTCTCGCAGACAAAAATTTCGCCGTCCGGGCCATACCAGGCCGGAATTTGATGACCCCACCAAAGTTGCCGGGAAATACACCAGGGTTCAATATTGCGCATCCATTCGAAATAGGTTTTTTCCCAGTTTTTTGGAACAAATCTGGTCGCCCCGCTTTCAACGGCAGCCAAGGCCGGTTGCGCCAGAATATCCGCATTGACATACCATTGATCGGTCAGCCACGGTTCAATCACAACGTCCGAACGATCACCGAAAGGCACCATATGAACAGTATCTTCCGTTTTTTCAAGCAGGCCAAGAGCATCCATGTCATCGACAACCATCTTGCGAACAGTAAAACGGTCAAGGCCGCGATATTTCTCAGGCACATTGTCATTGGTGCAGGCGGCATCATCAAAGATGTTGATTTCCTTGAGATTATGACGCTTGCCCACCATATTATCGTCAAAGTCATGGGCCGGCGTAATCTTCACCGCGCCGGAGCCTTTTTCAGGGTCCGCATGGCTATCCGCAACCACGATCAGCTTGCGGCCAACCAGTGGCAGGGTCAATGTTTTGCCAATCACGTCCTGATAGCGTTCATCATCGGGATGCACCGCGACGGCGACATCGCCGAGCATGGTCTCGGGACGGGTCGTCGCAACGGTCAGGAAACGCCCTTCCATGCCATCAACGGGATATTTAAAATGCCAATAATGACCATTGACCTCTTTTTGTTCCACCTCAAGATCGGATATCGCCGTCTTCAGTTTCGGGTCCCAATTGACCAGCCGTTTGTCTTTGTAAATCAGATCTTGTTTATACAGTTCGACAAAGACTTTAAGCACCGCGCCTGCAAAACCCTCATCCATGGTGAAACGGCTGCGGCTCCAATCACAGGATTGGCCAAGGCGGCGCATTTGATTAAAAATCATACCGCCGGACTTTTCTTTCCATGCCCAAACCCGCTCAATAAATTTTTCCCGGCCAAGGTCATGACGGGATATGCCTTCCGCGTCCAGCTGACGCTCGACCACCATCTGGGTCGCAATACCTGCATGATCCATGCCGGGCTGCCACAGGACGTCCTTACCGCGCATACGTTCAAACCGGATCAGAATATCCTGCAGCGTGTGATTTAAGGCATGGCCCATATGCAAACTGCCGGTCACATTCGGCGGCGGCAATACGATGGTATAGGGGTCGCCGTCCACCCGGCCCGCCTTAAAAGCGCCGGACGCCTCCCATGTATCATAAATCCTTTGCTCTGCCTCATGACAGTCAAATGTTTTTCCAAGTTTAGCGGTTCTTTCCTGATCTTCGGACATGGCGGAATCTTTTCGTATCTTCTTAGAGTTTTTCTTAGGCAATAACTTTAAAAAAAATGAAGTGCCTCTGGTTAAGGCTCTTCACTAGGGTTAGCATAATATTACGGCAGGGGAGATAAAAAAACCACAGCGACTTATATCATTCTATGAATTTGCGGATTTTTTGTCAGGGCTTTTTTGTCAAGGTTTCTTTGTTCTAGCCAAACGGGCAATTTCCTTGGCGACCATTCGTTCCACAATGGCCGGCAGATTATCATCAAGCCAGCTTTTCAGCATCGGTTTGAGCATTTCCCGAACCAAGTCTTCCAACGTATTACCGGCCCCCTGATAGCCCGTGGTCAATAAATCCGACAGAACACCAAACTGGTCCATGGTAAAATCTGAAGATTCAGCAGACATTAATTCTTCATCCCCCGTCGCCGGATCCACATCATCAATACCCAGATCAACATCCTCGTCAGTTTCAGGTTCTGGTTCTGGTTCTGGTTCTGGTTCTGGCTCAGGTTCTGGCTCTGGTTCTAACTCCGGCGCAGGCTCCAGTTCTTCTTCCGTTTCTGGTTCTGGTGCCTGTTCTTCTTCAACCATTTCCGTCAACTCTAACACCGGGTCCTCTTCTTCTGGTTCCAGATCTGTTTCCGGCTCAGGCTCAGTCGCAGGCGCTTCAGCAGTTGCCCCTTCTTCCACATCATCTTCAGAAATAATTTTCCGAATCGATGCGAGAATTTCTTCCATCGTTGGCTCTTCTTGGCCTTTCGTCTCGCTCATATTTCTGATACCTCGCCGCTGTAAGCGTTATCCCTCTTAAAAAACCAAAATATCTAGCATGGCTTTTGCGCGCACTGCCATAATAGCTTTGGTTGCCTTTGATCGATTTTCAATAACTATATATCATATATAAAAAAAAACGACCTTTTGGAACAAAAATATCCCCGGAAGCTTTTATAACCGCCGAATAGGGGCTAAAAATAGGGTTCTACGCCGGGTTAATCTTTGTCGATTCCCCAACCAAAAAACTTATTTTCCACATTATCCCTATGGCGTTCCGGGTCATATCGCGCCACATCAAGCTGTAATTCTGCCGCTGTCATTTTACCAATAACGGCCAGAAGAGAGTAGGCCGCAACATGCTGGTCTCTTTGAGCCCGCACCAGACTTACCCGTGAATCGAGCAATTCCTGCTCCGCATCCAAAACATCCAAGGTCGTTCTTGAGCCAACTTCTGCTTCCTGACGCACGCCTTCCAGGGCAATATCATTGGCCGTAACCTGATCTTCTGACGAAGCGATACGCGCCGTTGCCTCACGATAATTTTCCCAGGCATTGCGCACCTGTTCGACAACGTCGCGCTCTACGGATACCGCCTCTAGCCGGCGTTGGTTTTCGACTTGCCGCGATTGGCGGATGTTAGAGGAAACAGCACCGCTTTGATATAGCGGCAGGGTCATCTCTGCCAAAATCTCCTTGGTGGTCGAAGTGTCTGTTGTGCTAAAATTCTCCCAGCTTTTGCTAAGCCGCGCGACAACATTGACTGATGGCCCAAGCCCGCCATACTGCTTTTTAACATTATATCGCGCCGCTTTCTCTGTATAGATCGCCGCAAGAAGTTCCGGGTTAAATTTTCTGGCCATCTCCAGCGCGGCTTCCTCGGAAGCCGGCATGGCGGGCAGATTGGCGGGCTGCACCAAATTTGCCGGGGATATACCAACCGTCTTTTTAAAGGCAGCGCGGCTGGCATTCAATGAGGCCTCGGAAAGAATTTTCTCAGAAATTGACCGGGACAGGCGCGCCTTCGACTGGGCCACATCTGTGCGGGTGATTTCACCAACACGAAACCTGTCCTCGCTGGCCTCAAGCTGACGTTTCAGGACAGCAACATTATTGATCGTCAGCTCTAAAACCGCCAAATCCCTGAGAACGCCCATATAAGCCGTAACAGAATCCAGTAAAATCCTCTGTTCCATACTGACCAATTGTTCCTGCGCGGCATTAACCCGATTGCGGGCTTCACTGGTGCTATTGACCGTCTGCATGCTTTTAAAGACAGGCTGCCTGACCTCTAGCGACAAACTTCTTGGATTCGTATTACCGCTGGACGCAAATGTCGCGACCGAATCCGTATTTTTATACCCGTATCTTCCGCTGCCGACAACAGACGGGCGCCAACCGGATTTGGCCTGGCTGATTGTTTCATCAAATGCGCGCAAAGAAGCCCGCTGGGCCTGCAACGCCGGATTATTGAGATAAGCCGCCGACATGGCATCTTTCAATGTTTCTGCCCCCGCAGCCTGATGTATGGCCATAACCGCCGCAAAAGGCAGCATCATTAAATATCTCTTGTATGTCATATGCCCAAACCTAATTTGTTTTTTTCCTGTTGCACTTGTATTTTTTAACAAGGATTTTACTCATAACAGCTTGAAATTAATAAAAAGTATCTTTTAAGAGATTCCGCTACGCCTACTATCTAACCCACAATTGTTAACGCTGTCAACATCCGATGTTTTCAGCGGTCAGAATACAAATTTATCTTGTTTTTTAAAGGCCGCCAACCCTGGTATATGGACATCAAATAATGTCCGCTTTGCCATAAGACCATTTTCGTAGGTGACATAGGATGCCTTACCGATGCCCTTGTCATTCAGGACACAAATCAGGCGTCCGCCATCGGCGACCTGATCGCTCAACTGCGGGGGAATCTGATCGATCATACCATTGATGAATATCAGATCATAAGGCCCCTGAGCGGCCAATCCGTCCACAAGGGGGCCTTTGACAACGGCCACATTATCACAGGATTGTCCCGCCAGAATATTGGTGGCCTCCTCAGCAAGCGCCTCATCCTCCTCAAGGGCGACAACGGCTTCGGCAAGTTGACCAAAAACCGCGCTAGAATAGCCAGTGGCACAGCCCACATCCAATATCAAGTCCGTATTTTTCACCTTGGCCGCATCAACAAGCCGCGCGAACACCATCGGGCCCATAAGGCTGCGGCCCGGTGCCACCTGAATATCATCGTCAAGATAAGCCACACCATTCAGGCTTTTGGGAACAAATTTTTCCCGGTTAACAGAAGCGATAGCGTCAATAATGCTTTCGTCATTGACCTCATTAGGCCGAAGTTGACCATCAATCATATGCTGGCGGGCATGTGCCGTGTCTGACATTGAGAAACTCCCGGAATATATGCTTTTCTATCCCCCCTGTATAATGGGTCTCCCGATGTTTTACAATAAAGGAAATGTTATATTTATCCTTTGACTTCCTAATCAATTGAGGTAAAAGAATTACACCATTCAAGCAGGTTTTGGGCGCGGTGGCGGAGTGGCTACGCAGCGGATTGCAAATCCGTCTAGACCGGTTCGATTCCGGTCCGCGCCTCCATAAATTATGGCAGGAAAAGAAGTAAAACCGCGCAAGGCCTAGAAGAAATTCAGGCTTGTGCGGTTTTTTACCGGTGAACTCAATTGGGAAACAGAAATACTCTAGTGCGCTCTGACTGAATCGACCGCTTTAAGGACTTCATCCCATTTATTTTCGATACATGTTTGCCGGGCGGCCGTCATGCCAAAGCGTTTCACAAGTTGAAAAGCCAATTCTTTCTTATATTCAAAATTATTGGACAGACGGGCTGATGTGTTCATTTTTTCTGTATGCGCCATTGTATTTCTCCTTACGGTAACCCTGCTATCCCTATCGGCAGACAAATTAAGGACCAGAGGCTTTGCGTCCCGCCGTTACCGGCAGTTTGCTATTGTCACAAGATAATCACATATGCGATTTACCCTAGATGAACGAATATAGAGCCAATAGATGAAAAACGTGTAAAGAATTGCATAAAAATTTAGCCATATTCGAAAATAATCTTATCCGGTTTTTTTCTAGCTCTTTAATTAGAGTTTCTTGGCGGCATCACCGCCAGCGGCCACGCGCAGCCTCGGCCCATACCCGCAGCAGATTGCCGCCCCATATCTTGGCGATATCCTTTTCTGAATATCCCCGGGCCAAAAGCTCGCGGGTGACGTTCAAACTTTCCGAAGCATCCTTCCATCCGGTAATGCCGCCGCCGCCATCAAAGTCAGAACTGATCCCCACATGGTCAATGCCGATGACCTCGACCGCATAATCAATATGATCAACAAATTCCTTGACCGTAGCGATGGGGAATTGCCGGTTAATTTCGCCAAATCCACTTGACCATTCAGCAGCCCGCTCAATATTTTCATAATCATCCGCTGCTAGGCCATGAAGAGCCGCAATTTTTTCCATTAGGGCATCAATGGCCGCGCCGCGCGCCGGATCAAGTTTGACAAAACCGGTATAGGCCACCAGCTGCATAACCCCGCCTCTTGCCGCCAGCAATCTCATCTGCGCGTCGGTCAAATTGCGCGGATGATCCGCCAGCGCCCGCGCGCCCGAATGAGAGGCAATGGCCGGCGCCGTAGACAGCGTGACCGCCTGTGTCATGCAATCCACCGAGACATGTGATATATCAACCATCATACCAAGCCGGTTCATCTCGCCGATAACCTGCTTGCCAAACGCACTGACGCCGCCATGTTCGGCTTGGTCATCGCCCAGTTTTTCCTTGGGCTGGGCGCTGTCACATATATCGTTATGGCCATTATGGGCCAAGGTCATGTAACGCGCACCCCGCTGATAATAATCTGCCACCAGCGCAATATCCCGGCCAATGGCATAGCCGTTTTCAATGCCAATAATGGCGACTTTCCTGCCCTCTTTATGAATCCGCCGCACGTCTTCCGGGCTGTAAGCCAGTCCGATCTGATCAGAATAGAGCTCATCGGTCATCCGATGAATGGCCGCGAACTTGCGCAGCGCGTCTTTTTTGACGATCGCATAATTCTCCTCAGTCCTCGCGGTCTGGCCGACATAAACCACAAAGAAAGCCGCATCCAGCCCCCCCGCGTTCATTTTGGGCAGATCCACCTTCATATCCGTCAGCTTGCCCGGATCAAAAGCGGGCTCAAAGGTATAATCGGACGATATATCCACATGACTGTCGAGGGTCATAATGCGGTTATGAACAGCCTGTATATCCGCTTCACCATTGCCGTTCTGAGGGTCGTCGCAACCGGTGAGAGCCAAAATTACCAAGCAAAGAAAACCTAATTTGGACAGTTGTTTCATCATTTCATTCATCCCTTTATTATTTTCTGATTTTTGCCCTAAAAAATTGCGCGCCAATCCCGCTATATTAGGTATAATTCCATGGACAAACAAGGAAATATCATGATGCACTATCTTATTTTTCTCATCCCGCCCTTCCCATATCAATGGTAATTGTTTACAAGGATTAAAGAGCAAACAGGAGACAGTCATGAGCAAAATCACCATCGGCGTTGTCGGCTGCGGCGGACGCATGGGGCAAATGCTGGTCGGGACCATTCTTGATCAGCAGCAGGTCCGGCTTTCCGGCGGCACCGAACGCCATGACAGCCCGCAAATCGGTCAGATCATCCGCCATCCCGTCACGGGCGTAAATACCGACCTTAAAATTACTGCCGATGCCGAGGCTCTCTTCAAAAATTCCGATGTGATCATTGATTTTACCTGTCCAACCGCGACCGTCCTACATACGGGTTATGCCGCAAAATACAATACCGTTCATATCATCGGCACCACCGGCATGACGGCAGAGGATGAAAAAGCCTTACATGTCAGCGCACAATCTGTTCCTGTGGTCTATGCCTCAAACTTCTCGCTGGGGGTCAATCTGCTGCTTTATCTGACCCGTAAGGCCGCCAGCATGCTCGGCGAAGACTATGATATTGAAATTCTTGAAATGCACCATCGCCATAAGTTGGACGCGCCTTCTGGAACCGCCCTTAGCCTTGGCAAGGAAGCCGCGAAAGGTCGGGCGGTTGACCTGGACCAAGTGGCCGACAAAATTCGCGACGGCGTCACGGGCGAACGCCGGCGCGGTGACATTGGCTTTGCTGTTTTGCGCGGCGGCAATGTGGCCGGGGAACATACGGTAAGTTTTTCTGCCGACGATGAACGGATTGAATTGACCCATAAGGCTGGCGACCGGATGATTTTCGCGCGCGGGGCGGTGAAGGCCGCCATCTGGGCCACTGAACAAAAACCTGGTTTATATGATATGGCAGATGTTTTAGGGCTTCCAAAAGCATGAAGAAAAAGGATGTGTGGGAATTCTTCAATCGGCTTCGGGAACGTGACCCGGAGCCTAAGGGCGAACTGGATTATACCAACCCCTACACTTTGTTGGTCGCCGTAACCCTGTCGGCGCAGGCCACGGATATTGGCGTTAATAAAGCCACCAAGGCATTATTCAAAGTGATCAGCAGCCCGCAGGATATGCTGGACTTGGGAGAAGAACGTCTGAAGCAGCATATCAAAACCATCGGTCTTTTTAACGCCAAGGCAAAGAATCTCCTCAAAGCCGCGCAGATGCTGGTCGATGATTTTGGCGGCACCGTTCCCGAAAATCGCGAAGATCTGGAAAAGCTGGCCGGGGTGGGCCGAAAAACCGCCAATGTTGTGCTGAATATCGCCTTTGGCCAGCCGACCATTGCGGTTGATACCCATCTGTTCCGGGTCGGTAACAGGACAAGGATGGCGGTGGGCAAAACGCCGCTCGCGGTTGAGCAGAAACTGGAAAAGATCATCCCGCCGGAATTTCTGCGCCATGCCCATCACTGGCTGATCCTCCATGGCCGCTATATCTGCAAAGCCCGCCGCCCTAGTTGCCCGACATGTCCGGTTATTGATCTATGTCCCTACCGTCAGAAGACGGTTGTGGATCCATTGTGACATCTGGCAAAATAAGACTATCCAGACAGGCATTGGGCGATACGGTCGGATTATCTGCGCCTGAGTCTGCCGCCGCCGTCTCCACATAACTCAGCCGAAAATCACCATTATCATCGGGATAGAAATAAAGATGCAGGACACATATCTGGTTGCTATAAAGCCAGACCTCTGCCTCACGTTCAGCCCGCTTCAAAGACGGCGCGCCCAGAATATTTTGCACCGTATCCGGGGCCAAATTCATAATGGTGTCCATCACAATACGCGGCTCTGACGGGGTGGCAACTTCAGGCTCTGAAAAAGGCTCTGGAACGGACTCTGGAGCCACTGGTTCAGCAATCGCTGGCTCTACTTCCATCGGCGGCGGGCTTTTCGCGGCACAGCCTGCCAAACAGATCATCAACCCTAAAAAAACGGCTCTCATCAAGCCTCCCCCTGCCCGTCATTAAGGGACAGATGAAAAAGATGCGCCAATATCGCCGCCCCTAATATGGGCGCAGTCAGATTAATCACTGGAAAGGTATAGAGCAGTGTGATGACAAAACCGCCGCCAAGCACCTGTCCCCGGATGGATTTGCGATGTCGTCCGGCTTCCTTGATCCCCAGATGACGCACGGCGACCATTTCATAATAGCCCCAGCCCAGCAGGTAGGAATTCAAGGTATAAAAAATAATCAGCGGCACAAAAGGTAACCAGAAAAAGAAGATATACAGCGGGATCACAATGATATTCAGCAGGATAATCATAAAAGCCAGCCGCACAGCCAAATAGGCCAGATGGCCGATACCCAGTCTTTTGCCGGCCCGCCGGGCCGGATAATATTTATTCTCAACCGCATCGACAATATCATCGAGATATATCGACATAAAAACGGTCGCGATCGGTGGAAAAAATATCCCCATCAAAAAGAAAAAGATAATATTGAAAATCCAGTCCACATCCAGCAGCCACTGGAACGCCTCATTAACCCACTGCCAGTCAAACTGTGTGAATATAATCTGACCTTTCAGATAGTCGGCTAAAAACCACGTGGCCGCCATGGCCACCACGGTCGTCAAAATGCCCCAGATGAAAACCTTGAGAAATGCAGGGTCAAAAATCTGGGCCAATGTCCGCTCAACGGCGCGCATTAAATTATTCACATTGTCATCCTTTTAGAGTCTTGTCATTCTTATTTGACCCCAGCTACCCTTACAGGGAAATATGAGGCTATTGTGTCAAAAGGCAAGAAAGTTTTTCAAAATTCTGATATTACCCCTTGCATGAGGACCGGCCCTGTCTATACATTCCCCAAAGAAGTAATAAAAACATGCCCAAAAAAGAGAGAGAGAGAATGACCCATAAATTTGATGTACTCGGTATCGGCAATGCCATTGTTGATATTCTGGTTCACGTGGAAGATGACTTTCTCTCCGCTCGGGAAATCCCCAAGGGCAGTATGCAGCTTGTCGACGAGGCAACGTCAGAAAAGCTTTATGCCAATCTCGGTCAAGCCATTGAATGCTCCGGCGGTTCGGCAGCCAATACCATCGCGGGCCTTGCCTCTATGGGCTGTAACACCGCCTATATCGGCAAGACCAAGAATGATCAGCTGGGCCATGTCTTTGACCATGACATAAAGTCCCTTGGCATTGAGTTCACGACCGAAAAAGATGGCAGCGGGGCCGCGACCGCCCATTGTCTGGTCATGGTCAGCCCCGATGCGGAACGCACCATGTGCACCTATCTCGGTGCCTGCGTTAACCTGATGGAAAAGGATATTGACGAAGCCCAGGTCGCTGGTGCCACTGTCACCTATATGGAAGGCTATCTTTGGGACCCGGAACAGGCCAAGGCCGCCTTTCGCAAAGCCATGAAACTCGCCCATAAGGCCGGACGCAAGACATCGCTCAGCCTGTCGGATTCCTTCTGTGTTGACCGCCATAAGCAAGAATTTCTCCATCTGGCTGAACATGAAATTGATATCCTGTTTGCCAATGAGGAAGAACTTCTCATGCTCTATGATACCCGAAATTTAAATGAAGCCATCAAGGCCGTGCAGCAACATTGTGAAGTTACCGCCATCACCCGGGGGGCAAAGGGCTGCACCATTGTCAGCCGCCATGACATCATCGATATCAACGGCCGCCCGATCAGTAATCTGGTGGATACCACCGGCGCGGGCGATCTGTTTGCCGCCGGTTTTTTGAATGGCTATACCAAAAATCTGGACTTAGCGACCTGTGGGCGCATGGGCAATCTTGTCGCCAGTGAAGTTATTACTCATATGGGGGCAAGGCCTGATGTGAATCTTGAACATTATCTGACGGAAAATTTATAAAGCCCGCTTTATCATATTGAGGATCATAATTTGGCCCTAATTTATGTCCAATCTAATTTATACTTGACCTAAGACGACTTCTCGGCGAAAATTGTCAAAATAGTTAGCTTGAAAGTAAGAAAGCAATGTCTGTGATACGTAAAATTGTAACCGCTACTCTGATTGTATTTGCCTTTAGCGCGAGTGCCTATGCTGCAACCGCCTGTCGGCCCCCGATAGCCCCGACCATTCCCGATGGCACAACCGCCCCTAAAGAAGAAATTCTTACCGCCGTTAAGGCCGTGAAGAATGATTTTCAGCCCGCCATAAAAAATTTCCAGAATTGCATCGCCACAGAAAAAACCGCTATTGGTGACGTGGCAACAGAACAGCAAATTGCCGAATGGGATCAGCTATTTGATTATGCCTATGCCCTTGAAACCAAGGTTGCCAACGAAATGAATGAAACAATCCGGGCCTATAAAGCCCGCGCCGCCAAACCTGAATAATACAAGAAGCGAATAAATCTTTCTTCAGAAAAATTTCACCTTGATAGATTTTGGATAAGCATCGGGCCAAGCGATGTGCCGCCAAAGATATGTATATGAAGATGCGGCACTTCCTGATGGGCATCCTTACCCGCATTAGCCAGAATGCGGTACCCTGGTTCTTCCAGTTCAAGCTGCCGGGCAACTTGGCCCACCGCCCGAAAGAACCCGGCGATCAGATCCGCCGGGGCATGGGCCGTAAAATCCGCCATATTGACATAATCACCCTTTGGAATCACCAGAATATGAATCGGTGCCTGCGGATTGATATCGTGAAAGGCCAGGGCATGCTCATCCTCATAGATTTTATCGCTGGGAATTTCCCCGCGCAGGATTTTTGCAAAGATATTGGTCTGATCATAGGTCATTTACAGGCACCCCTTTATATTTTGATTTTATGTTCTGGCGTTTTTCTCATCAATGCCGGACAGCCCTTCGCGCCGGGACAATTCTGCGCAGATGTCATCCGGGCCAAGATCCATATCCGCCCATAATACCATCAGGTGAAACAACAGGTCAGCGGATTCGGCAATCACCTCCTGCCGATCGCCCGATATGCTGGCAAGGGCGACTTCAACGGCCTCTTCCCCTACCTTCTGGGCCATTCTCCGGCGACCCATCTCAAAGAGTTTCGCCGCATAGCTTACCGCTGCATCACCGCCCTTGCGGGACGCAATGACCTTCTCCAGCCGACTTAAAATTTCTGCATTATCCATCATCTATAACCTTACCGGTATATTGGCCTTATTCATATAGTCTTTTGCCTGTGCAATGGTATATTCCCCAAAGTGAAAGATCGACGCCGCCAGAACCGCGCTGGCATGACCATCCCGCACCCCTTCCACCAGATGTTCCAGCGTCCCAACCCCGCCCGAAGCAATCACAGGAATAGTCACACTATCGGCGATTGCCCTGGTGAGTTCAAGGTTAAATCCGGCCTTGGTGCCGTCCCGGTCCATGGAGGTCAGCAGAATCTCGCCCGCGCCATAGGCGGCCACCTGCCGGGCATAGGCCACCGCATCAATGCCCGTCGCTTCCCGACCGCCGTGGGTGAAGACTTCATATTTTCCCTCAGCCGTTGACTTGGCATCAATCGCCACCACAATACATTGGGCGCCAAATTTTTCCGCCAGTTCGCGCACCAGCTCCGGGCGTTTTACCGCCGCCGTCATGACAGACACCTTGTCGGCTCCGGCCAAAAGCAGGGCCCGCACATCTTCTGCTGTGCGCACGCCGCCGCCAACAGTAAGCGGCATGAAACATTTTTCCGCTGTTTTCCTGACCACATCCAGGATGATCCCCCGATTATCACTTGAGGCCGTAATATCCAGAAAACACAGTTCATCCGCCCCCGCCTGATCATAAAGAACCGCCTGCTCAACAGGGTCGCCCGCATCTTTCAGATGAGTGAAATTAACCCCCTTGACCACCCGGCCATCCTTAACATCAAGGCAGGGAATGATTCGCGCTTTAAGCATGACACTGGCCTTCCAACAGGGCAATGGCGGCGGCAATATCCAGCCGGCCATCATATAAGGCCCGGCCCGATATGGCGCCCTCCAGTTTAACGCCCGCCTGATCTGCCGTCGCTTTCAGCTTGGCCAGATCATCCAGGCAGGACAGGCCACCAGAGGCAATCACCGGAATGGATACCGCCCGGGCCAGATCAATCGTCGCGGCCACATTAACCCCCTCCATCGTGCCGTCCCGGTCAATATCCGTATAAATAAGGGCAGCTATCCCCGCATCTTCAAATTTCCGGCCCAGGTCGGCGGCACTGATATCCGATGTCTCGGCCCAGCCCTCGACCGCCACCATACCGGCGCGCGCATCGATGCCAACCGCCACATAACCGGGGAATTCCCGGGCCGCCTGCATAACAATTTCCGGATTGCGCAGAGCCACCGTACCCAGAATGACCCGCTTGACACCCTTTGTGATCCAATTTTCAATGGTGGCCAAATCGCGGATGCCGCCGCCAAGCTGCAGCGGAATATCCACCGTTGCCATAATGGCCTCTACCGCTGCGCCATTGACCGGCTGTCCGGCAAAGGCACCGTTCAAATCCACCAGATGTAGCCACTCACAACCGGATTGCTGAAAGGCCATCGCCTGATCTGCCGGACTGTCATTAAAGACTGTGACCTGATCCATATCGCCTTTCAGCAAACGCACACATTGACCGTCTTTCAGATCTATCGCCGGAAATAACAACATTAATCTAGGTCCTTGGCATAAAAATAACCCGGTAAAAATTGATTATTGACATAGGCAAACCGCTTTTTCGTGCCCCATTTTTCCATGCCGAGCCATTCACAGATGGAAATGGCGGCAAGCTGATCAGAGCGCACGGCCATTTCCAGGGATCGACAACCACGCACGATCGCATAATCCTGCACGCGGCTGATCATTTCCTTGGCCAGTCCGTAATTCCTTGCCCAGGGTGCCAGAAAATAATTGACAATCTCACCGCGAAAGGCACCGACCTCATTACTGGCCGGCGGGCGAACCAATTGACATGCTCCGGCAATCTGACCATCCATCCTGGGCAGAAATAACGCCCTTTCCCGCATCAGAACCACGCCTTTCCAGTAGCTTTCCAATGTCTTTTCCTCCGGCGCAGCAAGCCAGGTGAAACTTTCGCCCACCGAGATCGCCGCCCGCGTTACCTCGCAAAGCTGCATCAGTTCCACCCTATCCAGGTTTTCCACCAGGCTGACCTCCAGCCTGGGGCCTTGCGGTTCTGTACCCTCCCGCGGGGGCATCATATTTTCAGACATGATTTTTTCCTAACAATAGCCGTATATTTTATGGTCGCCATTCCAGAAAATTTGCCAATAAGCGCAGGCCTACCTGCTGACTTTTTTCCGGATGAAATTGTGTGCCGATCATATTATCCCGCCCAATCATGGCGGAAATGACAGGACCATGATCTACAGGGCCATAATCTACAGGGCCATAATCTGATGTCATCATGACCTGCGCCGGATCACGGGCAAGAAAATGATAGCCATGAACAAAATAGACATGATCACCATCCTGAATCCCGCGCAGCGCTGGATGCGCCCGGTGAGCGGAAGCAATATTCAGCTGGTTCCAGCCCATATGAGGCACTTTCAGATTTTGCCCTTCCGGTATGACCAATGGTTCTATGTCACCCTTGATCCAGTCCAGACCAGCATGAGTGCCATGCTCATGGCCAACCGTTGCCATAAGCTGCATACCAACGCAAATGCCGAGAAAAGGCCGGCCCTGTTTTATAACGGCCTGTTCCAGACAGTCCACCATACCATCCAAAGCCCTTAAGCCCCGGATGCAATCGCCAAAAGCACCAACGCCCGGCAAAATGATATGATCTGCCCGCGCCACCTCCTGCGGACAAGACGTCACCTGAACAAGGCGCTCAGACCCGCTATCCCGCAGGCATCGCACAGCAGCTTTCTCAGCCGACCTCAGATTTCCTGAGCCGTAATCAATGATAGCTACGGACATAATTATTTCCTATGACAAATTTTACTATGACAAATTTTACTATGACAAATCGGACTTATCGCCAATCACCCCTTTGGTCGAGGGAATGGCGTCCGTTTTTCGTGGATCAATTTCCAAGGCCTGACGCAAGGCACGGGCCAGAGCCTTGTAACTGGATTCAATGATATGGTGATTATTCTCGCCATATATGTTTTCCACATGCAGGGTAATGCCCGCGCCAAAAGTAAAGGCCCGAAACCATTCCTGAAATAATTCCGTATCCATTTCGCCCAGCTTGTCCCGGCTGAAGTCAACTTTCCAAACCAGAAACGGACGGCCGGAAATATCCAGCGCAGCCCGGGTGCAGCATTCATCCATGGGAATGACCGCAGTGCCATAACGGGTAATGCCGCGCAAGTCGCCCATGGCCTGTTTCATCGCCTGACCCAGAATGATGCCAACATCTTCCACCGTGTGATGAAAATCAATATGCAGATCTCCCTTGGCCCGGATAGTCATGTCAATCAGGCTATGGCGCGACAATTGCTCCATCATATGGTCGAAGAAGCCAATCCCCGTTTCCACATCATAAATACCCTGTCCGTCCAAATTGACCGAAACCGTGATTTCGGTCTCTTTCGTTTTGCGCTCACAAGTGGCCGTGCGCATGCTATTCTCCACAGTTTATTGACATTCTTGACACATATAGCAGCAGTCCATCCAAAAACCAACAAAAGTATTTTCCAGTTTTTTGATCTCACCTCTTGACCATTTCCTCATAATCCCCCAAATGTGGAACAGAGAAACTCAAGAAAGGTATTTACCCTATGGCTGAGACAAACAGGGCCAATAATGGATCAGGATGGCGCGGGACCACCATCATCAGCGTGCGCAAGGGCGACAAGGTGGTCATCGCGGGCGATGGGCAAGTCTCCCTCGGTGATACGGTAATCAAGGCCAACGCCCGCAAAGTCCGCCAATTGGGTGATGGCAGCGTATGTGCAGGCTTTGCCGGCTCAACCGCCGATGCTTTTGCCCTGTTTGAACGGCTGGAAGGCAAGCTTGAGCGCTATAATGGCCAATTGCTGCGCGCCTGCGTTGAAATGGCCAAGGACTGGCGCACCGACCGATATTTGCGGCGGCTGGAGGCCATGATGATCGTGGTTGATAAGGAAATCAGTCTGGTACTCACCGGCAATGGTGATGTGCTGGAATCTGCTGACGGGATACTCGCCATAGGCTCCGGCGGCAATTATGCGCTGGCGGCCGCCCGCGCCCTGATGACGCAGGATCTGGATGCCGAGCAGGTGGCCCGCAACGCCATGGGCATTGCCGCCGATATCTGTGTCTATACCAATAATAATCTGACTGTTGAAATACTGGAAACCAAATGACCACTTTTTCCCCGCGCGAAATTGTATCCGAACTGGATCGTTATATTATCGGCCAAAAAGACGCCAAACGGGCCGTGGCGATCGCCCTGCGTAATCGCTGGCGGCGTCATCAGCTCGAAGACCAGATGAAAGAAGAAGTCCTGCCGAAAAATATCCTGATGATCGGCCCCACCGGGGTCGGCAAAACGGAAATCTCGCGCCGACTTGCCAAATTAGCGAATGCGCCCTTTGTCAAGGTCGAAGCCACCAAATTCACCGAAGTCGGTTATGTTGGCCGCGATGTCGAACAGATCGTCCGTGATCTGGTGGAAATTGCCATTGGCATCGTTCGGGAGAAAAAACGCGTCCAAGTAACTGCCAAGGCAGAACTCAGCGCAGAAGAACGTATTCTGGATGCTCTGGTCGGCGAAACCGCCACCGCAGAAACTCGCCAGAAATTTCGCCAGATGCTGCGCGATGGCCAGCTTGATGACAAGGAAATCGACGTTGATGTGATGGAAAGCTCCGCCTCGGGCATGCCTTCCTTTGACATTCCGGGCATGCCCGGTGCCAGCATGGGCATGATCAACCTCAATGAAATTATGGGCAAAGCCATGGGCCCAAAGACAGAAAAGAAAAAACTGACCGTCAAGGAAGCCGGAAAAATTCTGGAATCCGATGAAAGTGACAAGCTGCTCGATGAAGACAGCCTGATCAAAGAAGCCCTGCAAACCGTTGAACAATCAGGTATCGTTTTCCTTGACGAGATCGATAAAATCGCCGGCCGGGAAGGCCGCAGCGGCGGTGAAGTCAGCCGGGAGGGGGTTCAGCGCGACCTGCTGCCGCTGATCGAAGGCTGCATCGTTTCCACCAAATATGGCCCGGTAAAAACAGACCATATCCTGTTCATTGCCTCTGGCGCATTTAGTCTGGCTAAACCGTCCGACCTGCTGCCGGAACTACAGGGCCGTCTGCCTATCCGGGTTGAGCTGCGCGCCCTGACCGAGGAAGATTTCAGGCATATCCTGACCGAACCGGACTTCTGCCTGATCAAGCAATATGTTGCCTTGCTGGCCACGGAAGAGGTCAAATTAACCTTCACCGACGAGGGTATCGGGGCCATTGCCAAATTATCGGCAGAGATTAATCGCAGCGTTGAGAATATCGGAGCGCGGCGCCTGCATACGGTGCTGGAGCGGGTCTTGGACAACATCAGTTTTGATGCCACCGACCAGGCCGGCACAGAAGTCATCATTGATCAAGCCTATGTCACTGAGCATATCGGTAATCTGTCCGATACCTCAGACCTGTCGAAATTCATTCTATAGGCCGTGTATCGCCCTCAGCCTATAAAAATGCCCATGAAGATTATTCTGGCACCGATGGAGGGGGTGGTTGATCATGCCATGCGGGAATTATTGACGGCATCCGGCCATTATGATCTGTGCATCACTGAATTTGTCCGTGTCGTGGACCAGCTCTATAAACCGCCATATTTCCGCAAAATATGTCCCGAACTGGCCCAAGACGGCACAACACGATCCGGCACCCCTGTCCGCCTGCAGCTTTTGGGACAGCATGCCGGCTGGATGGCGGAAAATGCCGCCCGGGCCAGCGACCTTGGCTCCCCCGGCGTGGATTTGAATTTCGGCTGCCCGGCCAAGACCGTCAATCGGCACAGGGGCGGAGCCGTGCTACTGCAAGAGCCGGAAACCCTTTATAAAATCGTCAGCAGCGTTCGCGCCGCTGTGCCAGGCCATTTGCCGGTCAGTGCCAAAATGCGCCTTGGTTACGCGAATACCGATCTTGCCCTTGATTGCGCCCGCGCCATTGAGAATGCCGGAGCCACGATGCTCACCGTTCATGCCCGCACCAAAATGGATGGCTACCGGCCCCCGGCTCATTGGCATATCATCAATGACATCCGCCAGCATGTCAGCATCCCCCTTGTCGCCAACGGCGATATCTGGTCTGGGCAAGATGCCGAAAAATGCCGCCGCGTCTCAGGCTGCAACGATATTATGATCGGGCGCGGCGCGTTATGTTTGCCCAATCTGGCCGCCGTCATCCGGGTGGATGCCGCGCCCTTACCCTGGGCGAGGGCCTGTGATACATTGATCGATTATGCTGGTTTTGTGCGGGCGGAACATCAGCGCGGCTATCTGCCCAGCCGCCTGAAACAATGGTTCAGCTACCTAAAACGCCACTATCCGGAAGCGCAGGGTCTATTTGAAAAAATTAAACGCTTGCGTCATCTGGATGAAATTACTGCCCTGATCAAACAGGAAACGTAACGCCGCCCTTGAAACAGGCGGTTATATTTTCTATATTCAGGAAAATTACCCCATTGGCTCCGGATTTACGTTTCGGTCCGCGATAAGGATTATAATGACCAAATATACTGTCTCGGCGCTATATCATTTTGCCGAACTTGCCGATTACGAGGCGTTAAAACCCAAATACCTCGATATTCTCACCAAGCATGACATCCACGGCACACTGCTTTTGGCCCGGGAAGGCATCAATGGCACCGTTGCTGGCACACCAGGCGCCATCACGGCCCTTCATGATTTCATCCGGTCAGACGACAGACTTAAGAATATCGTCACGAAAGAATCTTATTCCGAAGAGCGGCCCTTTCATCGCACCAAGGTGCGCCTGAAAAAAGAAATCGTCACCATGGGCGCGCCGGACATTGACCCCCGGCATATTGTCGGCACCTATGTCAAACCGGAAGACTGGAATGCATTGATTTTGGATCCGGATGTGATCGTGGTCGATACCCGCAATGATTACGAGGTCGGCATTGGCACATTCAAAGGGGCCATCAATCCTGAAACGGAAACCTTCCGGCAATTCCCGGCCTATGTGACTGAGAATCTTGCGGGCCAGAAAGACAAAAAAGTTGCCATGTTCTGTACCGGGGGTATTCGCTGCGAGAAATCAACCGCCTATCTGAAACAGCAGGGTTTTAAAGACGTCTATCATCTGGAAGGCGGCATCCTGAAATATCTGGCAGAGATCCCAGAGAAAGACTCCCTCTGGCAGGGCGAATGTTTTGTCTTTGACAGCCGGGTATCGGTCAAACATGACCTCGTTCAGGGCGAATATGATCAATGCTACGCCTGCCGGATGCCAATCACAGAAGCCGAAAAACAAGATAACCGCTATAGTCAGGGGGTCAGCTGCCACCATTGTTATGACAGCCATGATGACAAGCAAAAACAGCGTCATCTGGAACGGGAAAAGCAGGTCACGCTTGCCCGAGGAAAAGGCCTGTCTCATATTGGCGGCGAGGTGGCGCAGGTCATCCAAGAGCGGCGCGCTCAAAAGCTATTCAAAAAAGAGCAGCAACGAAAAACCGAGCCTACGCCGGAAAACCCCGCCGGATGAAACTGAATTTTGACAATCAGTTTGCCAGATTGGGCGACGGATTTTCTGTGTCCATGGCGGCGCGCCCCCTGCCCAATGCCCGTATGGCAAGCTATAATGCGCCGGCAGCGGCCCTGATTGATCTGGATCCAGACGCCCTCACCGGCGCGGCAGCCTTGAATTTCTTCAGCGGCGCGGAGATGATTTCCGGTGCCGCGCCCTTGGCCATGGTCTATGCCGGGCATCAGTTTGGCGGCTATAGCCCAAGGCTTGGCGATGGGCGTGGGCTGCTGTTGGGACAGGTACGCAACGCAGAAAATATCCTGTGGGACCTGCATCTGAAAGGTGCCGGCCCTACCCCCTTTTCGCGCGGCGCCGATGGCCGCGCGGTGCTGCGCTCCAGCATCCGGGAATATCTTGCCAGCGAGGCCCTTCATCATTTGGGGATAACCACCAGTCGCGCCCTGTGCTTGATCAGCAGTGACGAGCCGGTTCAGCGGGAGCGAATAGAAACGGCCGCCGGCCTGCTGCGCCTGAGCGAAAGTCATATCCGCTTTGGATCGTTCGAGTATTTTTCTTATGCCCGACAGCATGATGAACTAAAAAAACTGGCGGATTATGTGTTGGATATTCATTATCCCGCCCTGCGCGATGGGCCTTCACCTTATGACCAGATGCTACTGGAAATAGCGGCGCGTACTGCAGATATGATTGCCCATTGGCAGGCCTTTGGTTTTGCCCATGGGGTGATGAATACCGACAATATGTCGATCCTTGGCCAGACATTCGATTATGGCCCCTACGGTTTTATGGAGGCTTTCGCCCCGGGCTATATCTGTAATCATTCCGATGAGGGCGGCCGATATGCCTTTAACCAACAGCCCAATATTGGCCTGTGGAATTGCCTGGCCCTCAGCCATGCTCTGGAACCGCTTGTTTCACCGGACATAATAGCGGTCATGGGCAAGCATTATCAGCGGGTTTTTTTCGAAAAATATGATGAGCTTATGAACCGGAAACTGGGCCTTGGCAAGGCAAGAGAAGGCGACCGTGAATTGGTCTCTGACTTGCTGTCCCTACTGGCAGACCATAAAATCGATTATACAATTTTCTTCCGTCAGCTCAGCAATTCGAGTGCTTTACCGGATGACGGTGCGGTGCTTGCAGGCTGGTTTCAGACCTATCACAACCGTCTGGCATTGGAAGATACCCCACCCGATCAGCGCGGGCATAATATGCGGGCCATTAACCCGAAATATATCTTGAGAAATTATCTGGCCCAGCAGGCCATCGCGCAGGCTGAGAGCGGGGATTTCACGGAAGTTGATCACCTGATGAATTTACTCCGCAAGCCTTTCGATGAACAACCGGGCGAAGAAGCCTATGCGGCGGAAGCCCCCGAATGGGGCCGCCGCTTAAATATCAGCTGCTCTTCTTGAGCCAAATCAAAGGATCTGCCAATGGAACTTTTTTATACCCTGACCTCACCCTACTCCCGGAAAATTCTGCTGGTGGCGGATCATTTGGGCCTGAGCGATCAGATGACCCGGACCGTTTTCTATCCGCTGGATAATACATCCGGGCGGCTTGCCGCAGTCAACCCGCTGGAAAAAATTCCGACTTTACTGCTGGGCAATGGTGAGGTTATTTATGACAGCCCGGTCATTGCCGAAGTCTTGTTTCATAGAGCCAATGCCCCGGCATTGGCCTTTGAGGAACGGCTGAAACAACAGAAAATGCAGGCCCTGGCCGATGGCATTATGGATGCGGCGGTTCTGTCACAATTGGAAAGCTGCCGGGAAGATACCGCGCCATCGGCCTATTGGCAGGACAGATGGCGGCAAGCGATGTTACGGGCCGTAGCAGAATTTGACCGGCATATGATCGGTGATGCTATGGAGTGGCATATTGGCAGCATGAGCATGGCCTGCGCCCTTGATTATATGCGGTTTCGTCATTCGGGCCTGAATTGGATGGAAAATAGTCCGGCAGCCCATGACTGGTATCAAACGGTGATGAAAAAAGACATTATGACAAAAACCGATCCACGAAGCGCAGGATGAGCGTAGATATGCTGGAGGTGAGAAGTAAAACCTCGAACCGGAAGCCGCGCCTTGGGTTGGCAGGCGGCAAGGCGCAAATAGAAATGGTGGAGCTAAGCGGGTTCGAACCGCTGACCTCTTCACTGCCAGCGAAGCGCTCTCCCAACTGAGCTATAGCCCCTCATCCACATCCTTCAAGCGAATCCGTGAAATCGATGAGCAGAATTTACGCATCCTGCTTTTGATAATCAAGAGGAAAAATGAAAATTATTCCCCAAAGTCACTCATCAGAACTGGTTGGTTTGGCTTTCACAACAACATCAGCCACATTTGTGTCGTCATCATCACTCAAAACAACCGTATTGTCGTCAGCATCGATTTCAACATCATCGTCCGCTTCAACTTCCAACAAGTCGTCTTCTGTATCTTCTTCTTTATCATCTGCCGTCAATTCAAGCGGGGTCATTTTACTTTTCAGGATAACCTCCGGCTTGAACTTCTTGCCGCAATCGATACAGACAATCGGATCGTCATTTCCCAGATCATAAAATCTCGTGCCGCATTTTGGGCACTGGCGTTTGGTTCCCCATTTAGGATCAGCCAACGTAATTCTCCTTAAACCCTGTTTATAAGCTCATTCTTGAAAGGAAACCGTTTGCCATGGAATAGACCAACTGTCAAAGCTTATTCGCAGAACCGGATTTTTTTATGCCTAAATCGACAGAAAGGGACATATTCTCTGGTCGAATGCCCTCAAATCATGTTATCTGACATCAGATTTTTAACCATGCGTAATGTGAACCCTTGCCAATGAATCACTTGATATCTGAAAAAGCCGCCGCCCTGACCGGAACCCTGAAAGTGCCCGGTGACAAATCCATTTCCCACCGCGCGCTGATCATGGGCAGCCTCGCCATCGGGAAAAGCCGAATTACCGGCCTGCTTGAGGGGGAAGATGTCCTGCATACTGCTCAGGCCATGACGGCCATGGGGGCGGATATTTCCCGCACGGCAAATGGCGACTGGCTGGTTTATGGCGTTGGCATCGGTGGGTTGTCTCAGGCGGAAAAACCCCTTGAAATGGGCAATAGCGGTACGGGCGCGCGCCTGATCATGGGCCTGGTATCCACCTATCCCCATGAAACGCATTTTGCCGGAGATGCCTCCTTGTCTGGACGGCCCATGCGGCGGGTGACCGACCCCCTGGAAAAATTTGGCGCGCAATTTAAAGCCACCAAAGCCATGACCCTGCCGCTGACCGTATCGGGAATCATCGACCCGCTGCCGATCGAATATATGGTTCCCGTGGCCTCGGCACAGGTGAAATCCGCGATCCTGCTCGCGGCTTTAAATACCCCCGGGGAAACCACCGTCATCGAAAAAACCCCTACCCGTGATCATACCGAGCGCATGTTCCAGCATTTTGCCGTCGATATCCACATTCAAGCCCATGAAAAGGGCACCGCTATTACCGTTACAGGGCATCCTGAACTTACGGCCCGGGATATGGTGATCCCGACCGATCCCTCCTCCGCGGCTTTTCCCACTGTTGCCGCCCTGATCACGCCCGGCTCAGACATCACCATTGAAAATGTCGGCATGAATCCGTCACGCATCGGGATATTCACAACCCTAAAGGAAATGGGTGCTGACATCTGCTTTTTCAACGAGAGGCTGGAATGCGGCGAGGCTGTCGCCGATATACAAGTAAAATATAGCAAATTAAACGGTATCACCGTACCAGAATCCCGCGCCCCGTCCATGATCGATGAATATCCCATATTATGCGTTGCCGCCAGTTTTGCCGCCGGAGATACCATCATGAGAGGCATAGAAGAACTGCGGGTCAAGGAAAGTGACCGCATCGCGGCCATGGTCGCGGGACTTGCGGCCTGCGGCGGTATTGTCACCGAATTTGACGATGGCATGACCATCACCGGACAACAGGCAGTGACCGGTGGCGGGACGGTCACCAGCCATCTTGATCATCGCATCGCCATGTCGTTCCTCGTTCTTGGCATGGCGAGCGATCACCCCATTGAAATTGATGATGGCAGTGTGATTGAAACCAGCTTTCCCGGTTTCCGCGCCCTGATGAATGGGCTTGGCGCGGCCATAAAGGAAAAAAAATAATGGCTGCGCCCGCCCCTAAACCAATCATTGCTATTGATGGCCCGGCCGCATCAGGCAAAGGCACATTGGCCCGGAAATTAGCCGGGCATCTTAATTTTGCCTATCTGGATACCGGCGCCCTATACCGGGCGGTGGCTTTGCAGGTTGTTCAGGCCGGCGGCAATGTGGAAAATCAGCAGGATGTCTTGAAGGCCGCAAGCAAGCTGCATGAAATTGATCTGGGTAACCCGGCGTTGAGAAGCGAATCAACCGGAGCACTGGCCTCAAAAGTTGCCGCCATTCCGGCACTAAGGGCGGAACTTCTGGATTTTCAGCGGGCGTTTGCCAAGGCTCCGCCGGATGGTAAGGCCGGCGCAATATTGGATGGCCGGGACATCGGCACCGTTGTTTGCCCTGATGCGGACATTAAACTCTTCATCATGGCCGATGTGGAAACCCGCACAAAACGGCGACTTTTGGAACAGTTTGGCCCTAAAGCCAGTGACAAAGATTTTCAAACCATCCTGGATGACCTGATCCAGCGGGACGCGCGCGATACAAACCGTGCCTCATCCCCCTTAAAACCTGCCGAAAACGCGCACTTGCTTGATACAACGAATTCGGATATAGAGGCCGTGTTCGAACAGGCTTTAAAGCTGATTACGAATAGAATGACACAGATCTGAACGCCCTTATTGATTAAGAGCGCTTGGGTATTTTATGCATTCACTACTCCGTTTTGTTTAACCGCAAGACCGCCGGAAACAACCGGCTGGCCAGATAAACCATATGAATTGAAAGAGAAATTATTAAATGAATACTGACCAAATGACACCAAGCACAGAAGACTTCGCCGCTTTATTGGACGAAGTTTTTGGCGTAGACGAAAAATTTGACGGTAAAGTTGTTACCGGCACCGTCATCGCCCTCGATAAAGAAGCGGCAACCATCGACATCGGCCTGAAAGCAGAAGGCCGCGTCCAGTTAAAAGAATTTGCCAGCCCCGGCCAGAATACCGAGCTGGCCATAGGTGACAAAATAGACATATTTGTCGAACGCATCGAAAACGCCACAGGCGAAGCCATCCTTTCCAGAGAAAAAGCCCGCCGGGAAGAATCCTGGACATTGCTGGAAAAATCCTATGAAAATGAAGAACGTGTTGACGGCGTAATCTTTGGCCGCGTTAAAGGTGGCTTCACCGTTGACCTGAACGGTGCCGTGGCCTTCCTGCCCGGATCACAGGTTGATGTGCGCCCCATTCGGGATGTCACGCCGCTGATGAATATCTCACAACCTTTCCAAATTCTGAAAATGGACCGCAAGCGAGGCAACATCGTTGTATCTCGCCGCGCCATTCTGGAAGAAACTCGCGCAGAACAACGCGCAGAGCTGATCACAACACTGGCCGATGGTCAGGTTGCGGAAGGTATTGTTAAAAATATCACCGATTACGGCGCCTTTGTTGATTTGGGCGGCATTGACGGCCTGCTTCATGTTACCGACATTTCCTGGAAGCGGATCAATCATCCCTCCGAAGTATTGAATATCGGCGATACCATCAAAGTTCAGATCATTCGCCTGAACCCTGAGACCCAGCGTATCTCCCTTGGCATGAAACAGCTGCTCGAAGATCCGTGGTCTGCTGTGGAGGACAAATTCCCCATCGACACCAAGCTTAAAGGCCGCATTACAAATATCACCGATTATGGTGCCTTTGTTGAGCTGGAAGAAGGTATCGAAGGTCTGGTGCATGTGTCCGAAATGAGCTGGGTCAAGAAAAATGTCCACCCCGGCAAGATCGTCTCCACCAGCCAGGAAGTTGAAGTTATGGTTCTGGAAATTGATTCGGACAAACGCCGGATCAGCCTTGGCCTGAAACAGTGTCTTGACAATCCTTGGGAATCCTTTGCCGAGACATTCCCTGTCGGCTCTGAAATCGAAGGTGAAATCAAAAACATCACTGAGTTTGGTATGTTCATCGGACTTGCCGATGGTGACGTTGACGGTATGGTTCATCTATCCGATCTGGATTGGAATAAATCCGGCGAGGTTGCTCTGGCAGAATATAAAAAGGGCGACATGACCAAGGCGGTTATTTTGGATATTGATATTGCCAAAGAGCGTATTTCTCTTGGCATCAAACAGTTGACAAAAGATCCGATAGCCAGTGTTGATGGCCTGAAAAAAGGTGGAACCGTCACCTGTACCATCACCAAGGTTACCGAAAATGGTCTTGAAGTTTCCATCGGTGATGATGACAAACCAATGGATGCCTTCATCCGCCGCGCCGACCTTAGCCGTGACCGTTCTGAACAGCGCCCGGAGCGTTTCTCTGTCGGTGACAAGGTCGATGCCATGGTCACGAACTTTGACAAGAAAACCCGCAAAATCGGTCTGAGCATCAAGGTTCTGGAAATCACCGAAGAAAAAGAGGCCGTTAAACAATATGGCTCTTCTGATAGTGGTGCCAGCCTTGGGGATATTCTGGGGGCCGCATTGGCCGCTAAAAAAGAAGAAAAATAAATCCGCTGATTTTCGAATTATTTCATTATTTTACCAACCCGTCTGGTTCTCCAGACGGGTTTTTCATGTTAAATAGCATTAAATTGGCTTAATATCGTGAAAAGGCCGTTTTTTTTAGGGGCTTAACCTTGACGGCACAAAAAGTCTCTGGCACCCTATGCTTGGACTGTGGATTTTAGGGAAAATTTATAAAAGGGAATAATGTAATGATAAAGTCAGAGCTGATTTCACGCCTTGTCGAAGCCAACCCCCATCTTTATCAACGCGATGTCGAACGTATCGTCAATACAATTTTTGAGGAAATTACTGATGCCCTGGCCGAAGGAAATCGGGTCGAGCTACGCGGATTTGGCGCATTTTCAGTCAAGCATCGTCCAAGCCGCACCGGACGCAACCCGCGCACCGGGGATACGGTCAATGTGCCGGAAAAATATGTCCCCTATTTCAAAACTGGTAAAGACCTGAGGGAACGGCTCAACAACAAATAGATCGATCTCTGCGGCTGGTCATTGACGCACAAACATCAGAAATGAATTACTCATGCGAATGATTTACCTCGCAGCTTTTATACTCTTCACAATATTTTGCATTATCGTGGCGGTCGCCAATAGAACGCTTGTCACATTCAGCCTGTTCCCCCTGCCCTTGAGCTGGGACTTGCCCCTATATCTTTTATTATTCATCGGAATTTTCATTGGTCTTGGTGCCGGTGCCTTGGTGGTGATGGCGAAATCCATCAAGCAAGCCAGCCACAACCGCAAACAAAGTAAAAAAATTCGCGAACTGGAAACACAAGTCACAGATATCAATGAGCATCCGCCAAAGCCTGAACCAGAGTTGAAGCCAGAATTAAAGCCAAAATTAAAAAATACACAAAATCAGGATCTTGCGCCCTGAAGCCGATAAAAAACGCTTGTCATGGCTCTCAGTTCGTGAGAAAAAAACAGCCCAATAGCGAGAATGATTTATGAATGACCTAAGCCCGTCAGAACGCATCCTATGTGCGCTGGATACCACCGATCCTGATTACGCCCTTGATCTGGCGAAAAAGCTGCGATCCTATGTCGGCGGGGTCAAGCTCGGCCTTGAGTATTTCGGCGCGCAAGGCCCGGCGGGCTTTAACCATGTCACTCACTGCGGCATGCCGATTTTTCTCGATCTGAAGCTGCATGATATTCCCCATACCGTGGCCAAGGCCATTCACGCCCTGATGCCCCTGAAACCGCTGATCATGACCATCCATACGGCCGGCGGCCCGGCGATGATGAAAGCGGCGGCAGAGGCGGCCACACAGGCCGCCAAAAATATCGGATGCCCGCGTCCAATCCTGGTCGGCGTGACCATCCTGACCAGTATGGACGACACTGATTTAGCGGCGGTTGGCCTAACGACCCCGCTGGAAGCGCAAGTGGTGCGCATGGCACGGCTGGCACAGGAAAGCGGTCTTGACGGCGTGGTCTGCTCACCCTTTGAAATCACAGCAATTCGCGAGAATTGCGGCCAGAATTTTAAACTGGTCGTACCGGGTATCCGTCCTGCGGGCAGTCCCTCCGGTGATCAGAAACGCATCATGACCCCGGCTGAAGCCATTGAGCGGGGCGCAGATTATATCGTCATTGGCCGGGCAATCACCGGCACCGACGACCCGGTCAAAGCTGCCCAAAATATTACCCAGGATATTGGCCAAAATATTGCACAAGAATTGGAGCAATAGGCCATGACCATCGCCGTCAAGATATGCGGGCTCAGCAGGCCAGAGGTGGTTCAGGCGGCGGCAACTGCGGGCGCGGCCTATATCGGTTTTGTTTTTTACGCGAAATCACCCCGTCATGTCACGCCGCAGCAAGCGGCGGGCCTCGCCACACAAATTCCGGCTTCGGTCATTAAATGCGGAGTTTTTGTCGATCCCACAGACGAACAGCTTGACATTACGCTGGCACATATACCACTGGACCTGATCCAATTGCACGGGACGGAAAGTACAGGGCGCCTGCAGGACATCAAAACCCGTTTCAAACGTCCGGTGATGAAAGCTATTGCCATCGCTGGCCCCGAGGATATTACAGCGGCAAAGCCCTATCAGAATTATGCCGATATGTTGCTTTTTGATGCCAAAGCCCCCACATCCTTAATAGATGCCCTGCCCGGCGGCAATGGTTTAGCCTTTGACTGGCAGCTGATTAAGGATAGTGATTGGCAACTCCCCTGGATGTTGTCCGGTGGGCTGAATGCGGATAATCTTGCAACCGCCCTTGCCGTCAGTGGCGCAAAAATAGTTGATGTCTCCAGCGGCGTTGAACTTAGCCCCGGCGTGAAGGACATCGCCAAAATAAACGCCTTCATACAGACGGCGAATAAGGACAGTGAATGAGTCAGAATAAAAACACCTATCGGGCCGGACCAGATAGTGAGGGCCGCTTTGGCAATTTCGGCGGTCGTTTCGTATCCGAAACACTAATGCCGCTTATTCTTGACCTGGAGACGGCCTATCGGGCCGCCAAAAATGATCCGGCTTTTAAAGCGGAATTTGACGATCTTTTGGCGGAGTTTGTCGGACGACCCAGCCCGCTGTATTTTGCCGAGCGTCTGACCGAATATCTGTCCGGTGCGAAAATATATTTCAAGCGCGAAGAACTGAATCATACCGGCGCCCATAAAATCAACAATTGCATCGGCCAAATCCTGCTCGCCCGCCGCATGGGCAAAAGCCGGATCATTGCCGAAACCGGGGCTGGGCAGCACGGCGTTGCCACCGCCACCGTCTGCGCCCGCTTTGGCATGAAATGCGTGATCTATATGGGGGAAAAAGACATTGAACGACAAAAACCCAATGTTTTTCGCATGACATTACTGGGGGCCGAGGTCATTCCGGTCACCTGTGGTTCCCAAAGCCTGAAAGATGCCATGAATGAAGCCATGCGTGACTGGGTGGCCAATGTGACGGATACATTTTACATCATCGGCACCGCCGCTGGCCCGCATCCCTACCCGGAACTGGTCCGGGATTTCCAGTCAGTGATCGGCAGGGAAACCCGCGCGCAAATCATGGCTAAGGAAGGCCGCCTGCCCGACAGCCTTGTGGCTTGCGTTGGCGGCGGCTCCAACGCCATCGGCCTGTTTCATCCCTTTCTGGATGACGACATTGATATGTACGGCGTAGAAGCGGCGGGCTATGGCCTTGACACGGACAAACATGCCGCCTCACTGGCCGGGGGCAGGCCGGGGGTATTGCACGGCAACCGCACCTATCTGCTGATGGATGATGATGGCCAGATTGAAGAGGCCCATTCCATTTCCGCCGGACTGGATTATCCCGGGATCGGGCCGGAGCATAGCTGGCTCCATGAAATAAAGCGGGTCAAATATGTCCCGATCACCGACAAGGAAGCCCTGAGTGCCTTTCAGATTTGCACAGAATATGAAGGTATCATTCCAGCTCTGGAAAGTGCCCATGCCATTGCCTATGTCCTTAAACTCGCCCCGACATTACCCAAAGATCATCTCATGGTGATGAATTTAAGCGGACGCGGCGATAAGGATATTTTCACGGTGGCCAATGCCCTCGGGATGGAGATGTAACATGGCCCTTTCGCGCATTGATCAGAAATTCGCCCAGCTGCAAAAAATAAATCGTTCCGCACTCGTAACATTTACGACGGCGGGCGATCCGGATTATGATACCGCATTGAATATCCTGAAAGGCCTGCCAACTGCCGGGGCCGATATTATTGAGCTTGGCATGCCCTTCTCCGATCCCATGGCCGATGGCCCGGCCATTCAGGCGAGCAGCATCCGCGCCCTGAAGGGCGGCATGACTGTGCGAAAAACTTTGCAGATGGTGGCCGAGTTTCGCGCAAACGATCAGGATACCCCGATCATCCTGATGGGATATTATAACCCGATCTATATCTATGGCGTTGATCAGTTCCTTGCCGATGCGCTTGAGGCTGGCGTCGATGGATTGATCATTGTTGATCTGCCGCCTGAAGAGGATAATGAACTGGCCCTTCCCGCCAAAAAGGCCGGTATGGGCTGTATCCACCTGGCAACCCCGACCACTGATGTCGCCCGCTTGAGTGAGATATTAAGAAACGCCAGTGGTTTTCTCTATTATGTTTCCATCACCGGAATCACCGGCACGGGGGAGGCGACCCTCGGCCCGGTCAAGGCAGCTTTTGACATGATTCGCCGCCAAACCGCCCTGCCCGTTGCGGTTGGCTTTGGTATTAAGACCCCCGAAAGTGCCCGCAATTTCGCCGAATTTGCCGATGCGGTCGTTGTTGGTTCGGCAATTGTTAACATTATTGGCGATACGATAGATCAAGAAGGACTTGCAAATCCCGTGCTAACGACTAGAGTCCTTGATTTTGTAAAGATGCTGAAGGCTGGGATCAGCCAAGCAAGATGCCAAGGGTGACATATGAACTGGATTACCAATTTCGTCCGTCCGAAAATTCAGGCGGTTCTTGAGAATAAAAAGGATACACCGGATAACCTGTGGCATAAATGTAGCGGCTGCGGCCAACTGCTCTATTTAAAAGATTATCTGAAAGTTCAATCGGTCTGTCCCAATTGTGATTTTCATGGCCGGATTGATCCAGCAACCCGCTTTAAAAATTTATTTAATAACGGGAAATATGCCCTGATCGATTTGCCCAAATCAAACGAAGACCCCCTTAAATTTAAAGATCAAAAGAAATACACTGACCGCCTGAAAGCTGCCCGGTCAAATAGTGATTTTAAAGATGCCATTTCCGTGGCCTATGGCCAATTGGGGAATATAAATACCGTTCTGGCGGTGCAAAACTTCCTGTTTATGGGGGGGTCCATGGGCATGGCGGTGGGCGACGGCATCATTGCTGCCGCCGAACATGCCGTGGCAAAAAAAGCCCCCTTGGTGCTCTTTACCGCCGCCGGCGGGGCGCGCATGCAGGAGGGTATTCTGTCTCTGATGCAGATGCCGCGCACGACCGTGGCCGTTGAAATGGTCAAAGATGCTGGACTGCCCTATATTGTGGTTCTCACCGATCCAACCACGGGGGGGGTAACCGCCTCTTATGCCATGCTGGGCGATGTTCAAATTGCCGAACCTAACGCGCTGATCTGTTTTGCCGGGCCGCGCGTGATCAAGGACACCATCCGCGAAGAATTACCCGAAGGCTTCCAACGGTCGGAATATCTGCTGGAGCATGGTATGGTGGATATGATTGTCCACCGGCATGCCATGCGCGATCATCTGATCCAGCTGCTTGGCCTGTTGATGAAACAGCCCAAAGCAGCTTAAAAAACCATGAGCCCTACAACAGATCGCGTACTGGAACGGTTGCAGAGGCTCCATCCGAAAAAAATCGACCTTAGTCTTGGCCGTATGCATAATCTGCTGGCAAAGCTAGGCCACCCCGAACGGCGGCTGCCGCCGGTCATTCATATTGCTGGCACCAATGGCAAGGGATCAACTACCGCCTATTTAAGGTCTATTCTTGAAGCGGCAGGCCTGTCCGTCCATGTGTATAGCTCGCCGCATCTGGTGCGTTTTGCCGAGCGGATCCGCCTGTCCGGCAGATTGATTAACGAGGACCATCTGTTGGCCTGTCTGCTGGACTGCGAGAGAATTAACGGCGAAGACCCGATCACCTATTTTGAAATTACCACCGCCATTGCCTTTCGGGCTTTTGCCGAAACGCCCGCCGATGTCCTTCTGTTGGAGGTTGGCCTTGGCGGGCGGCTTGATGCCACCAATGTCATTGATCAGCCACTATCGACGGTCATCACGCCAGTGTCGCTCGATCATCAACAATTTCTGGGCGATGACCTTGGCGGCATCGCTATTGAAAAAGCCGGAATAGCCAAGCCGGGCGTGCCGTTAATTATCGCAGGCCAAATGCCCCCGGCTGAGGTCGCTATTTTAAACCATGCCCGCAAAGTTGGCGCAAAAGCCTTCTGTTACGGCGACTGGGCGGTAAGCGCAAGCGCAGCAGGATTTGATTATCAGGATGATTTCGGCCGCCTTGCGCTGCCCAAACCAAATTTGCTTGGGCCCCATCAGATGGCCAACGGCGGACTGGCCATTGCCTGCCTGCGTCACCAAGATAAATTTACCCTCACCCCGGAGCATATTGCGCGCGGCATGACAACCGCCAACTGGCCCGCAAGGCTGCAGGATATCACGCAAAGTCCTTTTGGTCGCCTGTTGCCCAAGGGCAGCGGTCTATGGCTCGACGGCGGTCATAATCCGGCAGCAGGACAAATTCTCTCGGCCTATTTTTCAGGTCATGATGACCGGCCGCTGTATCTGATTTGCGGTATGATGGCGAACAAGGATGCCTTTGGCTTCCTCGCGCCCCTCACGCCGCATGTGACAAAATTTTACGGCCTCATGGTCGACGGCGAAGCCAGTTACCCCACACAAGAGATCATCGAAATAGCCCGGCAGGCCGGCATGACCGCCATCAGCGCAACCTCAGCGGAAGATGCCCTGATAAGCCTGGGGAATAATTCAGCTGGAAGCCCCCTGCGCGTGCTGATCTGTGGCTCCTTATATCTGGCGGGACAGATATTAGAACAGAATGACCTTCTGCCGGACTAGAATGTTTCTGTTTCTGCGAGCTTGAGGCAATTCCGGCCCTGATTTTTGGCTTCATACAGGGCAATGTCGGCGGCCTTTAACATGGTTTCAAAATCATCCTTTTGATGGGTGCAGACCCCGATGCTCACCGTTACGCTGATGTCTTCCTCGCAGATACTTATGCTGCCTTCTGCAACGGCCAGGCGCAGTTTGTCAAGGATATCCATAGTCTTCTCCACGGCCTTATCATGCAGGATCACGCAAAATTCCTCGCCGCCAATACGTGCCAAAATGTCCTTACCCACAATATGCTGTTGCAGATTTTCAGATACTTTGCGCAATATATCATCGCCCATATGATGGCCATAACTGTCATTAATATTCTTGAAATGATCAATATCAATCAGCGCCACCGTCAGGTCCTCTGGCGGCTTTTCCGCTTGATCAAAAAGACGCGTGCCATATTCCAACAAGTACCGCCGGTTGTTCAATCCGGTCAGCTCATCCCTGTATACAGTTTTTTTCAAGTCCTCAATCAGGCAATAGATATCCAGATTTTGCGATACCCGGCACAAAAGCTCTTCATAGCTGAAAGGTTTATGGATGAAATCATTGGCACCAAGCTTAAGGAATAGCACCGCATATTCTGCATCCTCATTACTGGTCATACCGATGATGGGCAATTGATCCTTGGAATATTTAGCCCGCAATTTACGGGTCAATTCGAAACCATCCATATTCGGCATATGATAATCTGTCAGCACCATATGAACCGGCAAGGCCCCGTCCAATAGTGTCATGGCTTCCTTTCCGTCACCCGCCTCCATCACATTGATCTGTTGCCGTAACAATTGTGCGCAGAGCATTTTACGGGCGGTTATCGAATCCTCTACCACCAGCACATTAATCATACGGTTAAGCAGGAGCCGCTTAACCAGGGAAATAAAATAATCCAGACTGGCCGGGGAGTTTTTGGCAACGCAATCAATGACCCCCATATCATAATAACGATCAAGATTTTCCCGATCAAATTTGCTGCTGAATATGATCGATGGGATATCATGCTTATGCATCAACCTGACGATTTCGCCCTCGCGGGCATCAGGCAGACATAGGTCAAGAAGAGCCACAAAAAAATCATGCCCCTGCTGGGCTATTATCGCTTCAGCCTCCTGATAAGTCGCTGCATAAATACTCTCCAGCGCATCAATTTCGCCCAATTTATGACGAATAGCTTCTGAAAAAAATTTACTGTCTTCAACAACGAGGATTTTTAACTTTTCAGCGGACATAGTTAAAGCCTTTTCATAAAGATAAATCCATTGGGATAAAAATATCCAGAATAGAAATATCCATCTAAAAAGACAGTAATATAAGAATTGTCTTAATAAATACTAAAACGGGATTAAAAATGATTTATTCGTACTTAAGGTTGAAGGTATGGCGTTAATTATTCTCTTTGATCCAATTTTGCAAATCTGTCAAAGACGCATTGCCAACTTTCATGGCCGCGACCTCACCATCCTTGATCAATAACAAGGTTGGAATACTACGCACACCATAGCTCGTGGGCGCATTGGGATTTTCATCAATATTCACCTTGGCGATGGTCAGATCATCACCCATGGCCGTGGACAATTGTTCCAAAACCGGAGAAAGCTGCTTGCAGGGACCGCACCATTCTGCCCAGAAATCCACCAATACCGGTTTATCGGCGTTTAATATTTTTTCCTGAAATTCACTATCTGTGACCGTGATGATGCTCATTTTTACGTCCTTATAAAAAATTTTCTCTGTTTTAATATCCTATGGTCATATGTAGGAAACCCCCAGCCATCCGTCAAGGGCAACGATGACAACAGAGGACAATAATCAAAGTTTTATTTGGACAAGGGACGTGTCCGGTACGACCATAAGCCGGGCGACATCTGTCCATAGCAGCAGGCATTTAATGACCTTTCCGGGATAGATCTCCGATAGAATGGCGCGATAAGCCGCCATCTGCCGCACATAAATTCGGGGAATATCCGCCGCATCTTTCGGCGGCGGGCGATTGGTTTTATAATCAACGATCAAAACCTCATGATCCAAGACCACCAGCCGGTCAACCTGTCCCGAGATGGCTGTCCGGCCCACAAGCCCGACGATAGGCACCTCAGCCCGGCTGTTCTGTGAAAATATTTCGACAAAATCGGGCGCAGTCAGGATATCGGTGATCTGCTGCACGATGTGATCGATATCATTCGGCAACAGACCATAAGCCGGTTGCGCCAGAAAATCCCGGGCCGCCCGCTGCCGCTGATTGTCCGCCACATCCGGCAATATTTCCAGCAGCCGGTGAATCAGCCGCCCGCGATGAAATCGCCGCTGATCTTGATCAAACCGCGCCGCAGCCAATAGCGGACTCTGCACCGCCGGTTCTTCTTCTGATGGCCGGGACGGGCTTAAAGGCCGGGACGGCGCAGGCTCAGCAGGAGGCATGGCCCGCGCCCAAGCGGGCAATGCCGGCGGCGAACGATATTGTTCCGCCTGCGAAATTATTTTCTCTGCCGCCTCATCTTGCCGGCAGCTATGGCGCCAGAGATAGCCCGCCGCACCGCCGTCCCCGGCTATCACATTGCTGCCGTCCTCTTGCGCCATCTTCTCAAAGGCCGATTGGACAAGGTCATACCAGCATCGTTCGCTGCGGGCGGTTTTTCCTTCCCAGCCCGTGATATAAAGCCTGTCTTCGGCCCGTGTCATGGCGACATATAACAGCCGCAGATATTCCTGATCCCGTATAAGATCACGCGCCAGACGGGCAGCGGCACATGGCCCGAGCTCAAAATCACTTTTTTGCGGCCAGAAGAGCATCTCCGGTCCCGCCCCGTCCGCTTTGGCCCATAACAGCGGCGATCCGCGTTTCGGCAATTGGCAGCTATCGGGCAGGATCACAATCGGTGCCTGCAATCCTTTGGCTCCATGCACGGTCATGATCCGAACCCGGGGCTGATCCTGTTCCATATCACGCTTAATGGCCAGATTTCCCCGATCAACCCAGCTTAGAAAACCTTGCAAAGACGAAATATTATTGGTCTCATAGCCCATGGCGAGTTGAAGGAATTCATCAATGGGGTCATTAGCTTCTTCCCCCAGGCGACTCAATAAATTCTCGCGGCCCTTCAGGCGAGTCAACAGATGGCTATAAAATTCAAACGGCGGTGCGCTATCGGCAAAATTGGTCAATTCAGTCAGCAGGTCACAGGCGCGCCAAAAGATTTTCCGTTCGGATTTTCGGGATAATAACGCGGCCCACAGGCTGCCGCTGCGACCATAAGCCAGGTCATATAAATCATCCTCGGAAAAACCGATAAAAGGGCTCTTCAATACCACCGCCAGCGTCAGATCATCGTCCGGTAGCAGGATAAAATTACCCACCGCCATCAGATCCATCACCGCCATCTGCTCGCTGAGCAGCATTTTATCCTGCCCGGCAACGGGAATATCCCGCGCCTTTAACGCCCGGATCATATAATCATCAAACCGGGTACGCCGCCGCACCAGAATCATGATATCTCCGGGCGCAATGGGCCGGGCCTGAGCGGTTAATTCTTCGCCCGTCTCCAACCATCCTGCGATACGGTCGGCGATGCGGATGGCCAGCTTCATTTCCGGTAATCTGGACGGTTGCTGGATCACCGGCGGCTGCCAGTCATCGGCCGCAGGCATTTCTTCGGCCTGCTCCGTCGGCCAAAGTTCCACCAGCCCGGCATGGCCGATGCGGGCGGGTTTATGGCTGATTTCCTCCTGACTGAACGACAGGGCCTCACGGCTTTCAGGCCCCTCAAACACCCGGTCCACCAGATTAAGCACCGCCGCCGTTGACCGGAAAGACACCGCCAGATTGACATTATGAAATATATGGCCGACCGCCGATGATTTTTCCTGAAAAAGCTGCCTATTGTCGACAAATTCTTTTGGGTCTGCCCGTTGAAAGGAATAGATCGACTGTTTGACATCGCCGACCGCAAAAATAGTGCGGATATTATCTGACCTGCTTTGCCCGACAAAAAATTCATTGGCAAGGGCCTTGACCACCTGCCATTGCTCCGGGTTGGTGTCCTGTGCTTCATCAATGAGAATATGATCGATGCCCCCGTCCAGCTTATATAATATCCAATCGGCAATACCCGCCGTCCCGATCAGGCCGGTCACTTTTAAAATCAAATCATCATAATCCATCACGCCGTGACGTTTTTTACTGTCACTGAATGCGGCCAGCAGGGCAGAGCCAAGGGTCAGCAGGGCAGTGCTATTATCCAGCAGGGTCATCAGCTTTAATTCTTCCGCCAGCTGCCGCAGCCGTCCCACTTCACGATTCATAGCCTCAAAAGCCGCCGGGCTTGATTGGGCCAGCTTCTTTGGCATCACAGTTTTCCGGATGTCCCCCTTTGCCGTCAGAAAAGCCGTCTGATAGTCCGCCAGATTTTGCGGGCGGCTTTCCGGATGAGATAACCACTGCGTTATCTTCGCCCCGGCTTGCTGATTTGCCGCGCTACCGGTTAATAATATTTCTGCCGCCTGCCCAAGCCCGGCCGCATCAAGATTTTCTTCTCTGCAGGCCGCTTCGACAATCCCGTCCCGGCTTGTGGTGGGCGCGAAACCCAGCATCTGCCGCATGGCCAGAACCGCCTGATCCAGCAAAGGAAAATGGCGCATCATGCGTTCCAGCCCACTTCTTTGGCCAATCAATGCACCAATCAGCTCGGCAAAGCCATTTTCTGTCACCTTACGGGAAATATGGACCAATGCCTGGGCAAGAACGGGATTTATCTGCTGCTGTGCCTCGGTCAATACCGCATCCTGCGCCCGGCTCAGATGATCCAGCGTTGTGCGGTCGTCCATGACCTGAAAATGCGGCGCGATACCGGCTTCCAGGGGGAAACGACCCAAAAGAGACTGGCAAAAGGCATGAATCGTTTGGATCTTCAGCCCACCGGGCACATCCAGCACCCGGGCAAATAATTTACGGGCATGATCCTGTTGCTCCGGCGCAGGAAAGCTGCCGGTCAGGGCGGAAATTTCAGTGCAAAGCCATTGCGCGTCACAGGTCACCCATTCCCCAAGTCGTTTATTGATCCGGTTGGCCATTTCCGCCGCCGCCGCCTTGGTGAAGGTCAAACACAGAATTTTCTCAGGCGGCACACCGCTCAACAATATCCGTAAAACCCGGTTGGTCAAAACAAAGGTTTTGCCCGTTCCGGCTGATGCGGCGACCCAAGCCGATGCCGCCGGTTCAGACGCGCGGCTTTGGTCAGAGGTTGCGGCCGTCATGAGGGCTGCCCCTTATTATCCTTCTCATCCATTGCGCTATCCATATGACCCAAATCATGCCCCAGATCATTACCCTGCCATTCCCGGGTGCGGGCCAGATGATCATAATCGCCATAACCCAGATTGTCGGGCCTTGGATTATTCAAATAGGGTGTCTCTGGCAAATCAAACTGGGTTACCAGCCGGATCAGGCCGTCATAAGAGGCCGTGATCACCGCGGGCACATCCATCTTTTTGCTGAGGTTAAAAGAGATGATTTTGGCCACATCCTGCCCGCCTTTCAACTGCCAATAGGACAGATCGCTAACCGGCCCGGCCGCGAGCCCTTTAAAATTTCCGCTCTGGGCCAATAATGCTTCCAGCGGCAGCTGGGGCGCATAACCGGCGTAAATTTTACGCGCTGTCGGGCTTTGGCCGGTTTTATAGTCAATGATGCTATAACTGCCGCCTGCGAGTTGATCAATGCGGTCGGCCTTGGCAGACAGGGTGAAGGGCCCGCCCGGCAGGTCAAAGATTTTCTGACCCTCAATTTCGGTGCCTACGGTTTTGGCTTGCGCACGCCTGGATTTTTCCTCTGTCACGAACCATTCGGCCACATGAATGAAACGCGGCCACCAAAAGGCCCGCACCAACGGGCGATCGATATAATTTTCAAATTCCTGTGCGCCAATCCTGATCAGCTCCGCCGCCGCATCATCCGGCAAATAGTCTGAATATTTTCTCATAAAACCATCCAACGCCCCATGAATGATTATGCCTTTATCCGCCGCCCCCGGATCGGCATCCAATGGGTCAAGGGGTTTGAAATTCATGATATAACGGGCATAAATGCTATAGGGATCCTGCATCCATTGCTGAATAGCGGTCACCGATAATTTACGCGGGCGGACCGCCACAGGCGGGGTCGGGCGCGGCGGAGAGATTTGTGTCTTCTTCAGCGGTGAATCAATCGCCCGGTACCATGCCAGCCATGCCGAAATATCCCCGCGAGACATGCCCGGTGCGATGGCATCCATACGGCTTAACCAGCGTGATTTTACGGTTTCGGTGCCGTCCATCTTTTCAGACCGGGTCAAAACCACCTGCGGGGCCGAGGCCGACTGCAGGAAGTCATGAGCCGACAGACCTATTTTCTGTTCTGGCGATGGCAGGCCGAAATCGGTACGCATCGGACGGCTCATCCACGGGTCGGCGGGCGGCGACATAGGCCAGCTGCCTTCATTCAGTCCGGCCAATATCACCAGGTCCGCATGTTGAAGCCGGGCCTCGAGCGGGCCCCAGATATTAAGCCGGGGATGCTGACCATATTTGGGGCGGACGGTGATGCCGCCCATGAAAACCTCGAGCAGGGCCGGATAATTTTCGGCTTTCAGCCCGGCAAGATGGGGGGCCGCCTGATGCAGATCCTCAATAAATTTGGCGGCCTCCTCGCCCGCATCGCCGCGCCACAGCCGCTCGGCCCCTGTCCGGTCATGGGATGCGCAGAGTTTTTCTGCCATCTCCACATGGCCGATCAACAATTCTTCGAAAGATAATATCTCTTGCGCCATCAGCTGTTCAAAAGGCGTGATCAAATCACGCACCCCCTGCCACCAGTCAGCCAATTCCTTAAGTTCCGTAGCAGCAGAACTCTTGCCGGCGCGTTTTTTTAGGCCCATCGCCGCCGTAATCGCGCTACTCACCCCTCTGCATCCCGCCGCCGGACGCGGACCGCGCAGAATATATCTCTCCAGACGCCGAACCATTTTACGAAATTGTCCAACCTCTTGCCCACCGGCGCAGAGTGGATGCTTCAAGACCGACAGTAAAGCCACTGGCGCTGCCGCCGCGCCCATCACTTGAGCGGTCAACCTTAGAAAAACTCCCGGCGGCATATTAAAAAGCGGCGTGCCGGCACTATCATCAATCATAATGTCCCAGCGCTGTAATTCTCCGGCCACACGCCGGGCCAACTGCCGGTCCGGGGTGATCAAGGCGGCCGTCTTGCCTTCTGCCTCTAATGCTTCGCGCAACATAAGGGCGATCATGCCGGCCTCTTCCCGGGGGCCCGGTGCTTCCAGCCGGGCGAGGCCCACCGTGGCCGCCTCAAGATCAAGATCGAGCGAGCGCCAACGATCCGTGGTTTCCGCCGGGCGCATCACCTCCTGCAGAAAATGATTTCGCGCCAGACGGGCAGGCGGCGCATCCTCTTCATGACCCAACCAACCATTCACTGCGCCGCGTTCGGTGCCAATGACCTCGAGCAGATGTTTCATGGTCGCCTGCGGGTGGCTGTCATCCACGGCCGCCCAGCTTGCGCTGTCCAGACACAGGTCAAGGCCAGGCAGAACCACACAGCCCCCCGGCAGGCGGGCAATCACCGCCAGAAGATTTGCCGTCGCCGGAATAGAACCGGTCGAGCCCGCCGCGATGATCGGATGCTGCGGCGGTTTTTCCAGCCATTTCTCAGCAAGGCCGTCCAGCAGGATATTACGGCGCAGGGCCACATCGGAAAATCCGGTCGGTGCCAGAATATCCGGCCAATATTCGGTCAGGATTTTCAAGAAATCCAACGTCTTCTGCCAATGAATGGCATATTCCGACGGCACCAGCTTATCCAAATCCCTGAACGTCAGCCGCTCGGTCTGAACATGATCAAGAAACTGGCCGAGAGCCCGGGCCAGAATGGCGCATTGAGACACCTCCGGCGGCGGCTGCCCTGTCTGGCGGCTCCAGCGGTTAATGATGTCCATCAGCAGCATCTGACGCATAAAGGACGGAATGGGCGGTGCCAAGTCCTTATCCCATGTGGCTTGCGGCAGATTTCCAGACAGGAACAAGTCATCCTCATCCACGTCACCAATCGGCTCTATGCGCGGTAATATCAGGGGTTTTCCGCCCGCTGCCCGCAAAAAAGCATCGCGCAGAGATCGCACAGCACGCCGATTGGGCAGCAAAATTAATATTTCACTCAAAGTCAGGGGGTCGTCGCCAAATCGCTGATAGATACCCCTCACCAACCCATCCACGAAGGAATTATGGGACGCAAGCGTATAGAGTTCCGGTGCCTTTTTCAGCCGCCTTGGCATTTATTGATCATATCCTCCACTGTATCCCGCATATCGGGTGTCCCCACATGGTACCATGCCCCGTCATGAATGATACCAAATAAACGCCGATTTTTTTCCGCCTGATCAAAGAGTTGGCGCAGGGAAAAGGGGCCATCCGGGCTGCCCTTAAAGCAATCCGGCCTGATCATCATGATACCGCCATAAACATAATCCGCCTTTTCACTTGTGCCGCGCGCCGTCAGCCGGCCTTGATCGTCCCTATGATAATCCCCGGCGGCATCATAACCAACGGCCTGATCCCGAGCGACCAGAAGCATCAGGATATCCATATCCTGACTATGCCAGAAGGCCTGCATTCTATGGAGCATCTGTGCCTTGCCATCGCGCCAGACCATGTCGCTGTTCAGAATGAGGAATGGCGCATCTCCCAAATATTTCAAAGCTTTTTTAACGCCGCCGCCGCTGTCCATAAGCTGGTCACGCTCATCAGACAGGGTTAAGCTCAGGCGGTGATCATAATGGTTCTCGACAAAATCCACCATCTGATCCGCCAGATAATGCATGTTGATTACCACTTGGCGCACGCCCGCCGCGCATAATCCATCCAGCGAATAAGACAGCAAGCTCTTGCCCGCAACTGTGATCAATGGTTTTGGGCAATGATCCGACAGCGGCCGCATGCGTGTACCCAGTCCGGCGGCAAGGATCATCGCCTTTTCGGGCATGAAGGATTTAGGCAAAAATTTCTTGCCCCGCAGCTCCGGTGAAATATGTGCGTCCAGCCATGCCAAAATCGGAGCCAGAATCGGATGACGTAAATTTCTGTCCAGCAGGCGCCATACCATCGGAATTTTATCAAGATAGGCTGCCTTGCCATCCCGCAAATAAAGCCGGGTAAAAATCCCGATAATCTTGGCCGCGCGCTGAGCCCCCAGAATGGCGTAATCACGGCTAAAATCCTGATGACCCCTTTCCATGACACGGGCATATCTGCTGAACATATCCTGTTCCAATGCCGGCAAGACATCGCGCCGGGCGTCCTGTAACAAAGAGACAAGGTCATAGGCCTGATGGCCGATGACCGCATCCTGAAAATCCAGCAGTCCAAGCTGAGCCAGATCTTCTTTGCCAAACCGCAACATCAAATTTTCCGCATGATAATCTCGCAGAACAAGATAATTCATATCTGTTGTCACCGGCAATAAGACATCCTGCCATAACGCAAGAAATTCTTCCCGCTCTTGCTCGCAGACAGGCCTGCCTTTCAGCGCAGCCATATACCAGTCAACAAACAGCGCCAGTTCCTGAAGCAACAAGGTCGCATCATAAAGCGGCAAGTTATGGATGGTGCCGTCCCCGGCTGTCTCCGTGTCAAGGGCCACGGGCGGGGCAGATTTATGTAGCCGGATCAAGCCATCAATGGCAAGCTGATAGAATTTCTTTTCCTGAGCCGGATCGTGGCTTAATATTCTGGCAAACAGGTTATCGCCCATGTCTTCCAGCAATAAAAAACCCTGTCCGCAATCGCTGGCCATCACATCCGGCGGCGAAAGGCCCTGTTTCTGCAAATAGCGCGCCACGGCGATGAAAGGCCTGACATCCTCGAATTCCGGCGGCGCATCCATCAATACGGCCTTCTTTCCATCCAAAGTCAGCCGCTCATAACGCCGGAAAGAGGCATCATCGGCCAAAGGCTGCCGCACTGCCGCGCCCCAGCCATGACGTTGCAAAAACTCACGAATTAGAAATTCACGGTTCAAAAATTCACACCTCTGGCGCGGGCGATCCGTCATAAAACAAGGCCTTCCGTTAATCTGCCTTGCCAGACCATGTCACCAAGGATCGTCAATTTACGGGCCTCATTATCTGGGTCACGATTCGAACATGTCTCCAGCCTGAGAATAAGCGCGCCCGGCGGCAGATACGGCCCGAGCTTTGACGGCCACTCAATCAGACTGGCCGCCGTATCAAAGGCCTCTTCAAGGCCAATTTCAAAAGCCTCCTCTGGCTTTTCAAGGCGATAAAGGTCCATATGCCAGATGGTCGGCCTGATGTGATCTGCGGTGGGCGGCTCATAAATCTGTACCAGATTAAATGTCGGACTTGGCACGTCCCCGCCATAGCCCAGCCCATGAATGATCGCCCGACATAAGGTGGTTTTCCCCGCCCCAAGCGCCCCATCCAGGGCCACCACATCCCCTATTTCAAGCAAGGGAGCAAAGCGCGCGGCAAATTTTTCTACCACCGCCAGGTCAGGGAGAAGGATTTCTGTCAATATATATTGGCCATGAATTTTTTGATCCGCCATTTTATGTTCTTTATTCGCCCGCCACACTGATTTGGGCTTTCATACCGGCCTTGATCGGTAGCAGCAATGTCATTTTGGTGCCTTGATTCAGATTGGACTGAACCTCAATTCTGCCGCCGTGCAATTCGACAAAATTCTGCACCAGTGACAGCCCAAGTCCCGCGCCCTGTTCGTTGGGTACATTGCTGCCTGTGAAGAATTTCTCAAAAATCTTGTCGGTTTCTTCCGGCCTGATACCAACACCGCTATCTTCAACAATAATGCTGTAATTCAGAGGATCCTGCCGCACACCAAGACTTATTGTGCCATGTGACGGCGTGAATTTCACCGCATTGCTCATCAGATTATAGACCGTATGCTGAATGCGCTTGGCATCGCCCCAAACCGGCTGGATATTGACGCCGCAATCCAGTTGCATGTCGATATCTTTTACCCTGATCCGTTCCTGCAATTGGCCCACCACCTGATTGAGGACATCCGGTAGTTCAAACTGGCCAATATCAAGGGTCAGTCCGCCAGCCTCAATAACGGACAGATCCAGAATATCATTGAACAATTCCAGCAACTGCCCGGAAGCCGACAGAATATTATACATATAATCATGCTGAATATCATTCAATGGCCCCTGATATTCTTTTTCCAGCAATTGGGCAAAACCAATGATGCTATTGAGCGGCGTACGCAGCTCATATGACATATGGGCCAAAAAATCGGCCTTGATCTTGTCGGCCTGCTCTAGGGCCTGATTGCGCTCACGCAGTATCTTTTCTATGGCAAAACTATCGGACACATCAATGAAAGTAATCAAGGTCGCGCCGTCCGGCAAAGGTACCACGGAATAATCAAGGACACTGCCGTCTCGCCTTTTTAACTGGCCGGCGGAGATAGCCTGTTTTGCCTCCCCGCCAACGATCAGGTTTTTTAGCTCGCTCATCTGACTGCTGCTGCCATAATTTTTAGCGCAAGCATCCATCACGTCCGCCGTGTGGGGCGCACCCTCCAACATATCGCGCGGCAATTGCCAGATCGCCATAAAAGCCTCGTTATAGAGTTGCAGGCAACCGTCAATGCCGAAAACCGCCAATCCCTCATGCAGATTATTCATGGTTTCCTGCTGAACGGCAAAGAGCGTATTATAAGATCTCTCCAGAGCAAAATGATCGGTGACATCCTCGTAAAAAACCAGCAGGCCGCCCAAAGGGTGAGGCTGGGTGACCACACGCAGGGAAGTATTATCCGGCAGATGCCACATTTCCTCAACCGGCTCCAGAAGCTGGGTATAGGCCGCCAATTGTCCGGCTTTCCATTCGGGGAAGTTGGCCTGTTCAGGCAGACGGCGGGCCTCGCGCATGGCCTCCAGTACCTCCCCGTGATGGGGGTGGCTGAAGAGCAATTCTTCCGGTAAGTGCCACAGCCGGCTAAAGGCACTGTTATAATATTCAAGCCGTTTGCCAGAGGTAAAGATAGCCACCGCTGTTGATAATTTATTCAGGGTTTCTGAATGAGATTCCGTGTGATGGATAAGCTCGCCTCTGGCTTTTTCAAGTTCAGTAATATCCTGGGAATAGCCCATGCAGCCCATATTATTCTCATCAATCTGCACCGGAATATGATGAATATCAACGGCGCGCCGTTCTCCCCGAATGACAACGAAATGTTTTTCATTATAATTTTTATTGTTTGTTTGAGCGATCACCGCCATATCCCGCGCCGTTTTTCCGATCGAGCTGGTGATCAGCTCCAGCCCCTCGGCAATGACCTCTTCGGCCGAGGCCGCATCCACCGCATCCACATAAGCCTGATTAACCCATATCAGGCGTAAATTTGCGTCCCTCACCCACATGGGCAGACGGATAAGATTGCTGCTGGTCTCAAAAAGTGCAAGCCGGTTGTTGTTCCGGCGGGCGTCCCACTCCTGGAAAGCGGCAATATTCTCCTTCATTGTGGCATCTCGAAACCAAACAATGGACCCTTGCGTCCCCTCACCGCCTGTAAGGGTCTCGCCATTGACAACGATGTTTCTCTTTTGGCCTTTTAGAAAAAACACCTTATGAAAATTTTCGCCGTAAGCCTTCAGCCTTTCGATCTTTTCAATCAATAGGTCATATTGATCACCTGAAAGGCCCGCGCCCCCTGCCCGCAGGCAGGCCAATGTCTGGTTATCCTTATCAAATTCGGCATCTTCATGTCCAGAATCAAGGCCGAGCCATTGTTTGACGGCCGCAAGTGAGGACATGCGGCCCTCTTCGTCCCAGATGACCGAAAGTCCGTTGCGGGATTGCAACAATAAAAATTGTTGATAATTTTCCTGCCGGACCCTGGTTAACCTGTTGTATAATATCCTGCGATCCCACAGCATCCATAGGATAATGCAAATCGCCAGCAAGAAAAACGCGCCAATATAAAAAATGTGGATACTGTCCCCACTGCCGAATAGCGGGTCGGCGACAGACGGCAAAGCCCCGCCAAAAATGATGGCGGCAACGGCCATTGACAGAGATAACATCCGTGCCAGAATTTTGCCTGCTAATTTATACAATCCCCTGACCATAAACCCTTCCAGATAGTTTATTTTGCCGCTTAGGTTTGCATAATCATAGACTATCCATATAAAAACGGAAAGACTCTAGTAACGATAATGTTCTGGCTTGAACGGGCCCTCTACCGGCACATTGATATAGTCGGCCTGCTCTTTGGTCAATTTGGTCAGTTTAACGCCCAGTTTATCAAGATGAAGCATAGCAACTTTTTCATCCAGATGTTTTGGCAGAACGTAAACTTTATTGTCATAATTGGCAAAATTTTCCCATAGTTCAATCTGGGCCATGACCTGATTGGTGAAGGAGGCGCTCATAACAAAACTGGGATGACCCGTGGCACAGCCCAGATTCACCAAACGCCCCTTGGCCAGAACGATCAGGCGTTTTCCGTCCGGGAAAATCACTTCATCAACCTGGGGCTTGACCTCTTCCCATTGGTAATTCTCCAACGCGGCAATCTGAATTTCTGAATCAAAATGACCGATATTACAGACAATAGCCCGATCCTTCATATCGCGCATATGATCAAGGGTAATGATGTCTTTATTACCGGTGGTGGTGACAAAAATATCACCAATTTTGGCCGCCTCATCCATGGTGACCACTTGATAACCCTCCATCGCGGCCTGCAAAGCACAAATGGGGTCAATTTCCGTAATGAGAACCCGGGCGCCCTGATTGCGCAGGCTGGCGGCAGAGCCTTTGCCCACATCACCATAACCGCCAATAACCGCGATTTTACCAGCGACCATCACATCCGTGGCCCGCTTGATACCGTCAACCAGACTTTCCCGGCAACCATAAAGATTATCAAATTTGGACTTGGTCACACTGTCATTGACATTAATCGCCGGAACCGTCAGCCGGCCCTCCTGTTCCATTTGATAAAGGCGCAAAACGCCCGTGGTGGTTTCTTCGGAAATGCCGCGAATATCTTCAAGCAGTTCAGGGAAATCCTCATAAACCATGGCGGTCAAATCGCCGCCATCATCCAAAATCATATTGGGCCGCCAGCCATCGGGGCCAACGATGGTTTCCCGAATGCACCAGAGAAATTCCTCTTCCGTCAGTCCCTTCCAGGCAAACGTTGGAATATTGGCCGCCGCCATGGCCGCCGCCGCCTGATCCTGTGTTGAAAAAATATTGCAGCTCGACCAGCGAAGTTCGGCGCCAAGATCAATCAGCGTTTCCATCAATACAGCTGTCTGAATGGTCATATGCAGACAACCGGCAATGCGCGCACCTTTCAAAGGCTTCGCCGGGCCAAATTCTTCGCGCAGTGCCATAAGGCCCGGCATTTCTGTTTCAGCAATATTAATTTCCTTGCGGCCCCATTGGGCCAGAGAAATATCGGCAATTTTATAATCGGTAAAGTCGCTCATGACGTCTCTTTCTATGATTCCGGCTTTGATTTTGGCTTAAATCTCGGCTTTGATTTTGGTATTTTATGACATTATGTATTTCTTAAATTATATTTGGCCCGCTTATATCAGCAGTTGGCTTCGGCTACAAGCATAAAGAAATGTTTATATTGTTATATATTAAACTTGAAAATTATAAGCGCAGAAACTTTAAGAAAAGCCTAATCCTCGCCGAATTTATCATCGATCAATTGCACCAGCGCATCCAGCGCCGCTTGCGCCTGATCGCCGGACCCCTTCATGGTTACCGTATCCCCTTTGGCGGCCGCCAGCATCATCAGCCCCATGATTGAGGTGCCGACAACTTCCATGCCATCCTTGGAAACCCGTATTTCCGTGTCAAATCCGTCCGCCACACCGACAAATTTTGCCGATGCCCGGGCGTGAAGACCGCGCTTATTTTTAATTTTTATTTTTCTAATGGTAGGGCTATGCTCTATGGGTTGGTCATCATTGCTCACGTATTATCCCCGGATAAGACATGGGAAGCGATATTGATGTATTTGCGGCCGGAATCCTGCGCCGCATTGATCGCCTCTTCCATGGTGCAGAGCAAGCGGACACTGGCCAATTTGATCAACATGGGCAGATTGATGCCGGCAATCACCTCCACATTGGCATTTTCCATAATAGAAATGGCAAGATTGGACGGTGTGCCGCCGAACATATCGGTCAGCAAAATCACCCCGGACCCCTGATCCACATCCTTGACCGCGTTCAATATATCCTGCCGCCGCTGTTCCATGTCATCATCGGGCCCAATACATATCGCCCGTACCGCTTGTTGCGGGCCAACCACATGTTCCATTGCAGAAATAAATTCCTCTGCCAGCCGCCCGTGCGTTACAACCACCATACCAATCATTTTTTTATCATCCTGTTCGTAAGAGTCTGGAGCCCATCCAGCGCCAATTCTCTGTGATAGAGGTTTGCTTTAAATCCAGCGGCATTTATTGAAGCTGCACTTTTTTCCGCCATAAATACCGAACGATGCCGCCCGCCGGTACAGCCAAAGGCAATCTTTAAATAGGACTTTCCTTCCTTTTTATACGCCGGCAATAAAAAAAAGATCAAGTCACTTATTTTCCCAAAAAAATCCGCGAATCTTTCATCCTGCTGCACATATTCCTGAACGGCCCCATCCATTCCGGTCAGATGTTTCAGCTCTTCCACATAATGAGGATTACGCAGAAAACGCACATCAAATACCAGATCCGCATCTTTTGGCAGCCCCTTAGGGTAAGCAAATGAGCTGATCATAATATTCAAATCCCCACCATGCACACGGGTAAATTTTTCTGTTAACGTCTGACGCAATTCCTGTATGCCCATGCCGGATGTATCAAATATATAATCCGCTTCAGCCCGGATGACCTCCATCATCTGACGTTCCTGGGTAATCCCATCAAAGAGCTGGCTGTTTTTAGCCAAAGGGTGTTTGCGGCGAGTTTCCGTGAAACGTTTGGCCAGGACTTCATTACTGCTGTCAAAATATAAAATCTTGAGATTGATATTTTCGCGGCCTTTAAGTTCAGACAGGTTTTTTAAAATTTTATCCTGTTCAAAATTGCGCGTCCGGGCATCGATACCAATGGCAATGGCCGGCCGTTCGTCATTCTCAAGATCCGCAGCCATCATGTCCACCACATTGGGCAGCAATGACACCGGCAGATTATCAATGGCTTCATAATTCAAGTCTTCCAGAACTTTCAGCGCAGAAGATTTACCCGCTCCCGACAGGCCGGTTATCAGATATAATTTCAGTGCTTTATTCTGAACCTTGTTCATATCACTCATTTTATAAGAGATTAAAATACCAAAATCAAAGTAAATGCCAAGAAACGGCGGGAGTCAATATATCTGAGATAAAATCGTCATTCCGGCAATAGGATTTTTAAGGCCGCCTTCAGTTTTTCCGGCGCGGAAGCCTCAAAAGCATAAAAATCAAGACAGGGGATAGGCACCCCCTCCAGAATCTGTGTTTTTTGCAGCGGCAACCGTTCAAGACTGGTGGTGTTTACGGTCAATGTCAACAATATATCTATCTCTGCTGCGGGCCGGAAAGCAACCTCCAGAATACCGACATGGCGCACTTCAATCTTTCCGGCGATATTTTTCGGTGTCTGCATAACCAGTCGGCCCGGCCTATCCTGCGCAACCTCCACATAATCATCGCCGATCAATTCAGCGCCAAGAGCCATCAGCCGGAGAGCCAGGTCAGACTTTCCCGCCCCGGATGGCCCGGTGATCACTATTCCTTTGCCGTCCAAGAAAACACCTGTGGCATGAATAAGCGTCATGACGGAGCCTCCCCTGTATGAGGAAAATGGCGCAATTGAACCGTGAAACGCGCGCCGCCACTTTGACGATTTTCGGCAATGATCGCCCCCTCATGGGCCTCAACAATCTGTTTGCAAATGCTCAATCCCAGCCCCGAATGTTTGCCAAAGGCTTCCGCTTTGGGACGTTCTGTATAAAAACGGTCAAAAATATCTTCCAGCTTGTCCTCGGGAATGCCCGGCCCCTCATCCTCAATCACCACTTGCACCATATCTTTTTGTTGACGGAGCCTTATCCAGACCTTGTCCTCAGCCTTTGAAAAAGAAATGGCATTATCAATCAGATTACGAAACAGCTGGCCAAGCTGACCTTCCAAACCACTGACGCAAAATATCTTATCCGCTTTTTTCTTATTTTGTCCCACGTCAAGATTCAGTCTGGGGATTTTATCACTCCGGGACTGATCATAAAGGTCAATCAAGGTTTCCAGCAATTTCTTCAAATTAACCTCGGTCATCTGGCTGCGGGACATTTCAGCATCCAGTCTGGAAGCATTTGAAATATCATTGATCAGTCGATCCAGCCGCCCGACATCATCTGCGATAATGCCCAGCAATTTTTTCTTGGCCGCCGCCGTCTTGGCAAGAGACAGGGTTTCCACCGCGCTACGCAGTGAGGTTAAGGGATTTTTCAATTCGTGAGATACATCGGCGGCAAAAGCCGCCACCGCATCAATCTGACGCGCCAGTGCCAAGGTCATATCTTTTAAAGACCGGGACAGATCGCCCACTTCATCATTGCGGCCTGAATAATCAGGAATATCAGCGCCCGTATGCGTGCCGGCACTGATACGGTCGGCTGATCTGGCCAGACGCAATATTGGCCGGACGATGGTTCTGGCCAAAAAAATTGATAATAACACTGTCACCAAAAGTACCACACCAAAAAATTTAAAAAAGGTTATTCGGGTCTCTTGAACCGCCGCATTAATATCACGGGTATCCGCCGACAGCAGCAAGGCACCCAGCACCCGGCGAAATCGCTGAACCGGGGCGGCAACGGTTATGATTTCGGTACGGTCGGATAATCGCCTGATCCGATAACCAATATCCCCTTCTAGAGCCCCCCCCACTTCCGGATAATGGTCGGCAACCTGGGTTTTAACCTCATGGTATAATTCCAAAGCTTTATCCCGGTGCAGACTGTCCAGCAGAAGGGTAACTGCCTCTTCCAGCTGACTGAGGAAGGTCGTCAATCCCATATGCGAGGGCAGTTCATCAATAACCACGGACTGATCAACCGCCAAATCCCGGCTATCGAGCAGCAGGACCCCGTCCAACCCAAACAACCGGGTACGATTATTGGTCACGCCAACCACACGGACGATGATCTGTTCGGCAGGCTTTAAGCGTAATTCGGTTTTGTCCGTGGCCTCTGTCGCGGCCTCGCCCAAGGCTCCGGCCATGACTTCCGCATCCTTAATCAGGGCATTAATGCGCGACTGAACCATGGTGGCCCGATATTGGTCCAGATAGAGAATGCCCCCAGCCAAAAATCCCAAAGCAATAAGATTCACCGCCAGAATTCGAAAGGTTAGCGGTGATACCCGTCTTTTTGGACGTAATAATTTTACCTTACTTTCTTCTTCCGGACTTTCTTCTTCCGGCGGATTAAAATCCTTATCAGCTTTCACTATATCTGTATCCGACCCCATATAATGTTTCTATGCCGTCAAATTCCGGGTCCACATTACGGAATTTTTTGCGCAGCCGTTTAATGTGGCTGTCGATGGTCCGGTCATCCACATAAACATCGTCATTATAGGCAATATCCATCAATTGATCCCGGCTTTTCACATGGCCCGGACGATACCCCAAGGCTTCCAGAATAAGAAATTCTGTTACCGTCAGCTTAACGTCCCTGCCGGCCCATTGGCAGACATGACGCAGCGGATCAAGCATCAATCGTCCGCGCAGCAATATGCCGTCCTCATCTTCTGTGGCCCCTTCCGGGCTTGGCCCCGAATTCTGTCCTATCTTTCGAATAGCCTCGACCCGGCGCAATATGGTTCTGATCCGCTCAATCAGAAGCCGCTGAGAGAAAGGTTTGGTAATATAATCATCCGCACCCATTTTCAGGCCCAGCATCTCGTCTATTTCATCATCCTTGGAGGTCAGGAAAATAACCGGAAAATTATATTTTTCCCGCAATCTGCGCAAAAGCTCCATCCCATCCATTCTGGGCATTTTAATATCCAGCACAGCAAGATCAGGCTGGTTCTTGGTGAAACCATCAAGAGCCGCCGAACCATCAGGGTAGGTCATGACATCAAAACCCTCGGCTTCAAGTGCCATACTTACGGATGTCAGAATATTTTGGTCATCATCAACCAGCGTTATTTTCGGTGCCATTTAGGTATTTTCCTCTATTGCGAGCGAATCCTATCAAAGATTAGCATGGTTTTTAGCCTAGGGTAAGCTTTTCCAGAAAGATACGTCTCTCTATGTGTGAAAATATTATATATATATTTCAAAGCTTTACCAAAATCATCTTTATTTTTTTCGATTGATGCTTGATTTCAATTTCCATATGGGCGATTCCCTCATCTTTATAAAAAATATGCCCGTAGAAATTTACGACCCAAAATGCTCATCAGACCTTAGGCATAAACTAAGGCAAAATTGAGAAAAAATAAGGACGACGACTAAAATGAATAATTTCGGAAAATATATCAGCTCGAAGGGGCTGGACCAGCATGATATATCCAATGATAAAAATATATATTGGAATATGGGTGCGGAAATTCTCTACGAACATAGTATCAAGAAAAATCTGGGCATCGTCGGCAAGGGCGGTGCCCTTGTCGTAGAAACCGGGATTCATACGGGCCGTTCTGCCAATGACAAATTCATGGTCAAAGAGGATAGCTCCAAGGATGACATCTGGTGGGGCAAGGTCAATGTCTCAATATCCGAAGAAAATTTCGATAAAATTCACGAACAAGTCCTGACCTACCTCACGGCCCGTGACCTCTATATACAGGATCTATACGGCGGTACAGATCCAAATTATCGCATTTCCGTCAGGGCCATCAGCCCAAGCCCGTGGCACAGCCTGTTTATCCGCAATCTTCTGGTGCGGCCGGATGGGGCCGATCTTGCGGATTTCGCGCCCGACTTCACCATTCTTCACGCGCCGGAACTGAAAGTGAACCCGGCCGAAGTTGGCACCAACAGCGAAACTGTTGTCACCATCAATCTGGCAAAGAAGCTGGTGCTGATTGCCGGCACCTCCTATGCCGGTGAAATGAAAAAATCGGTCTTTTCCATTCTCAATTATCTGCTGCCCGCCAAAGGCATCATGCCGATGCATTGCTCGGCCAATATTGGCCGGAACGGTGATACCGCGATATTTTTTGGCCTGTCCGGCACCGGAAAAACCACCCTTTCTGCCGACCCTGAGCGCACGTTGATTGGTGATGACGAGCATGGCTGGTCCGACACCTCTGTCTTTAACTTCGAAGGCGGCTGTTATGCCAAGGTGATCCGCCTGTCCGAGGAAGCCGAGCCGGAAATCCATGCCACAACCAGAATGTTCGGTACGGTTCTGGAAAATGTTGTCATCGACCCTGATACGCGCGAGCTTGATCTGGATGATGGCTCCCTGGCGGAAAACACCCGCGCGGCTTATCCCATCACATCGATTCCCAATACCACTGAAGGCGGCGTCGGCGGCCCACCAAAAAACATCATCATGCTGACGGCCGATGCTTTTGGCGTCATGCCGCCTATCGCGCGCCTGACGCCAGAACAGGCCATGTATCATTTTCTATCCGGCTATACCGCCAAGGTGGCCGGCACTGAGAAAGGTCTGGGCAAAGAACCACAGGCGGCTTTTTCGACCTGTTTTGGTGCGCCGTTCATGCCGCGCCATCCCTCAGTTTACGGTAATTTGCTGCGCGAGAAAATCGCCAAGCATGAGGTGACCTGCTGGCTGGTTAATACCGGCTGGACCGGCGGCGTATATGGCGTGGGTAGCCGGATGCCGATCAAATACACCCGCGCGTTATTGCACGGCGCGCTTGACGGCACGTTACATGATGTGAAATTCCGGGTTGATCCCAATTTCGGCTTTGACATTCCGGTCAGCTGTCCGGGCGTGCCGTCCGAGGTTCTTGATCCACGCAGTACCTGGGCGGACGGCGCTGCTTACGATGCCCAGGCCGCCCATCTGGTTGGTCTGTTCCGGGAAAATTTCACCGAATATGAAAGTCATGTCGATGATACCGTGAAGGCGGCGGGTCCTATTCTCTAAGGTCACGCTTTATTCACCAGGGTTTTTTCTATATACTGATCTATCTTTTTATAATTGGTCGGTCATTTTGAAGATGTATTTATGAGAAAAACAAAAGCATCAAGCTTTCCTAGGTGGAACGGATATGACTCGCAGCGCGACCCGATACAGGTGCGCATGTGCGATCACGATGGCTGTGATAACAAGGGTGAATTCCCCGCGCCAAAATCACCGGACAGCCGCGATAAATGGCAGTTTTGTGAGGCCCATATCGCCGAATTCAACAGCAAATGGAATTATTTTGAGGGCCTGAGCAAGGAAGAGGCCTTCAAACGGGCGCAGGAAGACATGCGCACCGCGCGCGGCTATGCCTCCAGCGGGGCGTATGATATGGGCGCGGAGGAAACCTATGGCAAGGATCGCCGGCGGACCGATGCCCTGATTATTCTGGATCTGGACGATGACGCCAAACCGGCGGAAATTAAAGCCGCCTACCGCCGCATGGCCAAGCTCTATCACCCTGACACCAACCTCGGCGACAGCGACGCCGCCATAAAATTCCAACAAGTCACCACCGCCTACGAAGTCCTGACAGTGAAGTGATTTCTTTTACCTTATTATACTTCGAAAAGCGATTTTACCTTTTCCGTGGGATAATAATATACTATTTTACCTTGTTTTTGTGATGTTAAGTACCCTAGTCTCATCAGACCTTTCAAATCATTAGCCGCAGGAATTCTTGTCACATGATGTATCTTTGCATGGGCCGAAGTATTTGTCCTTTCTTTGGGTTTTCCATATAAATGAATTAATAATTTTAATTGCCGTTTATTAAAATTATGCTCTGATCTGACAATTTTATTTTCAACCTCTTTTTCTTTTCTCTTGCGCTCAAGGTAAAATGAGAATGCTTCTCTGGCCTGTTCAATTTTTCGAATATTGTAATCAATAAAATAGGTTAAATCATTGTCATCTTGCTCACTATAAACATAAGCCCAAGAATATTGCCCTGGTGATTTCTTAATCATCTCCGAGATAGGCAAATAGGCAAAAGCCCAATAATCATGTTTCAACAAATACCAATAAAATAGAACTCTCGCCAGCCGTCCGTTACCGTCCACATAAGGGTGTAATATGCCGATCCAAAAATGCAGCATAATGGCCTTAATAACAGGATGAGTAAATCCTGAGCCATCTTGATCACTGGCAAAGTCAATTAATTTGGGTAATTCCTGCTCAACAAAAGTCATTCGTGGGCAAACGTAAGTAATATAATCATCCCCCTTAGGGCTAATAACAATCTTATCTTCATCGCTACGAAAAACACCTTGTTCTTCTTTGGGTAATGTATTCCTCGTTATCATTCCATGTAATTCATGCAAGACCTCTAGGGTAAGTTCTTTTTTACAGAATTCTCCTTCAATAGCCTTCATGGTTTTATAATTATTCAGGATCATATGCTCGGCGTTATCCTGCGGCTTCCGTCCTTCCATAAGCATTTTTTTTGCCACAATACGGGTTGTATGCGCGCCTTCTAACTGGGAGGACGCGATGGCTTCTTCCATTAAACCGCGCGAGACATATTCGAGTTTTTCATTATCAGTGATGTTATTCTGCCCCATCAAATGCCCCCCCATTTGCATATCCATTTCATGCAAAAACTTCTCATACTGAGAAAGTTTATTCCATCTAAATTTAAGGTTTTTCTGATCTTGAATAACTGTTAGTATAGACCTAAAACGTCTAAAAGCCTTAACATGAGCCCAGAATTCCTCAGCGGACATATTATCTGGAAGCCAAGACTTTCTCTTGATTTTTGACCAATAGAGGTATTCTGGGTATTGAGAATTAGCAATGAGATCAAGCAATTCTAGTGAATCAAAAAGCCGCTCAATCAAATCTGGATACTCATATCTCCTAAGATTTGGCTTTTCAATTTTCCTAAATTTTTCCATGACTTACGCTTTCTATATGTATAGTTATACATTAAATATACATATACTATATATAACAAGAAAAATCAACAGCATGTATAGTTATACAAAAAATATATCTGTACTATACATATATAAACAATCAAAGCGGTCCGCGAAAATTGATTTCAATCAAGGCCTCTCCTGCTCATTTGTGTTCTTATAATCTGCGGCATTACGGCAGGAGAGCCGGATTAAAGTGATATTTTGGGTAGTGGTGTTGTACAAGAAATGTTGGATTCGACAAGGAGAATGAAAAATGACAAGTGAACTGCTTCGAGACCTTCTGGGCTGGTGCGCCGTAATCAATATTGGGCTGTTGTTATTCTGGCTATTATGGCTGACATTGGCCCATGATTTTGTTTATCGGGTTCATGGGAAATTTCTAGAATTATCGGTAGAGAAATTTAACGCCATTCATTACGCATGCATGGCATTCTACAAGATATGTATATTTCTGTTTAACATTGTTCCGTATATAGCATTACATATTATTATGTAACGTTAAGCAGTCTGATCCCTGTTCATATGACAGGAAAAATGGCCGAAAACAGCCCTATAATGGCTTGTTCTCTTCTGGAACAGCAGCTCTGACATGGCTTTTCAAGGCCGCGACTTCTGTCTTTAGCGCCGAGATGACGGTTATTAAATGCGCCATGTCTTTTTGCTGGTCAAGCAGGCTCACCTCATTCCGTTTCATGCGCTCTTCTTCCATGACACTTACGATAATCCCGATCACCATATTCAGGAAGACAAAGGTGGTCAGAAAAATAAACGAGAGAAAAAACACCCAGCTATAGGGGGAGACTTCCATGGTTTCATAGAGAATATCTGTCCAATCCTCCAGGGTCATAATGCGGAATAATGTCAGCATGCAAAGGGTAATATTACCCCATAATTCCGGATTGATGTCCCGAAACAGGAAATTGCCAATGGCGCCATAAATATAGTAAATGATAAACATCAGCAGAAGAACATAACCGAATTGAGGCATGGCCTTGAATAAAGAGGTGATTAATACTCTTAATTCCGGCACAACGCTGATCAGCCGAAGCACCCGGAAAACCCGAATTAACCGGCCAACAATGGCTATATGTGAATATTCAAGCGGCATCAAGCTGACAACAACGATGGTTAAATCGAAAATATTCCAGCCTGATTTAAAAAATTGCGCTTTATTTTTTTCGGCCAAAAACCTGAAGGATATCTCAATCAGGAAGAATAGTGAGATGCCATAATCAAACACCCCCATCACATCCCTGAATTCAGGCGATAACGCAAATGTCTCGGCCCCAATTCCCATGGCAGAAATGACAATAACAATAATGATAAATACTTCAAATGCCGTTGTATGAACCACGCCAGAAATTCTGGCCTGCATCTTTTGGTACATCATAAAACCCTCAATCACGTGCCGACAATTAAATAATAAATTGATCAAGGAAGGCTTTAGCAAATGTGGGGCCATTGTCAATTATTTAAGCCGGCTGAAATCAAAATATTCCCATTGATTAAAATGCGGGCCTTTATCCGCCCAGCCGCTCAACCAAATCCGCATATGTCACGCCCCATCCTTTAAAGGGGGTGATCGACAGGTTGGTATTATAGAATTTTTGGAAGCCGGTGACTTCGGGGCCGAGCCAGTCCGGCGGGATGATTTTTTCCTTTTCGCTGGATAGTTCCACTTCCGCAACGATTAAGCCTTTATTGGCCCCTGTGAAAATATCTACTTCCCAGATATGATCGCCAATCGGATATATTTGCCGAATTTTTTCCACCGGCGGCTGGGCGCAGGCGGCAAATAATATCTTGGCTTCGGCGGCGTTAATCACTGTTTCAACCTCAAAGCGCCCAGCTCCTTTGGCCGGAGTTTTGACGGACAGGATATAGCGCGCATCCTGTTGCCGGACCCGCACCACATTGCCGCCGTCCCGGGCGATATACCCTTGGCGGATTTTATGGCTGCGCGCGGGTTTTGCCTCAGGTTTAAACAATATCAGAAATTTGCGCTCAATTTCCACCTTCACTTTTTGTCCTGCGCCAAACAACCCTTTCATCACAATAAATCCGCCAAAGCCGCCGATAATCTTTCGACATCATTCACGTCATTATAAACATGAGCGGAAACCCGGATACTATCACCCCGAATACTGACAAATATTTTACGCTTCGATAGTGCCGCCGTTAAACCATCCGGCAGCGCGCCCCTAAATTGAAGGCCAATCAAATGCGGTGATCTGTGGGTTTTGTCTGCGACTTTCAGTCCTAAATCCTGCGCTTTTTCTGCGATCAAATCTGTCAGGCCGGACAGATAGGCCGCGATATTCTCCGCCCCCCATTGATTGAGCCTTTCAAGCGCGTGAATGGCGATCGGGGTGAGGATGAAATTACTGCGCTCACCGACACTGAACCGTCCGGCGCCCGCCTGATATTCGCCGCTGTAATCCACCAATCTGGCAAAATCCTCTGATCCCTTGCGAGCTATCCAGCCTTCTTCCAGCGGCACGCCCTGCTGATGACGGGGCGCGACATAAATAAAACCATAGCTATAGGGGCCGAGCAGCCATTTATAACTTGCCGCAATCATAAAGTCCGGGTCAACATCCTGCACCGAAAATGGCATCACGCCCAAAGACTGGGTCAGGTCAAGCACAAGCGCCGCGCCATTTTTGCGGGCCATCTGTCCGACCCTGACCAGATCAAGCTGGCTGCCGTCTGTCCAATGGGCCTGCGGGCAGGCGACAATGGCCGTGTCCTGATCTATGGCCGCGCACAGGGCCGTCGTCCAGTCGCCGCCGGGCGGACGCGGGATGGTTACCACGTCGGCCTGATGGTTCTTGGCCATCCGCTGCCAGGGATAGACATTGGACGGGAACTGATCTGCCAGCAGGATAATTTTCTGCCCCGGTGACAGCGGCAGATTCCGCGCCGCAATCGCCGCCCCGTAAGACACCGACGGGATCAGGGCTACGTCATCCGCTAAAGCCCCTATCATATGCGCCAAAAGGGCAGAGGCCTGTTTTGGCGGCTCAAAAAAGTCAGCAACATCCATCGCCCAAGGCTGTAATTTCACCGCCACCGCCTGCTGTCCTATCACGGCCGCCTGCTTCAATAGCGGCGACATATAAGCGGCATTGAGATAGGTCACATCCGGCGGAATATCAAAAAGAGGCTTTTGACAGATAAAGTCGGTCATTTTTTTGGTTCCTTTTCCGTCCAGAGAGTAATCCCCAGACATTAAAAAGCCAAACTATTTTCCCCCGCGCCAAATATTTTTGTTAAAGTCAGCAATGATAACTTAAAAGGATCAGACAAATGAGTGTTATTTACCCCATGGGCCTGTTGGCCATTTTCACCCTGCTCTACGCATCTGTGATCATAACCAGCCGAAAGAAAGCCATAAATGCGGGCCACATCAAGCCCAGCTATTTTAAAGAATATAATAACGATACGCCGCCCAGTTACATGCAAAAAGCCACAAGACATTGGGCCAATCTTTATGAAGTGCCGGTATTATTCTATGCGGTCTGTGCAGCGATCCTTGCGCTGCGGCTCGATGATCTGATTTTTATCTATCTGGCCTATAGTTTTCTTGGCTTCAGGCTGTTACATGCTTTCATTCATACCAGCTATAACAATATATATCACCGGATGCTGATCTTTTCCTGCGGTTTGGTCACTGTCCTTGCCATGTGGATCCGCCTCTTGCTGATGGTGTGACCGGGCTATAAATGTTTTTCGAGAAATTTTTCAATCTCTTGAAAAAACCTGATGCGGTTTTTTTCGATACTTAAAAAGTGATCCCCATCTTTCAGGGTGACAAATTTAAAATCCTTGCGTTTTTTCTTCATTTTCTTCGCAAAGTTTTTGCCGTGCTTGTAAGGCACCACACGATCAACGTCACCATGAATGACAAGAATGGGCAGGTTAAATTTTTCCATATAACGAACAGGGGATATATCACGCGCACTTAAGTCATCATTACGCACGTAAAATTCATTCCGCTTGGCATCAATAAATTTTCTGTCATCCACGATCATGCGCATAACATCCGTCACCGGCGCGAAGGCAATGGAACATTTATACAGGCTCTGGTCTTTCACCACCGCCTGCAAGGCGGCATAACCACCGTAACTGCCGCCCATAATACAGATGCGCGCGGGATCAGCATAGCCTTGCGCTATCGCCCATTTTGTGCCGTCATTAATATCTTCCAGCATCTTGCGTCCCCATTCATGATGACCCTTGCGCTCAAAGGCTGCGCCATAACCCGTAGAGCCGCGATAATTCATTTGCAGTACCGCATAACCCCGTGTGGTCAAAAACTGCACCCAATAATCATACCCATAACCATCGCGCGCAAAAGGGCCGCCGTGGGGCATAATCACAGTTGGCAGATTTTTGGCACTTTTACTGTCCAAGCCTTTCGGAAAAGAAATATAGGCGGGGATCGTCAGGCCATCGCGGGCTTTATATTGGACGATTTCCATGGCAGACAGTTTTTTTGTATCAACGGACACATGGGTATCGGCAAATTTAGAGAGCTCCTTATCCAACAGGTTAAGATAATATAGATGCCCCGGTAAATCAGGGCCGGATACTTTAATGATGAATTTTCGCTCATCCTTGCTTTTGGTCAGGATTGTCACCAGATGCTCCGGGAAATTCTTTCTCAACATCCGTTGCAACGATTGATAAAATTTACTTTTGTAAACGGTGGCCGGCAATTCATCAAGATAAGCATAGCCAATGATCTCACCCTTCCTATTGAGCATCAGCGTTGAAATATCCACCTTGTCATGACCGGCGACTTTATCAAGAAATTCTTCTGTTTCGGTATTGTAACGATAAAAAGCCCGGCGGCCGCTGTCGTCCAGTTTGGAAACATAAATGATATGCGGCACATCGCTAAAACCGGCCATGCTGAATGGCGCATCATCCTCAATCACATCATATTTGGCCAGATTTCGCCATGAGTCATCTTTGCTGTTACGAAATATCAGCCGGTTATTGTTTTTATGTATCCCCAGACCATATCTGACCACCCCATTGCCGTCGGCCATCCAGTGGCGTACCATTGCGCGGCTTTTTACATGCCGCTTCATCTTCCCGCTGTAAATATTCACTTTAAAGACATCCGAATGATGGTCGCGTTTTTTATCAACTGCCATCAGAATATGATCAGGGTCATCCGGCAGATAGCTGACAACATCATCATGAAACTGTGATCCCAGATTATTTCTCAAAAGCTGTTTGGGGTCACTTTTATCCCAATTCATCGCCAACACCCGGGTCAGGCGAACCCGGGTACCCATTTCCGACCGGTCAACACCGAGGCTGATAACAAGCCGGCTATTATTAATCCACCTAAACCAATTAATATCAAATTTGTCAAAGTGTGAAATGAATAATTCTTTACTGTCTGACACGCCAAAACTTTGCGTCACCAGGACCAGTTGACCCCGAAAATTCTGTATGGAGGCGACCCTTTTGCCATCGGGCGATAATTCGATCTGATCAAAGCTCGGCAACTGACCAAAAGCTTCTGCGGATATAGAGGTTTCATTCTCGGCCGCCACCAAGGCCATTGGATAAAAACAAAATATAAGAAAAATAACGCGCCGCATACCGCCCCCCATAATGGTTATGCTCAAGTTTAGCTATATGAACGGGGTAA